>JGI12635J15846_10001407_pt1 | contig 21086 bp, 15 predicted proteins | sample BlaSpr_A8_OM2_M2_FD_15846 | JGI IMG/M metagenome (IMG submission 15846) | reverse complement strand
TTCCGCGGGGTTGTCGTGCGTTTCGAGGAAGACACCGTCTACGCCGGCTGCTACCGCTGCGCGTGCGAGTGGCTCGATAAATTCGGGCTGACCGCCGCTGGCGTTGCCTTGGCCACCGGGGAGCTGGACAGAGTGCGTCGCGTCGAAGACGACCGGGTAACCGAACTTTTTCATGATGGGAAAGGAACGGATATCGACGACGAGGTTTTGATAGCCGAATGTGGCGCCGCGCTCGGTGAGGATGATGTTGCTGTTGCCGGTGGCCGCGAGTTTTTCGACGACGTTTTTCATGTCCCAGGGCGAAAGGAACTGGGCTTTTTTCACGTTGACGATGCGATTTGTCTTGGCGGCGGCCTCGAGGAGATCGGTTTGACGCGAGAGGAACGCGGGAATTTGCAGGATGTCGACCACTTCGGCGGCGGGCGCGGCTTGTTCGCGCTCATGAATGTCGGTGAGGACGGGAAGTTTCAGATCGGATTTGATTTTCGCGAGGATGCTGAGGCCTTCTTTGGGGCCGGGGCCGCGGAACGATTTTGCGGAGGAGCGGTTCGCTTTGTCGTAAGAGGCTTTGAAGATGTAGGGAATGCCGGCGTCGGATGTGATTTTGGCGACGGCTTCGGCCATTTTGCGCGCGTGAGATTCGGATTCGATGACGCAGGGGCCGGCGATGAGGAAGAGCGGGTTTTTTCCGCCGAGGCGCAGTGAGTTAACCGGGATTTCGTGGGTCGTCGTCATGCGTAGTTTGCGTCAGTGAAGATAGCACAGCGCGCAGGAAGACGGGCACGGCATGCCGTGCCCCTACATGTGCGGTGTTGCGAACGGATGGATTTTGCCAGTGCTTAAGTCGGGCCGAGCAAGCCCGGCCCCTACAAGAGTTAGCTAGGCCGAGGCGTGCGGGCCTACGGCGACGGCCTGGGCGCGATGGGACTCAGCGACTTCAGCCACGGGGCGATTTTTGTTTTTTTTATGCTCGATGGCAGCGCCGATGAAGGCTGAGAAAAGCGGATGCGGTTCGAGCGGCTTCGATTTGAACTCGGGATGGAACTGGCAGCCGAGGAACCAGGGATGGTCGGGAGCTTCGACGATTTCGACGTAATTTTCGTCGGGAGTGCGGCCCGTGATGCGGAGGCCCGCGGCGACGAGAGTTTTTTCGTAATCGCGGTTGAACTCGTAGCGGTGGCGGTGGCGCTCGCTGATTTCAAGCTTGCCGTAAGCGCGATTCGCGAACGAGCCCGGCTCAAGTTTGCAAGGCCATGCACCGAGACGCATGGTGCCGCCCATTTCGTCGACGCCGAGGAGTTCGCGCAATTTGTAAATGACGCGGTGAGGCGACTGCGGGTCGCATTCGGTTGTGTCGGCGCGTTCGAGGCCGGCGACGTCTCGCGCGTATTCCACGGTCGCGCACTGCATGCCGAGGCAGATTCCAAAAAACGGTATTTTGTTTTCGCGCGCGTACTGGATCGTGTAGATCATGCCTTGCACGCCGCGCTTGCCGAAGCCACCGGGGACAAGGATCCCGTCGAAGCCGCGGAGTTTGGCAGCTGCGGTTTGCACGGAATCGATTTCTTCAGCCTCGATCCATTCCAAAACTGTTTTGTGATCGTGCGCCAGGCCGCCATGGAGCAGCGCTTCGCGCAAGCTTTTGTATGCGTCTTCCAGCTGGACGTACTTGCCGACGATCGCAATGCGCGCTTCGCCTGCGGGATGACTCATGCGATGGACCAGATCGATCCACGGTTTGAGATCCTGAGGGTGCGGATGCTCTTCGAGCTTCAGGAGCCGCAAAATTTGCGCGTCGAGGCCTTCGCGGGCGAGTTCGACAGGCACCGCATATATTGTTGCGACGTCTTCCATTGAAATGACGCAGGCCTCAGCGACGTTGCAGAAGAGCGCGATTTTCCGTTTGAGGTCGGCGGGAATATGGCGATCACTACGGCAAAGCAGAATGTCGGGCTGAATTCCGATGCCCAACATTTCTTTAACACTGTGCTGCGTCGGTTTCGTTTTCTGCTCACCCGCCGCTGCGATGTAGGGAACGAGCGTGACATGAACGAAGAGCGTGTTCTCGGCGCCGAGTTCAAGGCGCATCTGGCGAATCGCTTCGAGGAAGGGAAGCGATTCGATGTCGCCGACAGTGCCACCGATTTCGACGATGACGACGTCAACGCCTTCGGAAACTTTTTTGATGGTGGTTTTGATTTCATCGGTGACGTGCGGAATGACCTGCACGGTCTTGCCGAGATAATCGCCGCGGCGCTCTTTGCTGAGAATCGTTTCGTAGATGCGGCCGGTGGTCCAGTTATTGTCGCGGCTGAGTTTTGCGTGCGTGAAGCGCTCGTAGTGGCCGAGGTCGAGATCGGTCTCAGCGCCGTCTTCGGTGACGAAAACTTCGCCGTGCTGAAACGGACTCATCGTACCGGGATCGACGTTGAGATACGGATCGCACTTCTGAAGGGTGACCTTGAAACCGCGACTTTCGAGGAGACAACCGATGGAGGAGGCAGCTACGCCTTTCCCAAGAGAGGAAACAACACCGCCGGTAACAAAAATATATTTTGGCGCCATCCTTAGTTGGCCTCGACTCGNTNTCTATAACGCGCCGGGCCTGTCCGACCTCCGTAGGAGTGACGTACACACAATTATGGTCGCGAAACGCCGAGGTGTCAATGCGACGCNAGAGCTTGGCCGAATCAAAAAATTTATCGCGCGCATCATTTATCTATCGCGTATCGCGCTGTACGAAAGGGCAGCCTTCAATGCAGCTCACCATCAGCAACTTTTCCAGCGTTGACGGGTTTCCAATGTGGGGAAGTAGCGTCAGCTTTCATCATCTGACGCGCCGCTGATTGCGACAGCGGACTGTAAATAGTTTGTCTTTCGACATCATAAAGGGTGTTTAAGAAACCACGTCGGGCACTAATTCCGTCTAATTAGGGAATAACGAGGTAGCGCGAATTGCAGTTGTGGTAATTGCGTGCGCGGTTCGAGACTCGAGTGGTTGAGTCAATCAAACAAGGAAAAATCATGAAACGAGTTACACGGTTGAGTTGGATGGCTACGGCCCTGGCGACAGCTCTGGCCGCGGCCGGAGCTGTCGGTGCACAAACACCGCCGCAGGCGGACGCTTCGCAATATCAGGTGGGACGCGAAGTGAACCTGGTCGGGACGGTTTCGAGCGTGGTTGAGAATTCGAAGACGGGCCCGCTGGGAACGCATGTGATGGTGCAGTCGGGGGCCGGACTTGTGGACGTGCATGTGGGCAGCTCGAAATACCTGGCGACGAACAAGGTGAATTTGAAGAGTGGCGACTCAGTGCGCTTCGTCGGTGAGAACTTTACGGTTGGCACGGACACCGTGTTCTACGCGCGCATCGTGCAGGACGGGACGGCAGCGGTTGCTGTCCGCTCGCCGAAGGGCATGCCGCTCTGGAAAAACGGGAAGAGGCTGGCGACAAGTTCGACTGCGAATCGGGAAGGTGCGCTGTGAATCGCCGGCTGACGAAGTATCTCGCGCTTATGGGCACTGCGGTTCTTGCGGCGATGGCCGCGGCTTGCGGCGGTGGGGGCGGAGTCACGCCACCTCCGACGCCACCGAGCGGGCCATATTCACTGACATCGCTGAACGGAACATACGCGTTCGTGCTCAGCGGCCAGGACGGGGGAGGATTCTTCACGCGAGTTGGGAGCTTTACGGCGAATGGGTCCGGCTCGATCACGGGCGGCGTACAGGATTTTAACAGCGGCCTCATTCCGGGAGCCACGACGCTGGCAATTACGGGCGGCAGCTACACCATCAACACGAACGGCAAGGGAACGATAAGCTTGATCGATTCAGCCGAGACGATCCAGGTGAGTGTTGTCTTGACTTCGACGAACGCCGGATTGATTACGCAAACGGACGGATCCGCGACGGGCAGCGGCAACTTCACCGCGCAGGACACATCCACGTTCTCCGGGTATCCGAATAATGTAAACGGGCCATATGTGTTTGATTATTCGGGTGTCGATCCGAATGGCGCGGGCGAGTCGATCATTGGCCACATGGTAGGCAACGGAGGCGGCAGTATCAGTGCCGGCGTGGTGGACATCAATGACGACTTCACTCCGAGCGGCGAATTGCCGATCACGGGGGCAACGTTTGTTATCGATGCAACCTATGGGTCTTCGTTCGGACGAGGCACGGCAACGCTGTCGGCCGGAGGCACTACCTTCAACTACGCGGTGTATGTTGTGAGCGCGACCCGATTGCGGCTAATGCGGGTTGACTATCCGGCGGCGAGCGTCGGCGACGCCGTCGCGCAGACGGGGACAATACCGACTACGGCGGCCGGAGTTAGCGGCAGCTTCGTGTTTTCGCTAGGCGGATCGAGCTTGAGCGGCGCGGATGTCCGCACCGGCCGGGCGACATTCAGCGGCGGGAACCTCAGCGCCATCATGATGGACGACAACAACTCGAGTGCGAGCGGCTCTGGGAACAGCAATCCGGTTCCGATTCCGAACGGAACACTGAGCGCAACGACGTACACGATCGATCCGAGCGGAAATGGTCGCGGAACGATGACCTTCACCGATTCAAAGAAGGGGACATACTCGTTCATCTACTACCTGAGTTCGCCGACGCAAGGCGTGATTCAGGACGTCAGCACCGGGCTCACCTCGGACGGTTCGATGAATGCTCAGACCGGTGGACCGTTCACGGCATCGGCCACTGGCGGAAATTGGGCCTTTAACTGGAGCGGCCTGAGCATCAATTCGAATACCGGAATCCTGGCGGAAGAAGACTTCGTCGGGCAGTACAGCCAGGATACTTCAGGCAACATCACCGGCGGCGTTGACTTCACCGAGTTGTCCGCAAATGAGGTGATCACCGGCGCTGGAATTACCGGGATGCTGAACGTCACGGGTGACGGTACCGGAAGGAACGGCTACTCGGTCACAATTCAGTCGTCACCGACGGCGACCCTGAATTTCTCAGCGTACTTTATCGGTCCAAACCAATTGACGGTCGTTGGCACGGACACGCACCGCGTAATCACAGGGACTNTGCAGCGAAACTACTGACGAGAAGCGATTCACACTAACAATTTGGCCGCCTGGCTCTCAGAGCCAGGCGGCTTTGTCTTNTGGCGTCAAAGTCTTACTTCTCTTGTAGCAATTTTTCGACGCGACCGACGTCTTCCGGCACATCGACGCTCACTGCGTCGTGCTCGACTTCTGCTACGCGGATCTTCGTCCCGTTTTCCATCCAGCGTAGCTGCTCGAGCTGTTCGATCTTTTCCAGTTCGCCTTGGGGAAGCGTCGGATATTCGAGAAGGGCATCGCGGCGAAAGACGTAGAGGCCCAGATGCTTCATGTGGCGGACTTGAATGCCACTCTTGGTGTCGCGCACCCACGGGATCGGCGCGCGCGAGAAGTAGAGCGCGTTGTCGTCAAAGTCGAGGACCACTTTGACGACATTGGGATCCATGATGTCGGCCGTTGTCTTTATCGGTGTCGCTACGGTCGAGACGGCCGTCTGCTCGTCCTCAAGAAGGGCTTCGACGGCCGTGTCCACAGCGGCGGGATCGAGCAACGGCTCGTCGCCCTGGACATTTACAAAAACGTCGCCCTCTACATGGGCCGCGACCTCAGCGACGCGTTCCGTCCCCGTGCGATGGTCTTGCCTTGTCATTCGGGCTTGGCCACCGAAAGCTTTCACCGCCTCGATAATTCGGTCGTCATCGGTTGCGACGATGACTTGGTGGACCGATTTTGCCGACTTGGCGCGATCGTAGACGCGCTGAATCATGGGCTGACCGGCGAGCGAAACCAGCGGCTTGCCGGGAAGACGGGTCGAACCGTAACGCGCGGGGATGACGACGACTACCTTCTCTGAACCCATTTGCCGGGGCCCCCTCTCGATTTCCAGCTTGTTTTCGAACCATACCCGCTGGCGGCCGATATCTTGCGAGAGCCGGATGCTACCACAGCCCGTCAAACTCATCTGAACGGCGGCCCGCTTCGTAAGACAGTTATCGTGACAAAGGTTTGACACGATTGCGGGTGTGCCGGGGCGCGATGGCACTTGTTTTCCGGCAGGCTGGTGCTATTATCCATGCCAGTCCTTGAACCGCGCGGCCGTTCCCGGCAGGCCAAGGGATTCTTTTGGAGAGAGCCGTGAAGCGCGAGTTAGACCAGGTTCGCGTTTTGCCCTTTGTGGTCAGTGGTTTGCTGGTGGTTTGGGCCCTTCTTTGCGTCACCCCGGCTCGTACCCCTGCGCAGAATCCCGCCCCGTCCGAAACCAGTGCCGAGAAGCCTAAGGATGATGCCCCTAAAGATGATGCGAAGGCGCAGTCGCCTGAGGCCGAACGCGACGCCAAGGCTCAAGAACAGAAAAAGGACGAACCCCCTGCTCCGGCCATCAAAGATGACGTCAAGAAAAACACGGCCGGCGAAAAGTTGCAGCCCCGGCAGGGACTTAAGCTCGACGTCGATCTCGCTCTTGTCAATGTGACGGTGACCGATCCTTATAATCGGCTCGTGACTGGCCTCGACCCCGACAACTTCCGCGTGTACGAAGACAACATCGAACAGGAAGTTGTCACTTTCTCCTCCGAAGACGTCCCTATCTCGATCGGCGTGATCTTCGACATGAGCGGCAGCATGACCAACAAGATAGGAAAGTCACGCGAAGCCGCCATCCAATTTTTCAAGACCGCGAATCCGCAGGATGAGTTTTTTCTAGTGAGCTTCAATGAGCGCGCCGAACTCACGAGCGCCTTCACGAATAGCGTTGAGGATCTGCAAAGCCGCATGATGCTGGCCGCGCCGAAGGGCCGAACTGCGCTGCTCGACGCCATTTACCTGGGTCTCAGCCAAATGAGGGGTGCCAAGAACGGCAAGCGCGCCTTGCTCATTCTCTCGGACGGGGGCGATAATCATAGTCGGTACAACGAGAGCGACATCAAGCGGCTCGTGAAAGAAGCGGACACCCAGCTCTACGCGATCGGCATTTTCGACCCGCTCGGCTATCGCAACCGTACGCCCGAAGAACTCAACGGCCCCTCGCTGTTGAGTGAAGTCACCGAAATGACCGGCGGCCGAGTCTTCGCCGTCGAGAACCTAAACGATCTTCCCGACATTGCGTCAAAGATCGGCATGGAGTTACGCAACCAATATGTCTTGGGATATCGTCCAAGCAATAAGGCACATGACGCGCGTTGGAGAAAAATCAAAATCAAGCTGCGTGCGCCCAAGGGGCTCCCGCCTCTCAACGTTTACTCGAAGACTGGCTATTACGCGCCGAGCCACTGAAGCGACCGCGCGTTTTTCGCTCCCTGCATTTCTAATTGTCGCAGTTTGCGCGCTGGCGCTCTCGGGCTTGCCGGCGCTGTCGCAGATTCCGTCTGTTCCAGGCAATCAGCCGTTGCCGCCGGGGCAGTCAGCTCCCACCGATCCCAAGATTCGCGTCGATGTAAACCTGGTCGTACTTCACACGACCGTACTCGACGATCGCGGCAGGTTCGTGGACGGATTGAAGGAAGAGAATTTCCGCGTTCTGGAAGACAAGGCCGAGCAGAAGCTCTCCGTTTTTAAGCGCGAAGATATTCCGGTCAGCATGGGGCTGGTGATCGATAACAGCGGCAGCATGCGCGACAAACGCCCGCGTGTGAACGCTGCGGCAATTACGCTGGTTGAAGCGAGCAATCCGCAGGACGAAGCGTTTGTCGTCAATTTTAACGACGATTTCTATCTTGATCTCGATAAGGACTTCTCGAACAGCGTCCCGGAGCTGAAAGAGGCTCTGGAACGCATCGATTCACGCGGTAGCACGGCGCTCTACGACGCGATCATAGGATCGCTCGACCACGTGAAGAAGGGCCACAAGGACAAGAAGGTCCTGCTCGTTGTGACCGATGGTGAAGACAACACGAGCCACAACACGCTCGAGAAGACGATCCGCGAGATTCAGAAAACCGACACCGTCATTTACACGATCGGGTTGCTGGGCGAAGAGAACAAGAAAAACGCCAAGCGAGCGAAGCGCGCTCTGGAAGACATCGCCAAGGCATCGGGTGGGTTGTCGTTCTTCCCGGAAAACGTCGGCGATGTGAAAGAGATTTGCGAGAACGTCGCGCACGATATTCGCAACCAGTACACGCTGGCGTATTACCCCACGAACACGAAGCGGGACGGAACGTTCCGTACTGTGCAGGTTGATGTGATTCCGCCTCGCGGGCGAGGGAAGCTTGTTGCGCGCACGCGCAACGGATATTACGCCCCGGGCGGCGCTAGCTCCGGCAATTGAGCGTCACCGCGATTTCGAAACGCGGCGCTCGCTCACAACTACAGCATGTTTAGAAAGCTTCTCCCGTGAGGGATGGTTCCGCCGAAATTTGCGGCGATCGTTTGGCCCATGTCGGCGAGCGTGTCGCGGGTGCCCAGATCTGCTCCCGTGTTTTTGCTGGGTGTAAAAGCGAGGATTGGGACGTACTCGCGCGAGTGATCGGTCGTTTTCCAACGCAGGTCCGGATCGCAGCCGTGGTCGGCGGTGATGATCAGCAGGTCTGAGGGGCTGAGCTGCTTCAGGAATTCACTCAAAAGGGAATCGAACTCTTCGAGAGACTTCGCGAATCCTTCCACGTCTTTGCGGTGGCCGTAGAGCATGTCGAAATCGACCAGGTTGCAGAAGACCAACCCACGCTTTCGTTCGCGGGTTGCGGCGGAGAGCCTTTGCATTCCGTCGGCATTGCCCGTCGTGGCGACGTAGTCCTCGACGCCACGACCGTTGTAGATGTCGTGAATTTTGCCAACACCGAAGACGGGAACAGATAGGTCCTTCAATACGTCGAGCAGCATCGGCTTCGGCGGCTCAACAGCGTAGTCGTGCCGTCGCGTTGTTCGCACAAAGTCTCCAACCGGTCCTGTGAACGGGCGCGCTATCACCCGGCCGACTCGATTCGGGCCATCCAGAATTTTTCGCGCGATCTCGCACATGCGATATAACTCGGCGATCGGCACGACGTCTTCGTGCGTCGCGATTTGAAACACGCTGTCGCCCGATGTGTAGACGATGGGCTTGCCCGTTCGAACGTGCTCTTCGCCGAGTTCTTTGATGATTTCGGTCCCGGAAGCGGGCTTGTTGCCGATCGAGCCGCGCCCGATCTGCTTTTCGAAGGCGTCGATGATTTCGCGGGGGAAGCCGTTCGGATACACAGGGAAAGCCTGATCGAGCCAGATGCCCGCCATTTCCCAGTGGCCGGTCGTCGTGTCTTTACCCGGCGAGTGGGTGGCTCCTTTACCGAATGCGGCGCTAGGTTTGGAAGCCGGCGTCAGGTATTTGAGCGGGGCGATATTGGCGAGGCCCATTTGAACCAGGGTGGGAACTAGAAGTGGTCTCGATTCAGCGATATGCCCAAGGGTATTTCGGCCGACGTCGCCATAGTCCGCCGCATCCGGCAACGGTCCAATCCCCACGCTGTCCAGCACGATCCAGATGACCCGTTCGAACTTTCCCATCGCAGAACTCCCAAGCTCAATGCCCCGACTCTAGCATAGGCGGAGTTTTCAGCTAGCCAACTCACNAGCCTCGCGCGGGTCGAACAGATGATTGCGTCCTCCCGCAGCCACGGTTATCCTGCCGCCGACCAACAATTGAGGCCGTAGCTCCCGGAAGCAGGGAAACATTCGCCAAATCCCTGCGTATGAATAGGTGCAGAGGTCCGCGATGCCCGATAACGTGCCCGAAAACGTTCGCCATGAGCGCCCGCCGCTGGTCTTCCCGATCGTTCTGATTATCGTCGGAGCGCTGTTTCTCTATGCCAACTACAGGCCCGGGTTCGACGCCTGGTACGTGCTGAGGACCTACTGGCCGCTGATTTTGATCTTCGTCGGTCTGGCGAAGATTTTCGATTCCACGCGAGCGCGTCGATCCGGAGCCACGGGCGCGGACGCAGGATCAATCGGCCCAACGGTGGGAGCGGTTCTCTTCCTCGCCGTCGTATTCATACTGATCTTCCATTCACACGCCTTCACGCATGGCCGGCATTTTTCTTCGAACATCAAGCATGAGAGTCAGCACATCGATCTGCAAGGCGTGAACTCGATCGATGCTTCCGTTCAATCGCCCGCGGGATTGTTGACGGTGGACGGCGGTTCGAGCCGCGCACTCGAAGCCGAATTTAATTTCGCAGAATCGTACGGCGCGCCGGTAGTCGATTATCACGTCGCATCGGGCCTCGGTCAGATCAACGTGACGCAGGATGGCGATTCGCCGCACTTCGGGATTTCGCACAATGACTGGAATCTGCGTTTCAACAATTCGATTCCTCTCGAGTTGAAAGTCGAGATGGGCGCCGGCGAGGGGCGGTTGCATCTTCGCGATGTTCCGGTGACGCGACTAACGCTGAACATGGGCGCTGGGCGCGTGACGGTCGATCTTTCTGGCGACCGTAAGAAGGATGTCGATGCCGACATCGAGGGCGGTGTTGGTGAAGCCACGATTCGACTGCCGCGTAGTGTCGGCGTGATCGCGCATGCTGAGGGCGGCATCGGCGGAATTTCAGCTCCCGACTTCCGTAAGCAGGATAGTGAATACACGAACGACGCCTACGGCAAGACTCCGGCCACGATTCATCTCAAGGTTTCGGGCGGCGTCGGGTCAATCAAGCTTCAGATGGAGTAGATCTCGGACATAGGGTTTGCTGGTCGATCCGTTTCGCGCAGTTCAGTGATTTCAAGGTTTCGCCTCCCGTTTGCCTAGAGTCGCTCTGGTCCGTATAATTTAAAGTTTAGGCAGTCGCCACCAAACCCGCCTGTGCGTGGCCGTACTGTCCGGACTAGCCTTGGCAACCAACGACCTCATTCCAGCAGACGCATCTTCGCAGCCGGCCGGTACTTCCGGCAACGAGACGATCTCCATTCGCGGCGCGCGCGTTCACAATCTAAAGAACGTCAGCGTCGAGATTCCGCATAACGCGATCACGGTCGTTACAGGTGTCAGCGGCTCCGGCAAGTCGTCGCTCGCGTTCGACACGGTCTATGCGGAGGGGCAACGGCGTTACGTCGAGTCCCTGTCGGCCTATGCGCGGCAATTTCTGGAGCGCATGGAGAAGCCGGACGTCGACGACATTTCCGGCATTGCTCCGGCGGTGGCGATTCGGCAGAAGAATTCGACGCGCAATCCGCGCTCAACCGTCGCTACTGCCACGGAAATTTACGACTACCTGCGGTTGCTGTTCGCGCGTTGCGGCGAGACATTTTGCATCAAGTGCGGCGTGCTGGTTCGTCGCGACAATCCGGACGAAATCGCGACGAAGGTCTTGTCGCTCGCTCCCGGGCGTCGCTTTTACGTTGTGTATCAGTTGCGCGTGGCTACGCCGCAAGCTGCAGCGCCCGCTGCCCGCCGATTGCCGAAGAAGAAGGCTGCAGCTCCGTCGCAAGAATCTGTGCGGAACGCGCTTCTCGACATCCAGAAGCGCGGCTTCAATCGCCTGTATCAAGATGGCCGCCTGCATGAGTTTTCGTCTCCAGAGACCCTGCTTGACGTCGATTTTTCGAAACCGGTCTGGGTCGTCGTCGATCGCCTCTCGATTAGCGCGGAGTCGCGCGCGCGCCTCGTTGATTCGATCGAAATCTGCTACCGCGAAGGCAACGGCGAAGCCATTCTCGAATTTCCCGCCGACTCGAGCGCCGGCACCGCAGCCGAGCGTCTCGTCTTCAACGATCGCTTCGAATGCAAAAACGACGGCACCATTTACCAGGAGCCCGAGCCGCGTCTTTTTTCGTTCAATAATCCCTGGGGCGCGTGCCCGCGTTGCCAGGGATTTGGCAACACGATCGACTTCGATCTCAATCTCGTCGTGCCTGATTCGAGCAAGTCGCTCGACGACGGCGCGATCGAGCCCTGGACTAAGCCGCGTTATCGCGGCCTGATGCAGGAAGCGAAGAAATTCGCGCGCTCCCAGGGCATTCCGACAAACGTCGCGTGGCGTCACCTGACTGCTGACCAACGTAACTTGCTGCTCGAAGGCGACCCGGCCAGCAAATTCGAAGGCGTCAAAGGTTTTTTTAGTTATCTCGAACGAAAAAAATACAAGCTGCACGTTCGCGTCTTCCTCAGCCGCTATCGCGGCTACGCGACTTGCCCCGACTGCGGCGGTACGCGATTGCGCCCCGAGGCTCGCGCCGTTCGGGTTGCGAATAAATCAATCACCGAAATTTGCAAGGTCACCGTCAAAGAGGCGCGCGTCTTTTTCGGCACGCTGCAACTCACACCTTCTCAGGCAAAGATCGCCGATAAAGTTCTGGATGAAGTACGCTCACGCCTACAGTTTCTAGACGAAGTCGGCCTCGACTACCTCACGCTCGATCGCTTGACCTCGACGCTCTCCGGCGGCGAATCGCAGCGCATCCAACTCGCGACCTCGCTCGGCTCGCATCTCGTCGGCGCGCTTTATGTGCTCGACGAGCCGTCGATCGGCCTCCATCCGCGCGACACGCAGCGACTTATCGACATTCTCAAATCTCTCCGCGATCTCGGCAACACGGTCCTCGTCGTCGAGCACGATCCCGACACGATTGAAGAAGCCGACTTCGTCATCGACCTCGGCCCCGGCGCCGGAGAACTCGGCGGGAAGCTGCTCTTCGCGGGCACCTACGACGCGATGTTGAAAGAACCGAAGTCGATCACCGGCCGCTATCTCAACGGCGAACTCCGCATTCCGGTTCCCAACAGCCGCCACAAGCCCAACGGGAAATTCATCCGCCTCTACGGCGCCAACGTCCACAATTTGCAAAACGTCGATCTGATGATTCCGCTCAAGACGCTCACCGTCATCACCGGCGTCAGCGGCTCAGGCAAATCCACGATCGTTCACGACGTTCTCTACAAAGCGCTCACCGCCAAGCGCAACGGCAGTAGCATCAAGGAATTCTGTGATCGCATCGAAGGAGACGCCGAAATTAGAGAGATCGTGATCGTCGATCAGTCGCCGATCGGCCGCACGCCGCGTTCGAATCCTGCCACTTATCTCAAAGCCTTCGACGCCATCCGCGAGGTTTTCGCCGACACGCCCGATGCCAAGCGCCGCGGCTACACCGCCGGCCACTTCTCGTTCAACGTCCCCGGCGGTCGCTGCGAGACTTGCCAGGGCGACGGCACCGTCACCGTCGAAATGCAATTCCTCGCCGACGTCGAACTCATTTGCGAAGAGTGCCGCGGCTCGCGCTTCAAAAGTTCCGTGCTCGAAGTTCGCTTCCACGGGAAAAATGTCCACGACGTCTTGCAAATGACCGTCCGCGAAGCGCTGACGTTCTTCGCCGCCGTGCCGAAAGTCACCTCAAAGCTTCGCGTGCTCAACGAAATCGGCCTCGGCTATTTGCGTCTCGGCCAATCCGCGACCACGCTTTCAGGAGGCGAAGCCCAGCGCCTCAAACTTGCCTCGCACCTCACACGCAGCGAGAACAAGGAAATTCTCTACATCCTCGACGAGCCTACCACCGGCCTCCATTTCGACGACATCGCCAAACTTCTCGCCGCGTTTCGTAAGCTTCTCGATTCCGGCGCATCGCTCGTCGTCATCGAACACAATCTCGACGTCATTAAGTCCGCTGATTGGCTCATCGATCTCGGCCCCGAAGGCGGCGATCAGGGCGGCAAGATCATCGCGACCGGCACGCCGGAACAAGTCGCTCGCAACGCGCAATCTCACACTGGAAAATTTCTCGCACGCGCACTCGCGGCTCACGCGAACAGCCATCCAAATCCCCCCGCCAACGGCCAAGCAAAGCGCCAGCCCTCCGGCGCATCCAAATCATCGAGCCCTTCAGCTACAATCGAATCCGGAGCCAACGCCCCGTCCTCGGAATCATGACCTTCGCGTGTTGCCGCGTCATCGCTGCTTTCTTCGTCTTCATGGGTGTGCAGCATCTTGTGCCGGTCATCGGCTCCTCACTGAACGCCGTCGCGCAATCGACATCGCACACTCCGTCCGCGTCAGGTTCATCGCGCAAAGACACCATCCACAATCCACTGAACGACTATCTCGACGAAGCGCAACGCGACATCGATAAGAGCGACTTCACCGCNGCAATCACTCCACTGCAAAAATTCATCGCTGAAAAGCCCGAGGTCGCCTACGCGCATTTTCAGCTCGGGTACGTCTACACCGCACTGAAGCAAGTCCCCGAAGCCCGAGCCGAATATGAAAAAGCGATCTCGCTCGATCCAAAAATGACCGAGGCGTATCTGAATCTCGGCATCCTTCTCACCGATCCCGCCCCCGCGGACGCGGTCGCGCCGCTGAAAAAAACCGTCGAACTCCTTCCGTCGCAATCGCGACCAAGAATTCTCCTCGGTGTGGCGCAAGAGCGCGCCGGCGACTTTTCCGGTGCCGCTAACTCCTTCGAAGGTGCGGTCAATCTCGACCCGCGCGACACCGAAGCCACGCTTCACCTCGCGCGCTTGTATCTGAAGCTCAAGCGCCCTGCCGAGGCGGAATCCAAGTTCCGCAGCGTCCTCAACGTCGATCCAAACTCCACCGTCGCCGCACTCGGCTTGGCGCAAACGCTCGATGCAGAAGGGAAGCCCGAAGCCGCCGACGCCTACCGCAAATATCTGACACTCCAGCCGAACGACCAAACCGTCCGCGCCCGCGTCGTGCATTTTCTCGTCGAGCAGCAAAACTACGACGAAGCTCTCGCCGAACTCGATCGCGCCGACAAGGACAAACCACCAAGCTCCGACACACTTCGCCTCCGCGCCGACATCCAAATTGCCCAAAAACATTTCGACGACGCCATCGCCACGCTTCAACGCGCCATCGCGCTAACACCAAAGGACTCGCAACTGGTCGCCGGACTCGGCCGCATTTATTTGCAGAAACACGATTACCCCTCCGCCGAAAAGCAGTTCAAGGCCGCGATTCAACTCGATCCAAACAACGTGACCTACTGGAAAGATATGAATTCTGCTTACTACCTGTCCGGCGACTGCGTCTCAACGCTCGCAGGCCTCGACGTCATTGCAAAGGTCGAGCAGCCAGGCGCCGGAGCGTGGTTCATCCGCGCCCTCTGCTACGATAAGTTGCATCAGATCAAGCCCGCGCTCGAGGCTTATCAAAAGTTCTTGTCGATGGACGAGAACAAGAATCCGGATCAGGTCTGGCAGGCCAAACAGCGGACCCAGGTCTTGCAGCACCAACTCGAAGCAAAAAGGCAATAGATGCGTCTGCGGGTCCAATGCGGGATGTTCGTCATCGCGGTGGCCCTCGTCTGTTGCATGAATCCGGATTTGTTACCTCTGGTTTCCGCACGAGTCATCTCGGATAAAGCCCTTTCCGATAAATCGAAACCCACCACGAGCGAACTCCAAAACCGCTTCGATCACGAGACCAATTCCGTCCACAAAGCCAAGCTCTTCGAAAAACTCAGCGACGAGCAACTCGCGGAGGTTCGCCACGCTTCGCAAGTCAGCGACTACAACGCCGTTGGCACGATCATGGAAAAATACCGCGACAACGCGCGAGCCGCGGTCGACGCGCTGAAAAAAGAACATCCCAACGCCGAACATCAAATCAACGGATACAAACAGCTTCAGATTCACATTCGCCGCGCCATCCGCGATCTCAAAGAAACCGTGCTTCTCGCCCCGGACGAGTTCAAGCCTCCGCTGCAATTGGTCGAGCGAGACCTGGCTTTAATCGATGATGAGCTCTTGCAGAGTTTGTTCCCGTCGCCGCCGCAGAATACCCGCTCGCCCGAAGATCAGCCGATCGCGACCAACGCGAATCCTTCCGCGAACCCAGAGGCGCAGTCGCCTTCCGGTAGCGCGCTGGAACAATCGCCTGGCGGCACCTCGCAAGCAGCGCCCAATGCGTCCACGGAATCCAACCCAAGTACGACGCCAAATGCAGAGTCAGGCTCGCAACAATCCGCCGCGAGTTCCGTTCCAGGCTCACAGGAGAAGTCCGACATGAACATCCAAAATTGCATCCTCACCGCCGTCGTCACCTGCGGCCTCGCCGTAGCGACCTGCGGCGATCTGCGCGCGCAATTCGAGCAGAAGGACTACCTGTCGCCGATGGAGTCCGACAAGATTCGCGACGCCGAAACCACCAACGACCGCCTCAAACTCTTTGTCACCTTCGCTGACGATCGCTTGAAGAAATTCCAATACGAACTGCAGCACCCTTCCGCAAATCGCCACGGCGAAATGCTCAATGGACTTATGAATGGTTACGTCGGTTGTCTCGATGACGCCGCCGACCTGATGCAACTCGGCATCGAGAAGCAAGAGAACATCCGGTCCGGCGTCGACTTGATCAACACAAAGGCCAAGGAATTTCTCGAAGCTCTGAACAAAATCGCCGCCGACAAAGTCGACATCGACATCTACAAAGACAACCTCGACGACGCCATCGAAGGCACCAAAGACGCCATCACCGACTCCGACAAAGCCAAAAAATCCGTAGCCCCACCCCCGGTCCGCCGCAAAAGTTAGTCAATTCAGAAGCCCTACCGATCTAGCCGACGAACGGATTCGCCGTGCCGCACCCTCCCGGTTTTCGGAGGGTGCGGGTTTTTCGATCGCAACCTCAATCGATCGGTCACCAATCTCCACGCCCGTTTTGACCTCGCAACTCCACGTTCGTAAACTACTCCTAGCCGATGTCCAAACTCCCAACAACCGTCCCCGGTGGCTCCGCCCTCTTCCAACGCGTCTACACCCGTCTCAATTGCGAAGGCCGCCCACCGCGATTTCACGTCGATTTCTATCCTTATAAATCTTTGACCCTCACCATTCGCCGCCGCGAAGAAAACGTCTTCGTCCGCCTCTCCGATCTCCTCCAGCGCGCTCCTCTTCCCGTTCTCGAGGCCGCAGCCGCATTGCTCCTCGCCCGCGTCTATCGCCGCCGAGCATCGCGCGAACTCACGTCGCCCTATCTCGACTACGCCCGCTCACACAAAACGCGCTCACGCATTAATCGCATGCGAAGCACGCGCGTCCGCCCCGCCACCCAATCGCAGGGCCGTCACTTCGATCTGGAAAGATTGTTCGACGAATTAAACAAGAAATACTTCGAAGGAAAACTCGCTCGTCCCAACATCGGCTGGAGCAATCGCTCCTGGCGGCGCCAATTCGGCTGCTACGATCCTGGCCCCAACCACATCCTGCTCAATCGCCGCATGGACCGCCCCAGCGTCCCGCAATGCGCCGTCGAGTATGTCCTCTACCACGAAATGCTCCACGTCAAACATCCGACGCGCCGCTCCGGCTGCTCGCTGATCTCCCATTCCCCCGAATTCCGCGCCGAAGAAAAACAATTCACCCAATTCGACCGCGCCCGCAAAATCCTGGACCGCCTCGCTCGCTAACGCGCCGCTATTGCGAACTCTTACCGAATGTCGTTCCTTTCCTTCTCGGCTTCCTTGTACAGCTTCTCAATCCTCTTCCGAATCTTCTCCGCATCCTCCGCCTTCGGATACAAATCCAGATACCGCTGATACGACTTGGCCGCGGGCTTCTTCAGTCCCTTCTTCTCCTGCGCCTCTCCTAAATACTTGAACGGCACCGCATACCCGGGCTTGGCAACCGTCGCATCTTGAAACCGATCAATCGCCGCATCGACGTCGCCTTTCCTCATGTAGTACTGCCCGACTTCGATGTCCTTCTCCGCCCGCTGCGGATCCCATTTCGGTTGATCCTCCGCCGACTCCGTCGCGTTGTCCTTATTTGTCTTCGGTGGCGCCTTCTTCTCCGAAGGTGTCGCCGGCGGAGCGTCCGCCGGCTTCTCCGGAGTCGCAGGATCCTGCCCTGGTTCCTGAGCAAGCAATCCCGCAGTCCCCGCCGTCATCACGACAGCCGCCAAAATAACCGCCCGCATCCACCACGTAACTTTCATTCCATCCCCACTCGTGTTGGGGCGCAGCACGCTGCGCCCCGGCTTTCCCAGACTTCAACACCACTCCGATTCGAGTTTTCTTTCAACTTTCAACTGTCGACTGCCAACCCTCTTCAGTCCCCAATCTCTCTCACCCAAATATTCCGATACCTCACCGGATGATTGTGATCCTGCAACGCCAGCGGCAATTTCGCCGCCGTGTTCTTGTACTCCGGCTTCTCCGTCGAAGTCGTTCCCTGAATCTCCACATTGTCCTGAATCAAAACTCCGTTATGGATCACCGTCACACGCGCTTTTTTCTCAACCGTCCCCGAGCTGTTGAACGTCGGCGCGTGAAACACGATGTCATACGCCTGCCATTCACCTGGCTTCCGCGCCGCATTCACCAACGGCGGATACTGCCCATACACCGCGCCCACCTGCCCATCGGGATACGTCTTGCTCTGGTACGAATCCAGCACCTGAATCTCATAGAGGCCCATTAGAAACACACCACTGTTTCCGCGATCTTGGTCTTCGCCCACCGCCGGAGACGGCTCGCGAAACTCCACATGCAGTTGGATGCTGCCAAACCCCTGCTTCGTATGAATCTCCCCCGTCTTTGGCACCACCTCAAAATATCCGTCCGTCACTTTCCACTTTGCCGCGCCGCCGTCTTTGGTGCTCACCCACGCCGACAAATCCCTGCCATCGAACAGCACCGTCGCGTCCGAGGGTGCCTTGCCCGCGGCATCCTGCGAAGACCACGTCCCCGGATCAATCTCTTTCGGTGCCGGACGATTTCGATCATGCGGCTTGTACTGCGTCTGCCACGCCGCCGCTCCGCAAGCCAGCACTAACACTGCCGCTCCACACAGACTCCATCGCTTATTCATCCTCAGTCCTCCGTAGTCGTGCTCCCGCGCCGAACATCATAGCCCCGCCGCAAAAATTCTGAAATCAGCCGACCAATCCAGACAATTTTGCGTACTGCAACAGCATGATCGTCTTCCCATCCTGAATTTCCCCGCGCCCAACCATCTCCAACGCGTTGTCCAACGTAATCTCGAGCACCTCGATATCTTCACCCTCGGTTTCATCGCCTCCGCCCGCCGAAATGCGGTGCCCAGGTTCGTACTCGGCCACAAAGAAGTAGACCTTTTCGGTTACCGAGCCGGGACTCATGTAGGCCTCGAACACTTTTCGTGGATTGTGCACGACGAAACCAGCTTCCTCTTCCGCCTCTTTCTTTATGCACGCCTCCGGGTCGGACTTGTCGAGAAGCCCTGCGCACGACTCGATCAACATTCCATCGGTGAGACCATTCACATAGGCAGGGAAGCGAAACTGCCGGATCAACACCACCGTTTTTTTCTCACGGTTGTAGAGGAGCACCGTCGCGCCGTTCCCCCGGTCATACGTCTCCCGATTCTGTGTCTGCCAAGTCCCATCGCTCCGCAAAAAATCAAACGTCGTCTTCTTCAGGACGTACCAATCGTCCGATAACGTCTTCACCTGCCGAATCCGCACGCGTTCCGAAGCCACCGATAGCTCTCCTCTAGTTTCGCCGTCAAATCTCTGCGTCACAGCACCAATCATGCGACCGCGCTATCATAGTAATGTGAAGCGGCGTTGCTGTTAAAACGCCGCATCACAATCCCGCGCCATGGAACCCCGCGAAAAAGCCGCGCTCCTCCCCGACAGTCCCGGTGTCTACATGTTCAAAGACGCCGCCGGTACCGTCCTCTACGTCGGCAAAGCCACATCCCTCCGCAGCCGCGTGCGTTCCTACTTCCTCGAATCCCGCTGGATGGACGCCAAAACCGGCTCGCTCGCCCGCGAAATCGCCGACCTCGACACCATCGTTCTCGACAATCCGCGCGAAGCGCTCGCCCTCGAAAACAATCTCATCAAGCGCTATCAGCCCAAATTCAACATCCGCCTCGTCGACGACAAAACCTATCCTTACATCAAGCTCACGCTCAACGAAAAATATCCTCGCGTCTACTTCACGCGCAAAGTCCAAAAAGATGGTGCCGCCTACTTCGGCCCATATTTCCCCGCGAATCTCGCGCGCCGCATCCTCACCTTCGTCCACAAACGTTTCATGATTCCGAGCTGTAACGTCGACCTCACCCGCGATCACCCGCGCCCTTGCTTGCAGTACTACATCAAGCGCTGCCACGGCCCATGCGTTTCCGGCCTCGCTGCCGATGAAGCCTACGCCGAATCCGTTCGCGACGTCCGCCTCTTCCTCGACGGCAAACGCGGCGACCTCATCAAATCACTCGAAGAGCGCATGGCCGCCGCCGCCGAAAGAGAACTCTTCGAACAAGCCGCCTCCTATCGCGATCTCCTCCGCACGCTCGAAGACATCGAAGAGCGCCAACGCATCGCCGCAGCACAAGGCGACGACACCGACGTCCTCGCCTACTACGCCGAACCCCCACTCGTCGCCGCCAATCTCTTCCACCTTCGCGGAGGCCGTGTCGTCGATCGCCGCGAATTTTTCTGGGAAGACCTCGACGAATTCGACGCCAACGAATTCGTCCCCTCGCTCCTTAAGCAACTCTATCTCGACGCCGCCTATCTCCCGAAAGCGATCCACGTTCCGATCGAATTCGAAGATCGCGCTCTCCTCGAAGAAACCCTCACTGACCGAGCCGGCCACAAAGTCGAAATCTTCACGCCTCAGCGCGGCAGCAAGCGTGCCTTCCTCGACCTCGTTTCGAACAACGCCAAGCACGCGTTCGAACAGCGCTTCCGCGTCCTCAAGCCCACCTCCAAAATGATCGGCGAAGCCGTCCAAAACGCACTCAACTTGCTCGAAGAGCCGCGCCGCATCGAAAGCTTCGACATCTCCCACATTCAGGGTAGCGACAGCGTCGCCAGTATGGTCGTCTGGGAAAACGGCCGTATGAAAAAGTCCGACTACCGCAAATTCATCATCCGCGGCGAATTCGCCGGCAAAGCCATTCCCGAGCCCGTCATCGACAAGCCGCGACCCGTCGCCCCCGAGCCCGAAACGGTTCTTCCTGCCGAGACACCCCCTGCGATCAATGATGTCTTGTCAGACATGAACGCGGCCCAGGACGACAACGTCGATACCGTTGAGGCGATTGTTGCGGGCTCGGTCGAACCATCGACGGAGACACCCACCGTCCCCCTGGCTCGCGTCATCCCCATCAACTCCCTCCCCGCCTACACCCAAAACGACGACTTCGCC
>JGI12635J15846_10001406_pt1 | contig 21089 bp, 19 predicted proteins | sample BlaSpr_A8_OM2_M2_FD_15846 | JGI IMG/M metagenome (IMG submission 15846) | reverse complement strand
ATTTTCGCTGCACCACCGCTACACGACCGAAATCCTCGCTCGAGGCGCCGTACTGGTGCAAATAGCGCTGCGCGCTTTGCGCCATATATGAGGCCGGCGTGGTCAGACCGAACGGCGCCGTCCAGGAGCGGTCCACCGTGTGGCTGTTGGCCGGTCCTCCCTCGTACGCGGTCGGGCGCCCGAAGCGCAACTGTGAGCGCTCGTTCATGGCGCGGTAGCAGACGACCGTCGTGGCCTTGCCGGTGGCCAGCGCCATGGCAGCCAAGGCAACCGTGCCTGGTCCGCCGCCGCCCCCGTTTGCGGTAAGGGCGAAGAACGTCAGCTCCTCCAGCCCGAGATTTCGACCGACGGCTTGCACTTCATTGTTGTCGATGGCAAATGTCACGAGGCCGTCGACGTCTCTCGGCGAAACGCTCGCGTCGGCCAATGCGGCTGTTACGGCCTCGAGAGCGAGGCGCAATTCGCTGCGTCCGGAGTTTTTCGAGAATTCTGTGGCGCCGATTCCGACGATAGCGGCGCGGGTTCCCTTGGCCATCAGACGCCCTTCTGATCCGCTTGACTGCCCTTGGTCCCGTATTGCTTGACGAGGCGCTCCAGGGCAAGTCGGCGTACAAGCTTCCCCGTCTCCGTGCGAGGAAGCTCGTCCCAGATCACGATCCTGTCGGGGGTCTTGGAGCCGCGCAGGCGCGTCCGAACATAGGCCCGAATATCATCGGGGTCTGCGGATCGGCCGGGTTTTGGCACAACTGCAGCCTCAAGCCGCTGCCCCCATTCCGCGTCGGGGACACCGACTACCACCGCATCGGCAATGTCCGGGTGAAGCAGCAACGTCTCCTCGATTTCAGCCGGCGCGATGTTCTCTCCGCCCCGAATGATCGTGTCGTCGGCGCGCCCGAGCACGAACAGGAACCCGTCTTCGTCCAGGTAGCCCTCGTCCCTCGTGTCGAAGAAGCCATGCTGATCCAGGGCGGAGCCGGTCCCCGTATACTCTCCGGACACCTGCTCGCCACGTACGTAGATACGGCCCGCCTCCCCCGGAGGGACCATCGTTCCGGCTTCGTCGCGAATACTCAGCTCGACATTCGGCACTGGACGACCGACTGAAGCGAGCCGACTGCGGACGTTCGGATCGGTACTTGCAATTGCCGCCCGATGATCATCCGGCCCGAGGATCGAGATCGTTGAACTGGTCTCGGTCAACCCATAGGCATTGACGAAGCCGACATCCGGCCAGGTTGCAAGGGCCTCTTCGACGACCATGCGGGGCATAGCCGCCCCGCCGTAGGCCAACGACCGGAGGGTGGGTACCGATTTGTCGCCGTCTGTGGCCAGGATGCGCGCCAGCATGGTGGGTACCACCAGTGCATTTGTGATCGCATCGGAACGTACGAGGTCGATCCATTGTTGTCCGGTGAACTGCTCGAGGACAATGAAACGCCGACCGGCGAAAAGGTTAGTGATAACGTTGGCGACCGCCGCGATGTGGTAAGGCGGCACGCTGACCAAGAAAGCTTCGTCTTCGCCGGCCCCCCCAAACTCCACGGCGCCGAGGACATAATTGACCAGATGATGATGATGAAGCAGAACACCCTTGGGCTCCGCGGTCGACCCACTGGTGTAGATGATGACCGCTGCCGCTTCAGTTGTCGGCTCAAGAGGCTCTGTGCCCGTTGATCGGTCCTCTGCGGCGATCATAAAATCGCCGGCGCTCCAGACCTGCATGTGTGCATTCTCGAACACTGTCGTCAGCTGTTCGGCGGCAATACACACGGCATTCGGATGGTTAGCGGCCAGAGCGGCTAGCTTCTCGCTGCCTAGCCTGTAGTTGAGGGGAACGAGTGGCACCCCCGCACGCGCCGCCGAGAACATCGCGACGGGGAAAGCAGGGCCATTAACGTCCGCATAAACGATAGCGTCCGCACGCGCATCACGAACAATCTGCGCGCCGCCGATGCTGAGTGAACGCAAACGCGATGCGGTGATAGCGGTACGGCGGTGGCCTACTACTACCCGGTCACCAAACCCGTCGGAGGCCATGTCTAGAAGCATCGAGAGGTTCATAACTTGCTTCCTCGAAATATAATCGCGCCAATCAATCGGACGCAGGCAGAGGGCGTGCTTCCTTCTTTGTCATCACTCGGCCATTGGCCGCAAGTTCGCCTTTGCCTGCCTTCACGCAGAGAACCTCGAGGCTGAGTTCGTCGTCCGCGTACCTCTTGCCGAGTTCGACAGCCCCCGCCGGGACCTCGCCTGTGGCGTCGCGCGTCTCCAGATCAGCGTCTGCTTCAGCCACCATCGGCTGACCGTTGAAAGTAATGGAGATATCGGCGGGAGCTGCGCGAACAACGATAATCTCGACGGTCCCGCCAATACTGCGGAGCCGGGCGCCTGGTTTCAGGAGCATGACGCTTCCTCCTTTATCTAAGGGTCACCTGGGCCGGAGCGGCCCAGACAGGCTTACGCTTCTCCATGAATGCCCGCGGTCCTTCCTTCGCGTCCTCGCACTTCAGGACGACCCTCGCCGCGGCCTTGTTGAGCTCCCAGCCGTCTTCTTCTGGCAAATCCAGACTGTCCAGCAGAAGGCGGCGCGATACGGTGACTGCTGTTGGCGAAGCAGCTGCGATTCGCTGCCCCATCGCGATAGCGGCATCAAGTGCCTCCCCGATGGGCGTAACGATGTTCACCAGCCCTAGTTGCTGTGCACGCTCCGCTCCTATCGGATCGCCTGACATCACCATCTCGAGGGCTACTGCTCTTGGAATCCGCTTGGCGAGTCGAATTACGCCGCCACCTCCGGCATGCATTCCCACCTTGACCTCTGGTAGCGCAAAGGTGGCGTTCTGGGCCGCCACAGTACAGTCCGCTGCCAGGATGATTTCCATTCCCCCACCCATGGCGAGGCCGTTCGCAGCCACAATGAAAGGCTTCTGGAACGCACGTTGGACTACCCCAGCAAATCCGCCCTTCTCCGTGAAGAAGCCTCCACGTGGCCCCAACCTCGCGAACGCCCTCAGGTCCATTCCGGCGGAGAAGGCCTTGTCCCCCTCCCCCGTCAGAACTATCGCCCTGACCTCGGGAGCCTCTTCGAATTCATCCAGCGCCCTCTCGATACTGGACGCGACATCAGCATCGATGACGTTGCGGACTTCTGGGCGGTTTATCCTGATGACCCCGACGTCCTCTAGGCGCTGGACAATCACCTTGTTTTCTGCTTCGCTCATGACTTCCTCTCAGGGTCGTTTCGCGCGGGTCTGAAGTGAAGGAACGTGACCTCGCTGGTCGCGTTCACGAAGACACCCTCAACCGGCATGCCGATGCGCACAGGGTCCGCCTCGGCGTTGTCGAAGTAGCCGACAAGCCGCAACTCCGGCACATCCGACAGTTGCACTAGGGCAACGGTATAGGGGAGGTCCTGGTCAAACTTGAATCCCGTTGAATGGTGCTGGGTGGTAAAGGAATAGAGTGTCCCGTCCGGACTCACCGGGGTCCAAGACAGCGAGAAGCTGGTGCAGTTGCTGCACATCTCGCGTGGGTACCATTGGAATACGCGGCAGTCGTCGCACCTCTGCACCAGCAGCTCGTGTCGGCTCAGGCCCTCCCAGTAAGGCTTGTCAATACGCGTGGGCTTCGGCAGCGGTTTGGAATACGGCTCCATTATTTACCTCGCTCGAGAAGGGCCACGGCCGCGTCACCGAGGTCGCCGCTGCCGGTAACCAACCCTCGCCTCGCCCCGGGCACCTGGGCCTCGCCTGCCGTTCGGCGGAGCTGTTTAACGGCCTCGGTGATGTGGTTGATTCCCCACAGGTGCGCCTGCGACAGCAGGCCACCGTGCGTATTAACCGGCAGGCGTCCGCCGACCCGCGTGTTTCCGTCTTGCACGAACTGCGCAGCCCCACCTGGCTCGCAGAAACCGAGGTCCTCAAGCTGCCACAGCACGTTGAACGTGAATGCGTCATACAATTCGGCGAAGTCGACGTCCGCAGGCGCCCAGCCTGCCTCCGTGAATGTCCGCTTTCCGGCGGCCGCCATCCCCGTGCGCATGAACTCCTTCCGGGTAGTTGACTGATCTGCCTGTCCGGGATGCCCCTCGGAGGCGGCGCGGATCACGACGGCGTCCTGGTCATCGGGGTCGCATGCCGAGACGATGTACGCCGCTCCGCCATCGGTTTCGCGGCTGCAGTCGTACAGGCGGAACGGGTGACTGATCATTCGCGAAGCCTGGTGATCAGCGACGGTGATGGCCTTGGCCCCCACCGCCTTATCGTTCATCACCGCATGCTCGCTCTGAACGACCGCTACGTGCGCGAACGGCTCTGTGGTGGCCCACCCGTGCTCGAACATATAGCGCTGCGCCCACAGTGCGTAATACTGAGCGGGCAGGAGGAGTCCGTGCACACCTTCGTAATTGCGGCGGAATGTTGGTGCTTCACCGAACATGACCTGTGGCGGCTTCCGTCCCAGTCGGGCGCCGGAGCGACCGTTGAAGCCGTAACTGACAAGAACATTCCTGGCGCGCCCTGTTTCGACGGCCAGCTTCGCGTGCTTCAAGGCGGCTACCGGGCCCGCGCCGCCCATCACCACCGCGGCGTGATAGCTAACGTCCTCGATACCGAGGTTCGTAGTCAGATCCTCGGTCGTCGCCCCGATCACGGTCGGAATGATGATGCCGTCGATGTCGCTTGCCTTCAGGCCGGCATCAGTCAAGGCCAGCCGACAGGCTTCGAGGTTCAGGCGCAGATCGCTCTTGCCAGACTCCTTCGTGAACTCGGTCTCCCCGATGCCCGCGACGGCAGCGCTGAGGGCGGCCGTCATCGCATGCACCAGGTGGTAGCCGCGCCGAGGCCGCGGACCATCTCAGCCCTCGCCGTTCTGACTGAGGTCGCGCGGAATCGGGGTGGTCACTCCGCCGTATTCGCGCGAAGGCAGGAGCGCCGTTGCCGTCGCCACAGTGGTCGTCTCGCCGCGCTGGTTCACCGACCGCGCATCGACGTGGACGAGGCAATATCCGTCCACGACGTCTTTACCCGAAACCGTTCCAGACCACACCGCCGTGTCACCAAGCAGGCCGGGCCGCTTGAGCGTCGCCGATAGCTTGTGCAAGAAACCGTCGTCCCCTATCCAGTCGGTGAGCATGTGAATCCCCCAGGAGATTCGCTGCGGGCCGATGTCGTAGGCGCCGCCCATCCCAACGTCTTCTCCGGTCTTCCGCTCAAGGTGCCCGCGTCCGGCTGAGTCCTTGGCTCCTGTTGTTTCGGAGATGTGATAGTCGGCGTGGCGCTGCCGGTAGTGAACGACGTCGGCTAGGGCGCCACCGTAGGGCCTGGCCCCCGACCACCCGGCGTACCAGGCGATGAGGTCGGTGGAGGTAAGCGGCCCCTTGACGACCGGGCGCAGTTCATCGCCGACCGCCACATCCTCCCAATACAGAGGCTCGGCGCCGCGCGGCTTCTCCGCGAGCACCCTGCGCTCGATATCGTCGAGCTCCTCGGGGGTGTAGGCGTGGGAGTCGCGTGACTTGTACTTCTGCTTGCCGTCCTTCTGCAGCGCCTGCCCGCGTGGCGTGCGTGCGCAGTGACCATCTGCTGAGCCCACGAGGAAGCCGTCTGAACGCCTGCTGTACGCGACGTGGCCGGTTTGCAACACCCAGCGGCTCGCGAACTCGCCGCCCTTGACCTGCTGCCTGGTGAAGACCACCGTTCGATCGATAGCGTCGCCACGGCGGATCACGTCATACCACGTCCAGTCCGTGCCGGCGTAGATCCACTGAACTCCAGCCAGCCGCGGCGCCACCGTCGTGCCGTCAACGGCGTAGAGGATGCTTGGCGGCGCGATCATGTCCCCCCATTTTGTCGTCGTGCCGTAGGAGGGGTCTCGCCACAAAGGGTTGCGGTCGCCGACACCCTCGGCGAAGTGCTGAATAGCATCGACGTTGATCTCGGTGATCCAGCCGAACTGGTCGCGCCGCATGTCCGTGTCGAGCAGTTCGGCCGCGTGCGCGATGGTCTCGTCGGTGATCTCGCCCCAAGGCAGATCGGTCTTGGCTGTCATTGAAATGATTTCCTTTCATTCCTGTTGGTGGAAGGTTTTGGTCTACGGCTAGTCAAGCGATGGGGAATCAGAAGTGTCGACGTGCACGACGCCTTGCGCGAGAAGGTCCGCTATATCGGCATCCGTGAATCCTGCGGCCTGGAGCACTTCTACGGTGTCGGCGCCAATCGGCCGCGGGATCCGCGAAACCTCAGGCCGGAATCCCGAGAACTGCACCGGACTGCCTACCGTCCGGACTTCGCCAACGTCCGGCATGTCATACGTCATGATCAAGTCGTTTGCGGACAACTGGTCGTGTGACCAGAGCTGGTCGAATTCCATGACCGGCCCGTACGGAACCTCCCCGGCTAGCAACTCCGTCCACTCCGCCTCGGTTCGACGCCCCATCACATCCTGGACGGCTTCGTTCGCGGCATCTCTATTCGCGCAGCGTGTCATGTTATCGACGAAACGAGGGTCGTCGAGCAGGGGCTCAGCGCCTGCTATTTGCGCCCATCGAATCCAGTGCGCCGGCGCGTAAAGGCAAAGCATGACCCGCCGACCGTCGGCTGTCAGGTAGGCTTGCGCCGGAACGATCTGCCCGTGGCCGGTGCCGAGAAGCTCTGGGTTCTCCTGGGTGAACTGGTATTCAGTTTCGCGGATCGACAGCATCCCGATAGCGGTCGAGAATAGGGATGTATCTATCCGCTGTCCTTTCCCTGTGCGCATCCGGTCATATAGCGCGGTCACGATGCCGAAGGCCGCAAGGCGCCCAGACATGACATCGGCGATCGCGGCGCCTACCTTCGCCGGGCCTCCTTCAGTCGAGCCGGTAATTCCGACCAGGCCGCCGGCGGCCTGGGCAACCGGATCCATCGCCACCCAGTCACGCATCGGCCCCGTCTGGCCGAAGCCGCTGATTGACGCATAGATTAGCCGGTCATTAATGGCGTGCAGCGACTCGTAGTCGAGTTGGTGCTTGGCCCACGTGCCCGGGCGAGAGTTCTCGACGAACACATCCGTAGTGCGAATTAGCTCACGAAGCAATTCCCGTCCCTGGTTGTTCCGGTAATCGATGCTGACAAAGCGCTTGTTCCGGTTGACGGCCAGGAAAAATGTGCTCCAGCCCGCTGTGAATGTCTTCCCCAGGTGCCGCGCCGGCTCGCCGGCTGGCGGTTCCACCTTGATGACCTCGGCACCGAGGTCGCCGAGCACCATGGACGCGATCGGCCCGGACACGAATTGGGTGAGGTCGACAACACGGATGCCGGCGAGGGGGCCGGGCCGCGTGGGCTGGATCTCAGGCTCAGTCATGATTTGTCCTTCACGCGTGTGGTCCGGGGGCGAGGCCGTCGAAAGCTCCGTCTCGAGCTAGGGCGGACACGCCCTGCTCATCAAAACCGGCCTCTGCCAAGATCTCCTGAGTGTGCTCACCCAGGTCTGGGGCGCGGCGGTCAACCCGCACCATCGACGGTTGGCCATGCAGCGGCGATCCGTAGACAGGGACGAATCCCATGAGGTGGTGTTCGAGGTGGACAACGACCTCGCGGGCGCGTGCGTGAGCGTCCGTCATCAACTCCTCCACCCCCCACGCCGGCGCCGCTGGGACCCCCGCGTCTTGCAGCTGCAAGAACGCATCGAGGCTCGTGCGCGAGGCGGCCCAGCGGCTGATCCAGCCCTCGATTTCGGTCGCAACGACGCGTCGCTTGTCGACGCTGTCAAGTTCCGCCGCGTGGCTCGGCGCGTCGATGGCTGCGGCAAGCGCGCGCCACTCGTCTTCATCTCGTACCGCGATGCTGACCCATTCATCCTCGCCGAGGCAGGGGTAGATTCCGTGCGGAAAGTAGCTACGGTGTTGATTGCCGACTGGTCTCAGATCGGCCCCGTCCAGCTGGCGCGCGGCGAACTGCGGAGACATGGTCAGTGCGTGAACCTCGATCATCGACAGGTCGAGGGTCGTCCCGACTCCAGTCCTTCGGGCTCGGCGCAGTGCCGCCAGGACCGCGATGGCGCCCATTCCAGCCACAGTGACATCGCCGAGGTTAAGCGAGATAGTGCCTACAGGATCCTCACCCGGATAGCCCGTGACCGCGTCCATGCCACCGATCGCGGTGCTTTGCGGCGCGTACCCAGGCAGTCTCGAGTCGGGTCCCTCCTGGCCCGCCATGCTGATCCTTAGCGCCACGAGCCCCGGTCGGTGGGCGTGAATGCGGTCCATGGGAAGGGCCAGCCGCTCAAGCGCTCTCGCACCGAGATTTTCGACAAGCACATCCGCGCCGTCCAGCAGCCTGCGGAAGACTGCTTTGCCTCCCTCCGATGCGAGATCGAGGACTATGCTCCGTTTACCGCGGTTGACCGCGTTGAAATGCGGCATCACATTCGGAGTGAGCCCCGCGTCACCAGACGCGGCCTCCGCAGCGATCAGCGGCAGCCCTTGACGGGAAGCGTCAAGGTGGGTGCGCGATTCGACCTTAATCACGTCTGCGCCTATGTCGGCAAGCCACTGCGCTGCCATCGGCCCACTCATCACCCAGCTGAGATCCAGGACCTTTAACCCGGCGAGCGGAAGATCCCGCGCAGGCGCTGCCGTGCAGACCAGCCGATCCTCCGCAGTCGGCGGAGCTGTGACCTCCGCACGTGCTACCTGGTCTTGGAAGGGCAAGGCGGGCAGCTGGATCTCGGTGCGGTCGACGAGCGTACTTTCAAGGAACCCGCGCTTACGGAACTGCTCGTACCCGAGCAGTTCGTCGATTGTGTGCATCGGGCCGAGCGGGATGCGGTGCTCGACGCTCATCGCCCGGAGCTCGTCCTTCGTGTACGACCTCAACCAGGCCGAGACGAGCGAATCAAGTTCGTCGGCATGCAGTTCACCCATTCGACGCCGGTCAGCGAATCGCGGATCCTGTGACCAGTGTGGGTTGTCCATCGCGCGGAGGAGCCGGCTCCATTGATGGCCGCCCAGGAACGCGACGCACACCCAGCCGTCCGCGCATGGCAGCGCGGTGAACGGATACGGATTCGGCTTGCGGCGTCCGGCCCGGCGCGGAATGGGACCGGAAAACAGAGAAAGGCTGTACAGGCCCGTCATATGGCTGGTGGCCAGCGTTTCGAACTCCCCGATGTCCAGCAGCTGCCGACCGCCGCCCAGTAGCGCCCCCAGCGCACCGATAACTGCGGCCATACCGGCCTGGAACGAGGCAATCATGAACGGCGGGACGACAGGTTCTCTCCCGGCCTCGCCCACGTAAACCGCGAGGCCCCCGTAGGAGACGGTGTTCAATTCGTCGCCGCGGAACGTCTTATACGGCCCGCTTGCCCCGAAAGGCGTGAGCAGGACCTGGATGCCGGAGTACGCGACTCCGCCGCGACTGCTAACGAACGGCTCATCCGCCCCCGACTCGGCAGAGGTTAGTAGCACATCTGCCTCGCGAACCAGCGGCTCGAACGCCTCCTTGTCACCCGGCCCCAGAGTGACGACCCTCTTATTCCGGTCCCAGGACACCCGCATCGCATGCTCCGCTACGACTGGGTGCAGACCACCGATACGCGCGTCCCGCGTGAAATCAGACTCCACGCGGACGACGTCGGCTCCCAAAGCCGCCAAAAGCGCGCCCGCAACACGGGCGGAAGAGCGCCCCGCGAGCTCGACGACCCGCAGGCCCTCGAGCATGCCACCAGCTCGCATTTCCGACATCCCTCGCTCCCTGGGTGACTCGTCGTGTAGAAACATACTAATGTTTAGGGTGTTTTGCAAGACGAAGTTAGGGGCTTCGTCTGAGAGTTGCCGGCCTCACAGACGCCCGAGGTCGCCGTCGTTAAGACATGCCGGCCCTGGCCCGGCGCCACGCGTCGCCGGCCTGGGGCACGACAGCCAGGATCCCAGCAACCAGACCGCGCCTAAGCGGCCGAGTTGGGGTAGCGGAAATACGCAGCCCTTAGCTCTCTGAGGAACTCGCCTGTGCCAGCAGCCCCGCTGCGTAAGTAGCGTGTAGTTGAAGGACACGACCGTAAAGACTGAGCGGGCCGCCGCCTGTGCGCGTGCACTGCACAGTGAGCCCGGTGCGCGCGTCCTTGTAGATGTCGCCAGCCAGGATCGCGGGGTGACCGGACACGCTGCTTCCGACTTCGCCGCAGGGCATGGGCTTCCCGGTTCTCATGGGCAGACCCCCGCAACAAAGCACGTCAGCCGAAGATCCTGGGTCAAGGATGATTACGTGGAGTGAACACGTCAGACACTCAAAGCGCTGCCCCGCGCGAACCGACGGCTCGCGCCGCTGCGTATCCCGCCAGCTTGACGGCTCTGCGTTCTCCACGGCAGCTCCCCCTCCGAGTGGACAAGGGCCTCGGGATGCCGCCGACCGGCCCGCACCGGGCTTGACGCGATCGGCGCCCGCCCAGGTCTCGTTACGTTGAATGAACTCGATGGTCAACGGGTGAAGTAGACATTTCGCCAGCGTAAGCACACGGATCACCCGCCGACCTACAGTGGGGCCCCTCGGATCAGAAGGTGATGTTGACGTTCTTGATCCGCTGGAACTCCGACAGCCCCTCGCGACCGCCTTCCTTGCCGTAGCCGCTATCCTTGAAGCCGCCAAACGGGGCGACGGGCGAGTTCTGTGAGGTCTTGATCCCCCCGTTGACCGATACATTGCCGGCGTCAAGCTGGGCGGCTACCCTGTGCGCACGCGCCAGGTCCCTGGTGTGGGCATAGGCGGCTAGCCCGAATGGGCTATCGTTGGCCAGCGTCACGGCCTCGGCTTCACTGCCGAACGGAGTGATGGATAGTACCGGCCCGAAGATCTCATTACGCGACAGGTCACTGCCGGGATGGACATCGGCGAAAACGGACGGGCTGACGAAATAGCCGGCGCTCAAATCGCCGTCGAGACGCTGGCCCCCGAGTATGAGTCTTCCGGAGCCGTCCGCGGTGGCGCGCTGTACTGCGCCGAGAACCCGTTCACACGCCTTCGCCGAAATCAGAGGCCCTACCGTCGTTTTGGGATCGAAGGGGTCGCCGATCGTCACCGCCCTGGTCCCCGCCGCAATGCGATCCTGCACCTCGGAATAGATTGACTTGTGGACAAGCAGGCGCGTTGGAGCGACGCAGGCCTGGCCGCAGAGGGTTGTGAAGCCGGTGATCGCCGCCTCCACAGCACGATCGAGGTCCGCGTCCTCGAAGATGAGGTTCGCCGACTTTCCGCCGAGCTCGAACACGACCGGGGTCAACGACTCGGCGCAGGCCGCCTGGATCCGCCTCGCGATCTCCGGGCCTCCGGTGAAGCTGACCTTGTCGATCGCGGGGTGGCGTACCAGCATGTCCCCGGTGGCCGGGCCGCCCGAAATGACGTTCACGACGCCGGGCGGGAGTCCCGCGTCCATGCAGATCTGCCCGAACAGGACTGCCGAAAACGGCGCCAGCTCTGGCGCCTTCAACACGACCGTGCATCCGGCCGCGAGCGCTGGAGCGAGCTTCATGGCGATGAGCTGGAGCGAAGAGTTCCAGGCATGCAGCGCGGCAACCACTCCGTACGGCTCAGCGATGGTGTAATCGAATCCAGTCGGCACCGGGTACACCGAGCCGGTCACCTTGTCGGTCCAGCCTGCGTAGTAGTCGAAATGCCTGGCCGAACCCACTGCCGTGAGCGCCGTTGCTCGCACTGGCGTGCCGTTCTCCAGTGTCACCACGGTTGACAGGTCGGCTGCAGCCGACCTGAGCCCGTCCGCAATCCTACGAAGGGCCGCCCCGCGCTGGTCGGGCGTCCAAGAGCGCCAGTCGGGCAGTGCCGAAGAGGCTGCGGCGACCGCAGCGTTGACCTCTTCCCGGCCTGCCACGGGGATGGCTTGCTGCACCTGGCCGGTGGCCGGATTTACGTGCTCCATCACCCCGCCGCTGGCGTCGCTTATCCAGTCGCGCCCTATCAGAAGCTGCGGCCGGAGCAGTTCCTCACGCTTGTCAACCATCGCCTTCTCCGTCCCGGGCCGAGTCGCGCTCCCCGTCGGCGTCGACGGCCCTCGCCATTGCGGTCTTGTGAGCTCACCGCGTGAGCCAGTAATCTCCCCGTCCACCAACACGATCGAAGCCGTGTCGATGAGCGGTGACAACCGATTACAACCTAACCCGCGTTAGGTATATCGGTCAACAGCGCCGCCCGTCGAAGCCCGCCCAGGTACGGGATTTCCTACGACGTGGGCTCGAAGAGCGGCACGTAGATATCGTCCTTCTGCCTTTCGAACACGACGTGCAGCGGCATACCGACGGAAATGTCGCCAGGTCCGCACCCGACGACATTAGACGTGACTCGCAATCCCGTCTGCTCTGGAAGCTCAACGAGTCCGATGACGAAGGGGAGAATCAAGCCCTCCCGGTACGCATGATGAACAACGGTGTACGTGAAGAGTGTCCCCTTCCCGCTGGTTGCGTCGAATCCCAGGTGGCCGCTGCCACAACGCGGGCAGCGCCCTCGCGGGAGGTGCAGCCAAGCCTGGCAGCCCCGGCACCGCTGGATTACGAGTTCGCCCCTCGCCCCGCCGGTCCAGAAAGCTCGGCTCAATGGCGTCAGGGCCACCTCGGGGCGCGGGATCTGATGAGTCATGTGCGGGTTCCTCTCTAGCGCGTGAGCAACAGGCAGCCCATGCGGTGCCCTCCCCCCGCCGTCACCACGGCTACCTCAGCGTCTTGGACCTGGCGCGCATGCGCATGACCGCGGAGTTGCTGGACGGCCTCGTGGAGGACCCAGTAGCCGTGTAGCCTCCCGGCGGAAAGCTGACCGCCATATGTGTTCAACGGGAGGGGCCCGCCGATTGCGATACGCCCCGGGTCCGACACGAACGGCCCTCCTTCGCCGACATCGCAGAATCCGAGCGCCTCGAGCCAGGTAAGGGTTAGGAACGTGAAGCCGTCATATATCTCGGCCACGTCAACGTCAGACGGCTTCAGATCCGTCCGCGACCACACCTGCGCAGCGGCCTCCGTGCTGCTCATAGCCGGATACGAGTCTCGATAATCCCAGCTCGAGTCGCCGTGAAGCGCACAGCCGACCGCCTCGAACCGGACCGCCGGCTGCGGGCAATCGTGAGCGTAGTCAGCCGTCGAGATGACGAACGCGGCCGCCCCGTCCACTGGTAGGTCGCAGTCCAACAGGCCAAGGGGCTCAGCGATCCAGCGAGCAGTGAGGTAGTCCTCCATCGTGATGGGGGTGCGCAACACTGCAGCATCGTTGAGCATGGCATGGTTCCGCGCGGTGATGGCGATCGATCCCAATTGCTCCCGGGTGGTGCCATAGAGGTGCATATGTCGACGGGCATACCGCGCGACCAGCGACGCGGCCGAGTACTCATGATATGGCAGGTACCAAGCCCACTCGTCGGTCATGCCGCCGGGCCATTCGCCGGACAGCATGTTGACCGACCGAAATACGAGCACGTGTTTGCAGAGGCCAGTAGCCACCGCCATGCATGCATCGATCACGTAGCGGAGGTGGCCCCCAGAGCCATGAAACCCAGTTGTCCCTATCCACGAAACGTTTGCCCCGAGGGCATCCTTGAGATCACTACTGGATGCCTCACCCATAGTGGCTATTCCATCGATGTCCGCGACCTGGAGGCCGGCATCGGCGATGGCAGCAAGTGAAGCATCGATGGCCAGATTCAGGCTGGAAACACCTAGGCGGCGACCGACGGGCGACATTCCAATGCCTGAAATAATCGCCCGCCGCTCGAACAGATCCGTCACGACACCATCAATCAGACAGCGACGACTTCAACGTCGGCGGTTCTGCCGGCGTAAAGCGGAATACCCGTTCCGCGTTGCCGCGCAGAACCTTGAACTTCTCCTCATCGGTGAGGTCGGCGACCTGGAGTTGCTTGTGGGCATGCTGAATCGAATTCGGCCACGTCGAGTCGGAATGTGGGTAATCCGTTTCTATCATGACGTTGTCCACACCGATTTCTCGGATGTTCTTCAAGCCGTGGATGTCATCGATGAAACATCCGAAGATGTGGTTTCGGAAGACCTCCCGGACATCGAAGTGTTCGAGGTCGGGTATACCCATTTGCTCGGCCGTGACTTCCTCGTAATGTGATGCCCCGGGAATGCTTGCGGCGTCTTTCTGAAAATGAGACATCCAGGCACGATGTTGTTCTACCGTGTACTGGCTGCGTTCGAGGTAGTAAGGCAGCCAGCCGATCCCGCCTTCAGCGAGCGAGATCTTGAGATTCGGGTACCGCTGCAGCGGGAGCGCGAAGAGCCACTCCACGAATGCTCCTGCGATGCCCACCGGGAAGCTGGTGATGTACTTCACGACCTGTGGCGAAATTTCAGACGGCCAGTAATAGGCGCTGGACGATCCGATGTGTATCGACACGACCATCCCGGTCTCGTCGCACGCCTGCCAGACAGGCTCCCAGAATTTCCCCGGGTCATATATCGAGGGGAGACCGAGCTTCACCGGGTTCTCCGAAAATGCGACGGAGAGAGCGCCCATGGCTGCGGACCGGCGAATCTCCGCAGCTGCGAGTTCCGCATCCCACAGCGGCATGATGATCAGCGGGATGAAGCGCCCTGGAGCCGAGCCGGACCAGTCTTCGATCATCCAGTCGTTGTAGGCCCGTATGCAGGCCAGCCCCAGTTCCTTGTCAGTGCCCTCAGTGAAGACCTGACCGCAGAACCGCGGGAAGGACGGGAAGCACAGGGAGGCTAGAATGCCCGCCTCGTCCATGTCCCGGACGCGCGCCGCAGCGTCGTAGCAGCCTGGGCGCATCTCCGCATACGTCACGGGCAGCGGACTGAACTCGCGCTTCGACTTGCCGGCCATCGCGGAGAGACCAGGGGTGGGGACCCGCTTACCGTCGTACTCCCACCACTCCCCCGCGTCATCGCGGACCAGCCTGGGAGCTTTATCGCGCATCGCTTTCGGAACGCGCTTCTGCCACAGATCAGGCGGCTCGAGTACGTGGTCGTCTACCGAAATCAGCCAGTTGAGGTTGAGTTTACCAGCCATCTGTCCTCCAGAAGCTCGGGCCGTCTTCCTGACGGCAGTTATCGATTGTGCACGCGCGGAGCGCCCCCCATGGCGGGGGCCCGGCCGCCCATGGAATTCGGCATCATCTGGCGATCGACGCTCCTCCGTCAATGACCAAAACGGAGCCCGTCATCCAGTTACTATTGTCGCTTGCCAGGTAGAGCGCTGCGGCGGCGATATCCTCTGGCTCACCGATGCGCTCAAGCGGCGTTGCCTTTCGCAAGTGCTCTTCCTGCCCCACCCATAGGACTTTCGCCATATCGGTGCGAACAACGCCGGGAGCGATTGCGTTGACTCGAACAGCTGGCGCCAATTCGACCGCCAGTTGCCGCGTCAGGTGGATCACCGCAGCCTTAGTAACGTTGTAGTAACCAAGCCCCGCCTCTGTGGTCAGGCCTCCGATAGAAGCTATATTGATCACCACGCCGCCGCGTTCCTGCATAGAAGCACGCCAGCAGCATTGGGTCCACTGCACTACAGCCGCCTGGTTTGCCTCGGCGCTCGCAGCCATCTGCGGCGCGTCTATGCCCATCAGCGGACCGTAATAGGGACTGACCGCCGCGTTGTTCACCAGAATGTCTACAGCGCCAAAGCGCTGCACGCTCGCGCGCACCGTCGCTTCCGCAACTTCTGGATGCCGCACGCTGCCGGCAAACCAGGCGACGCCTTCGCCCAGGTCCTCCGCCGTAGCGGCCAACGTCTGCTCGTTCCGGCCAGTGATCATCACGTTCGCACCGGCCGCAAGAAAAGCCGCCGCGATCGCGCGGCCGATCCCCCGAGATGCGCCAGTGACGAGGGCAGTGCGACCTTTCAGCTGCCCATCAACTTCCATCAAGCCTCCGATCGCCCCGCGGAATACCACCCGGACTGCATCTAACCTAACCAATGTTAGGCCAGTGAGCAACCCTGGAACCTGAGACTAATCTGGCGTTCTGCGTGGCGAGCCCGGGAGATCTGCACGGACCGGCTCGTGGGACGGGCGAGGACGTAGCAGGTTGGCGAGGGCCATCGCGCCTGCGGTGCGAGCAACGATGCGCTCCGCCTCGGGGAGGAAGGAAACGGATCCACCTGCACCTGCGGGACAACGAACTGAGCGAGCAACGCGGGAGGAAGCTGGGGGCCGCTGTCGGCGCCCGTGGTTTGGCCTGTGCAGCGGATGAGGGCTCAGCGAGGAGCGGACGGTGTTGCGGTCATCCAGCTTCACCCACCCGCGGATGCGCGCCATTGGACCGTTGCGGTCTTGAACATTTCATGTGCCTCCGCTTCCGCCAGCATCTCGGTTCAGTCCAGCCGGGCTCCGCGCGACGCGACCAGAGGGCCACGAGCTCTCCGACCCGGGCCACGCCGAGCCCGATGCCGCTGCTGCTGCCCGGCCGTCTGTAGAGCATCGCAAGGACATTGGCAACTACTGAGGGGGCCCCTTCCTCCCGGGGGACGCCGAATGCCGGTAACGCGGCTCCGGCACCGAGCAGCTAGGCGGCGAACATGCGGGGGCGGCAACGCCGCGGCAGGGTTAGGCATTATGAGCCGGAAGGGAAATAGCTTTCCAGTTTAGCTTCCGTGGAACAAGTAAGAACGATGGCCCTGTCCAAGATGCTCATATTGTGACGAGAATGCGGGCGGCTGGCGTCGAATAGAATGAGATCACCAGAGTCGAGCTGATGCACCTCGTGCTCGATACGGTATTCCACACCGCCGTCCAACACAACCTCGAACTGCTGGCCAGGGTCGGTCGACACCTGCGGTGGCGAGGAGCCCGGCGGCAGAGTTAGCAGCATGCCGATGATACGGCTGCGAAAATTGGGGACGAGCAATTCGAGCTCAACATCCGTGCGAAGAGCCCGCAGTCTAATCCGAGCGTCGCTAGCAAGCACGATCTCGCCATTAGCAGGTGGTTCGAAGAAGGAACTAACATCGACGTCAAGTACGCGAGCAATGGCGCTCAAGGCCGCGAAGTAAGGATTCCCCACGCCGTTCTCAAGGCGACTGAGCAGGCCGACGCTGACCTTGCTAGCCTCGGCCAGCTCCGCTAGCGTCATGCGTTCTCGTCGAAGTGCGCGGATGCGCCTCCCGATGAGCGAGACCTGCTGGTACCGGGCCGAACGTACCTGGTCGTCAGGACGAGACTCGTCGTCAACACCCGGCCGTCCGGCGCCTTCCTCGTCTCCCCGACTCTGCTCCCCGCATTTTATGTGTGCGACAGATGCCCTTTACCGGCACGCCATTGACCGGCGCTGATCACTCTGGAGGGACACATGCCCCAGTATGCGTACATCAAGTCCTATGCAAGTCCCGCGTCTCAACCCTATGTTCTCAATGTTGCGGGCTACGTTGCTAGCCATGGCACCTCGGTCATCCTCTGGGTGCTCGCGCCTCAGGCGCCGCAGAACGAGCTCTGGCTGTTCAGCTCCGACGGTCACATCGTCAGTGCCCTCGATGATCAGCTGGTCTTGGGAGTCGACTCCTCAGGAGGCGGGTGGCCCAGGGTTGAGTTGGTGACCTACGCGGCTAACGACAGCAGCCAGCTGTGGGATCTCGTGGCGGCGGGCGAACCATCGGGCGAGCTTCCAGTAGCTCAGATCGTGAACCGGCAATCTGGACAGAGTCTCAACGTCGACGGGGACTCGATCACGAACGGCGCATCGATAATCACCTACACGGCTGGCGATTCCAGCAATAGCTTGTGGACGATCGAGCCGCTGTGCGTTCCTTGCGACCAGGTCACTGCGATCGCTACCGCCATGAGCCCCCCTGACTCTGCCCCGCTGTGCCTGAACGTGAAGAGTAGCTCGAGCTACCCAGGAACTGNCCCNGGAACTCCGGTCGTATTGGAACCGTTGAATATCAACGTCGATCCCAGCGGCGGGAAGTACATCAACAACACCAACATGATGTGGNGGCNNGCNNGNCNGACGGGTTCATCGAAAGCCAGCTCATGCCGGGACTAGTGCTCAGCCTGGGTCCGCTCGTGAACTGGATATACACCGTCGTCGTCTATCCAAAGCAGCAGTGGAACAATGAGTTCCAGCAATGGGCCGTTTCCTGCCAGACCAAAAAGGTCGGAGACAACGACTACACGGTGCTGCGGTTCCTGAACCGCCAGAACGGCCAGCTACTGGCGGCCAGCCAAGGCACCACCACCGGAGCCGGGCTCATCACCCAGTGGCCAATCGACGGGCCTCAGCCCAACTGCGACTGGATTGACGTCTGCGGTTACCCGCTCGAGGCGATCATGACCCAGGCACCCTGCCCATATCCGCCCTTTGCCGCGGGCACGCCTAAATACCAGGCCTACGCCTGGATCAGCGAGAACGTCGACCCCCCCACGCGCCTGCCCGCCGGCATCCGCGGTCAGTACACCAGCCTCGACGCGACATCGGACTACCCGACCCAGATCCAGGGCTTCAAGGAGGGCCCTCCCCCGGCCGGGGTGCACCGACACGCGTGGACAGCAGTCTGCGACCAGTTGCTCCTCGAGTTAGCCGCGGTGGCCCCGGTTCAGGATCTCTTCACCCAAGGCCAGAGCTTCCTCACGACGATGCAAAACCAGCAGGGCATCGCGATCGAGGGGCTGGCCACCGCGGTGGGGGCCGGAGCGACCTCGGCCACCGTCAAGGCGAGTATGCCCGGGGCCGTCCAACTTACGATCTCCGCCTTGGTGAACTGCGCCCCCGGCGGCTTTGGGGCGATCGCCGTTATCTTGCAAGCCAGCCTGAACGACTTGGTGGCCACGCGTCAGGTCCCGGCCACTTCAGACGCGGTCGGTGCGGCCCAGCTGCAGGCGAATCTCCTGACGACGTATACGGCCGTGCGGTCGAACTTCTCCAGGCAAGTGAGCGCCATCGTGTCTGACTGGGGCAAGGTGCAGGCCGTCTCGCGCCTGACCACGCTGCCGCTGTCCCATCCGGACTCACTCGCCATCACCGATGAGTCCATTACGGTGGGCCAGGGCCCGGCAGTCTCCGGCTATCAGGTCTCGGTCATGCAGATGCTCCTTCCCGCGGTGTATCAGTTGTTCCCGATCTACCAGCAGGAGAAAGGCTTCGACTGGACACGCTTCTTCGGCGTAACCCCCGCCGGAGCCCCCCCCACGGACGCTTACTGGTATCAGAATGGCGTGCCCGGGGGCGTGTACAACTTCTTCGCCATTGGCAATGGACCAAAAGGAAGCATCGAATCCATCGTCGAGTACCCGACCACGGAAACGATGGACACCTATGTCTGGAACCTCGGCCAGATTGCCGAGATCTTCTACAATGCTGTGGGCGGGTGGAGCAACTTCCCCATCCACGCGAGCTCAGCCGGGTATGGAGCAGGGAGTGGGGCGCTGCTCACGACTATCGTGAACTGCACGCCCAATACGCTGACGATCAACGTCGCACCGAATCACCATTGCCCACTTTCGTGGGACAACAACACCCAGTCCATCGGGCCCTATGAAAGCATCTCGTTCGCCCTTTCCTCGGGCGCGTTTGACGACACGTCGGCAAACGTGTCGATCAACGCCTCCGACTACTCCGGCGGACCAGTCATGCAGTTCGAGGCCAACGGCGGCTCCAATCCTTCGATCGGATCGCCGACGCCCGGCGCGACCTACTTCATGCACTCGCAGATCACCAATCCGACCGGCGACGCACCTGGCTTTATCACGGTGTCTATCGGTGAAAACACCTGACCGGGCTCAACCGGTCAGATCCTTCCATCACGTAGCGCTACGGCTGATCGACGAAGCACGGAACCTGGGCTAGACGGTTTTCCTTTTCGTCACGGGCGTGAGAGTCCACCGGTGGAATTCGGCGACAAAGCCCAGGTTGTCGACAACGCCGACGGCGTCATCCTCGACCACAGCGTCGAGATCGGTAATCCTGCCGACGCGCCACAGTTGGCGCCTGGCTTAACCTTCCGCCAGAACTTCGTCGCCAGGTCAGATTCTGTGAAGCCCAGCCGCGCATAGGACAGCGGCGGTGTCAGTATCCGCCCCGTCCGGGGTGCTGCGTTCCGCCTGGTATCGGCTCAGTGCGGATATGGGGTGACTTCAACCTCCTCGCCTGGTTCCACTGTATGAGGCCATGAGGTTGGTGACGCCTGTGGTGAGCCGTGAGGCCGGTGGCTGGCCGCCCGATGCGCTGTGCGGCCGGTGGTAGTTGTAGTGGATGTTCCATATGCCGAGGGCAGCTGCGCTCTTGCTCTGATGTCCACGTGTGCGCGTAGAGGAACTCTTCGGCAAGAATTCGGTCGTAGCGCTCCACTTTTCCGTTATGGCGCGGGGTGTAGGGGCTGATTCTTTGGTGGCGCGCTCCGAGCATGGCTCCGGCGAATGCGTCGGCTCTGTAGCAGGCTCCATTGTCGGTGACGATCCGCTCGATTCGGGTGATGCCGTGTGCGGCGAACCACGCTCGGGCGCGATGCATGAATCCGATGGCCGTAGCCGCCTTCTCGTATGCGAGCGCTTCGGTGTAGGCGAGGCGGGAGTAACCGTCGACGGCGGAGTGCAGGTACACATACCCGACGCGTTCGCCTTTGGTCTTGCGCCGAGCAACAGTGCGGGCGTGGTCGCTGCCGCGTCCATGAGTGCGCCATCCACCGCCGTCGGGGATGCGTCCGACTTTCTTGACATCGAGGTGGACCTGGTGACCCGGGCATCGGGCGATGTCGGTTTTCTCACACAATTTCGCGTGAAAATACCCGACAGTAACAATAGCGCGCCGCTGTAGCCTCACCCCTCGTGACTCTTTTAGTTCGCATCACAATGCTTTCAGCCCTGGCGCTGCTCGTGCGCGCCGTCCCAGCCCACGTGGCGCACCACGAGGAGAGGGCATGATGAAGGCACTTCGCTACCTCGGGCGCGTCAGTGCCAGCGCGGCCGGTGGCCTGTTTGAGACGCTGGTGCCGCGCCGAGAGTCGGCAGCTGAACGGTTTTTCGCGCTGGACGATGTGCTGGTGGGTGACTTTTCTCGCAAGGTGCTCGAGCGCCGCGGACGGCACTGTCAGATTGATTGAAAAATGTAGTAGCGCAGTTGGTTTGGAGCTGTAGCAATGAAT
>JGI12635J15846_10001405_pt1 | contig 21098 bp, 26 predicted proteins | sample BlaSpr_A8_OM2_M2_FD_15846 | JGI IMG/M metagenome (IMG submission 15846) | reverse complement strand
CGCGCCCTCCACCGATCGAGCATCTTGCAGGTGCTATCGACCATCGTCGCGCCGAATTCCGCGATACGCTGGCGATGAAACATCGGCGCCATCAGCCGCCGCTGCCGCAGCCACAGCGGTCCCTCGCTGGTAAGCAATCCCTCACCGAGCAGCCTTTTCAGGATCTGGTAGTCGGCGGACTTGACGTAGTTACGATGGTTCTCCTGCAGCACCTGCTTGATGCCGTCGGGATGCACGACCAGGAACACCTGAATCGTTCCCAGCCGATAGCGAACCACCTCGCCGTACCGTTTCCAATCCTCGCTGATCGATTCGAGTGGATGCCGCATGATGCGCAACGCGGACAAGGGGCCCCGTGGTCCAGGTGCAACGCGTGTCGGGCGCACGATGGGCGCGACGCGTGGAGTGAGCTCGGCGGATTCGATAGGTGAAGCCTGTGACGTGTTCATCTGTTTAAACCGACCAGTCAGTCTAGAATAATTCTTTGTACCAAAACCGGTTGATTCGTTCAAGCTCCAAGTCTGCCGGAATGGATAATCCCTAACGAACGTAGTAAGACGCGCAAAGGAGATAGCCCATGGCGCGGAAGAACCTTGGTGACGCCTTCGGCGGCAAAAGCACCACGCTCGAAGAACAGCGCGCAATCTGGCTCGATGCCCTGCACGAGGACGCCATCTGGGAGGGACCGACGTTCGAGATCCCGGTGACGCTGATCGGGTTCGAGGCCGTAAGCCGTTTTATGGAATTTCTGCTGAGCGTGGTTCCGCGCTTCAGCACCACGCCGGCAGCCGTGTATCCCACCGCCGATCCGGAGACCAGCATCGTGGAATCATCTGGCGGTGGCGATACCGTGGACGGCGGCCGCTATACGCAGCGCTATTTCACTCTGATCACCTTCAAAAACGGCCAGGCGTTCCGCATGCGCGAATACGTCAATCCGTTCCAGACCTACAAGAGCTTCGGCAAGGAGCGATGGGAGCGTGTCGTCGGCGAGATTGCGGCTAAGCACAACCGCGCTTGGCCAGCGTCGCAACTCCCCGACCCAATCGTATTGCCGCCATTCAGGTAAAAGCACTTTCGCCGGCTTCAGGCGGCCCAGCGCCATTGTATAAGCAGCGCCAGGACTGCTCCGGCACTGCCGAGCGAGCCAATCGTGATCAGGATGCGCGCGGTGTTTTCCTGCCACACTTTGGCCGCCAGACCTGCGCCGGCGATAGGCAGCGCGTTGCCGGTGCCATACGCCGCTGCGAATAGGAGCCCAACCCACAGCACGTAGAGCGAGATCCACAACGAATGGCCGATAGCGCCGGCCCATTCGATCGAGATCGCCAAATGCGGAATCAGCAACCCGAAGGCGATCAGAGCGAGCCCACTTTCGATCGCGGCCAGATGCGCCGACAGCCCTATCCGCGGGCTGCGGAAGCTCGGGATGCCGGCGCCGGTGAGCAGACCGAGCATAAAGAGCAGCGCGCCCATGAAGCACAGTGTCGAGGAAAGGGTTTCCATTGTGATAGTCTCCGATATTACCGACCCACAGTCTGTAAGTGAGAGATTTACCGACTCTGAGTCTGTTTGTCAATCGGGGAGGAAGAGAAGATGACCAGCCAGACCCAACGGCGCACCGCCACCATCGCCTCGATTATCGGCGCGGCCAGCGAACTCTTCACCGCGCGCGGTTTCGCCGCCACCAGCATCGACGACATCGCCCGCCGCGCTGGCGTGGCCAAGGGCGCCGTCTATCACCACTTCGAGTCCAAGGAGCAGATCTTTCAGCGCGTCTTCGAGCAGATGACGGGGTCGCTGGTCGCTGAGGTCGCGACATCCGCGGCGGCTGGCAAGAGCACCCTCGACCGCTTCGAGCGGGGGACGCTCAAGTATCTCACCTCAATCGCGGGCAACAAGTTCCGCCAGGTGCTGCTGATCGACGGACCCGCCGTGCTCGGATGGGAGAAATGGCGCGAGATCGACGCGCGCTACTTCGGCGGCGTGATGAAGGCGCCGACGGAGAGGACGCCGCACGCACGGGTATCGGCGCGCGAGATGGCAGCGACAGGCCACCTGATCGCCGGTGCGGTCAGCGAGGCCGCCTTGGTCTGCGCGACCTCCGACCATCGCGTGCGCGCCGCGCGCGACTTCACTTCAGCGCTACTCAAGATGCTCGCACCATTCTTTCAATGAACCGACCTCCCGCTCCTTGCTACCGATCATCGCTTGATCTCGTCACACAGGTGATTCGTTAATGGCTAATGCGTTTCGACAGCAAGCGGGAGGGCACCAATCGCCGAAGATGAGATGCGCCATCATCTACAATCCCCATGCGGGGAAGCTGAGGGGCAGGGGCTCTGACCAGTTGGAACGCGCGCAGCGTATTCTCACAGAAGCGGGCCACGAAACCACTCTGGTCCCTACTTCCGGTCCGGGTGCCGCGGTTGCGCTGGCGCGCAGTTGGGTCGCCGATGGGGTTGGGTTGATCGTAGCCGCGGGTGGTGACGGCACGATCAACGAAGTCGCCGAAGGAATGGTGCACTCTGCGGTGCCTCTCGGAATCCTGCCCGCTGGTACAGCCAACGTACTTGCCATGGAAACAGGGATGAGTCGCAATTTGGATACCGCAGCGCGCGAGCTCCTGACTTACACACCGGAACGGATTTCGGTCGGCCGCCTCCATTTCAGCAACGGCAGCCCAGGCAGCCGGCACTTCCTTCTGATGGCGGGCGTCGGCCTCGACGCGCGCTTGATCTACAACCTCAGCGCGCCGCTTAAGACCAATCTCGGCAAACTAGCCTATTGGATAGCTGCTTTCGGCCTGGTGGGGCGCCGGTTGGAAGAATTCTCGGTGACCATTGAGGATCGCGAATATCGCTGTTCTTTCGCACTCGTGAGCAAGGTGCGGAACTACGGCGGCGATCTGAAGATCGCGCGCGACACCTCGATGTTTGATGACCAGTTCGAGGTCGTCCTATTTCGTGGGGAAAATTCGGTGCGCTACCTGCAGTATTTCGCCGGCGTAGTCCTGAACCGTCTGCAGGGTATGAAAGGGGTGAGCATCCTCCGCGCCCGTGAACTCCACGTGTCTCCGGTACGCGATCGTCGCGTCTACATGCAGGTGGATGGCGAATACGCGGGCCATCTTCCCGGCTCCATCGACATAGTAAAAGATGCGATTACACTGCTGCTGCCCCCCGTCTATAAACGACGAGTCAAAATCAACGGGCGGCACCTGAATGCGATCTAGCGTTCCGGACGCGACGGAGTTCTGTTGCTATCGGGGGCGATTCAGGAGGGCTTGCAGACGTTCGATTTTGACTGGCTTGGTCAGGTGCTCGTCGAAGCCTGCTGACAGGGCGCGCTGTTTGTCCGTGTCCTGCCCGTAGCCGGTCAACGCTACCAGCGTCATCGTCTTCGCGTTCGGAAGCGTCCGGATGCGACGCGCAACCTCGTAGCCGTCGATGCCGGGCAGCCCGATATCCACCAACGCGAGATCGAACGCGCCGCCACGGACGGCATCGATCGCGGCAAGTCCGTCCGAAACCACGGTGGCCTCGTGTCCGAACAGTTCGAGCAGCATCGTCAGCGCTTCGGCTGCATCGTAGTTGTCCTCGACGATCACGACTCGCAAATGCTCCCGTCCTTTGGGCTTTCCTGCGCTCGCAGTCACTGGTGGGTGGATCATCGCCGCGGCCGGCAGGTGAACTTCGAATTCACTGCCCATCCCGGGCCCGGCGCTGTATGCGTGAATCTGGCCGCCATGCATCTCGACCAGACGCTTGACCAGCGTCAGCCCGACCCCGAGTCCGCCGTGCGAGCGGTCAAGCGGACGCTCGGCTTGCGTGAAGAGATCGAATACGTGCGGCAGCAGCTCGCGTGAGATTCCGATGCCGGAATCGCGCACGCGCAGGATAACCTCTTTGTCGGTGCGCTCGGCCAGCACATCGATGCGTCCGCCGGGCGGCGTGAACTTCACGGCATTATGTATGAGATTGCTGATCACCTGGCGCATCCGCGCCGGGTCCGCGTCGATCGCGACGTTGTCAGCGCCCGACGATATCATTACGGACAACTGATGCTGGCCGGGTTCGACGAGACATTGCGCCTCCTCGACCGCCTGCTTGATGATGCTGCCGATCTCGATCGCTTCTTTTCTGAGAACGATCCGGCCCTGCGTAATCCGTCCGACGTCGAGCAGATCGTCGACCAGCCCGGCGAGCTGATCGGTCTGCCGGCGCGCGATGGTCAGGGCGCGATCGCGTCGCGTCCCATCGAGCTGCGCAGTTGCGATTGCGTCCAGCACGGCTGCCAGCGGATTGCGCAGCTCGTGGCCCAGCATCGCCAGGAATTCGTTCTTGCGTTGATCGGCCTGCGCGAGTTCCGCGAGCCTGACCTTGAGTTCCCGTTCCAGCTCGACGCGTTCCGTCACGTCCCGAATGAAGCATCGCGTGTACAGAAACTTGCCATCTTCCCACAGCCCGCTCGAATGGATCAGCACGTGCTTAACCGACCCATCCTTGCATCGCAGCGCCGCCTGGAAATCATAGATGCTCTCGCCGTGCATCAGCCGGTCCCAGAACTCCTCGAAACGCTTGCGCTCGACGTAAAAGTCCGTGAGCTGATGACCGATATATTCGTCCGCCGCATAGCCGAGGAGTTTGAGCTGCGCCGGGTTCGCCCACAGGATTTTTCCTTCGGGGCCGACCTGCTGGAGTCCTTCGAGCGCGTTCTCGATGAAATCAGAAAGTTCCTTTTGACGAAGATGGAGCGACTTTTCCGCTTCCTTGCGTCCGGCTTTCTCGACATCGAGCACGCGGGCTTTGTGCTGCAGCAAGCTGATCGCGCGCAGGCGTTCGGCCTCGGTGGTCAGCGCAGTATAACTCTCGGCCGGCAGCACCGGAGTATGTTGCGCACAGACCTTGAGAAACAGAGAGGCATCGGTGTCGGATCCGAAGCCGTGCAGAGGATACGCGCAGCACAACGCCAGCGCGTGCGTCTTCATGAACGCGTTCCACAGCTCCTCGAGACGGATCGCCGCTTCGCGTTTTCCCTCAGCCCATAGTAGCGCCACCATCTCGCCGAAGGCGCGGACGTCGCGTGGTTGCTTCACGTGGCTCAGAGCACCTTCGATCGCGCGAATGAACAAAGTCTCGTCCGGCCACTCATCGATCATGAAAGTCGAAAGCATCTGCGACGCGTCGCGGCAGATGAAGCGTCCTTCTTTGCGCAGCATGTCGGGATCGACACCTTGATCGGCAAGGCGTTTTTCCAGGCTGACGCGATGCGCATCGGTGCCGACGAACACGCAACTGTTGCCTGCGGCAAATCCGTCGGCGAACCAGCGGGTCAACGAATCGATGAGGAAGCCGTCGTCCTCGTAAAACTGAACCAGATGCGAATGCGGATTGACGTCAGCCCACGCAGCCGGCGACGCGAACGAGGCCGCATCCAGACCGAACTCAAATCCGTTGTCGTTCATCGATGATCTCGCAAAGCGTCAATCCATCGCCACCAAGGCACACAAGATTCGCGATGAAGGAGTCATGGTCACTCATTCGACTCATCCGGAACTCGGCCCCAATCGTAAGCAAGAATTTCCGCGGGATACTGAGCAAAATGTGGGCCAAAGCAAAGAGACGGCAAATCCTTCGATTTTTGATTCGGAGAGAAACCGCCGGCAGGTACCGCGAAAGGTTTACCGTAAAATTCTGCTTTACGATCGCGTCTGAGTCTCCCTAGATCACAGATCAATGTTGCAGGATTGCTCCAAACACTTGCAGAGTGTTGGCAGCAGTAGTTATCGGGTACAATGGGCAGGATGCACGACGACGAAGAATCAAAAGGACCAAAAATTCTCGTCGTCGAGGACGACGAGGACGCGCGCGAGGCGATGGTCGCCCTGCTGCAGATGAAGGGTTATCACGCAGTCCCGGCGGGCAATGGCAGGGAGGCGCTGGACTACCTGGATCAAGCGTCGGCGCCCGATTTGATCATACTCGATTTGTGGATGCCGGTGATGGACGGCTGGCATTTCCGCTCGGAGCAAATCAAGAACCCGCGGCTGGCGCACATTCCGGTCATCGTCGTTACCGCGTTGAGCGATCGCGCCGACGTTGACGCCAACGAAGTCATTATTAAACCGGTGGATGTGGATCGCCTGCTCACCACCGTAGATCAGTACTGCAGACGGGAGCCGACGTCATGAGTGCGCCAGAAGATCGCAACAAGGTGGAGCTGAAAGAAATCGAAGCGCTGGAGCAGCAGGAAGCCAATGCGATGCTTGGCGCCGACACTTCGACCCTGCAGACGCTGTGGGCCGACGACATGACCGTCAACAGCACGGCGAACATGATCGCGGGGAAAAAACTCCTGCTCGAGATGGTCGAGAACGGACAGCTCAAGCTGCGCGTTTACGAACGCCGCCCGGTCCGTATCGCACTGTTCGGCGATCTCGTCGTTAGCACCGGCAATGAGATTTCGCAGCTGATAGGGCGGACCCTCCCCGAGTTCAAATTGTTCACCAGCTATATGAACGTGTGGACCAGGCGCGGCGGAAACTGGCAGTTACTCGCACGTCACGTCGGGCTTATCCATAGAGAGAAATCCGAGTCTCCTAACTGACGAAACTAGGTATCCTGTATCGGCGACGCCTTGTCGTTGCCCGCGCGGCGGGTTTCCACCAGCCGTTTGACGACGGCCGCGAGCTCTGCGGGATCGACCGGCTTCACAACATGGCTGTCGAAGCCGGACGCAAAAACTTCTACCCGGTCCTCGACGCGGCCATAGGCCGTAAGCGCAACGGCCGGCAGATGCTCGGACGCCCCGGTCGATTTTTCCCGCGCTCGAATCTGTTTGATAAGCCAGTAGCCGTCGCGTCCCGGCATACCTAGGTCAGAAATGATCACGTCGGGATTCGACTCCGCCAGAACGGCGAAAGCACCCTCCCCTGAATCGACAGTTTTGACACTGGCGCCAACCGACGTGAGCAGCGAGCGCAGCGCTTCGCGGGTTTCCGGGTCGTCGTCGACTACCAGCGCCGAAATGTTTTCGAGACGCGGAATGCGGGCGCTGAGCCCGGTCTGCGCCACCGTTGGATGCCGACGCGCGGGACTCGAGAGGCCAGCGGTGCTAACGGGAATCGGAAGGCGGATTATGAAGACACTGCCCTTTCCCAGGCCGTCGCTGTGGACGGTCACGGCGCCGCCGTGAAGACTCACGATGTGCTTGACGATCGAAAGCCCGAGCCCCATCCCACGATCTCCACTATTCGGAGAGGTGGCCTGCCAGAAGCGATCGAAAACACTTTCGAGTGCGCGCTTGTCGATCCCCTCACCGTTGTCGGCGACGACAATTTCGAGGTGCGAGTTGATTCGCTCGAGGCGGACCTGCACCTTGCCATTCTTCGGCGTGAATTTGATCGCGTTCGACAGGAGATTCCACACCGCCTGCTGCAGCCGTTGTGAATCGCCCATGATGAGGTCCGCGCGCGGATCGAGCACCACCTGTATCGCGATCGATTTGGCCTCAGCGGCGGGGCTCATGCTGTCGATCGCTCCCCTTACGACCTCGGCAAGATTGGTCGGCTGCACATCGAGGCGCATCTGGCCGCTTTCGATCCGGGAGACGTCCAACAGATCCTCGATCAGCTGCGCCTGGACCTTGGCGGCGCGGCAGATTGCGTTGACGCCTTGATCGACTTTGCCTTCGAGCGTCCTGCCCGTCATCAGCGCATTACACCACAGCAGGATCGAGTTGAGCGGGTTGCGCAATTCGTGGGAGACGACCGCAAGAAAATTGGTCTTCGCCTGGTTCGCACTCTCGGCGCTTGACAGCGCGGCCGCAAACTCATCGCTCGCACTTCGGATCTCTCGCCACGCCGTCAAGGTCAGCCCGAGCGCCAATATCAGCGCGGCGAGAGGAATCCCCCACAGCACGAACTGATATTGCAAATTTCGCCGGGCATCCCTGGTTGCCCGCAAGTCGCGTTCAGCCGCCGAGACCGCATCGAATTCCGCCAGGACTCTGTCGGCGATCGCCGCCGCGCGGGCCAAATCGCGTTTCTCCGCATCCGCGGAGGCTGTGTTCGCGCTGTAGGCGGCTTCGAGCCACTGACTCTCGAGGCCGTTCAAAACGATCAGTCGCTGTTCCTGACTCGGATTGTCCGAAACGAGCCCGACCAGTTCCTTGATGACCTCCTGGCCTTTGTTCCAATGCTCCTGCTGGGAACTGCGCTCGTTCGGATCCGAGGAGAGCAGGAATCCTCTTAGAGCGTTCTGGGCGTTCAGGAACTCGGTTTTTGCGGTCTCGGCCAGCAGGATTACGCGATCGGTGTGTTCGACCCAGTCGGTATCTGACTTTTCGCGACTCAATTGCCACAGCAAAATCATCGCCGCCACCGCCATCAAAACAGCGGGAACCACGATTGTCGTAGTGAGGCTTCTCCTGAGCCGGTTTGCTGGCATGCTAATTTTCCGACGCAGTCAGGCCATTGCTTCTAGTCCGCATAGCGCCGATTCGCAATCAACGTGCGGACGGTTCAAAAAGCGCGGCAAACAGATTGCTGGTTTGAGAACACGCTCGCAAGCTGTAGCAATTTCCTGGTTCATGCCAGCGACGATCGAACGCTTGTGCAAAACGTCGTTCGTCTGAGTCTCTGTATGGCATCTGCATTGCTTATTCACTTGGACATTTGCCGGTTACACCAAGACCAAGCTGTCTCGCAATCACCGGCTGGCGGGCTTCGGACCGCCGCCGGACTCGAGACTTACGGAGGATACTGAGATGAGAAGCGTAGTGCTGTTTGGCGCGATGCTCGCGCTGGTTGGACTGGTCGCCTTTGCGATGCCGTCGTTCAATACCGAGGAAACCAAGGATGTGGTGAGACTTGGAGACTTGAAGGTTCAGGCAAAGACCGAAGAGCCCCATTTTATTCCACCGATTGTCAGTGAAGGAGCGATACTCCTGGGAATCCTGCTGATCGGCGCAGGGCTGGTGATGAACCGCCAGTAGATTCTTTCTACTGGCGGCTCTGGCAGGTTTGCGTTCGGAACTGTCCTAGACTCTGCCGAGCAGGGCCAGAACCAGAACGATGATAAGTACGGTTCCCAGTGCGCCGCTTGGATAGTAGCCCCAGTCTGCGCTGTAGGGCCACGCTGGCAAGGCACCGAGCAATAGGACGACGAGTACGACTAATAGTATGAGGTTCATAGGACTATCCTGGATTGGTTTGCCGCGATCCGATCGCGGGTTGGTTTATTCATCCAGCTCGCGGTTAAAGAACGTGACCTAGCACGAACCAAATCACGATGATCGAAGCTGGAACTCCTAGAAGCCAAGCAATCGCATAACGCATTTGACTTACTTCCTTTCTTTTGGTTCGGCCCGTAGACCGAACTGGATATATGCTTAAATAGCAGGAAGCGCGCCAATCGATTCCGCAGATTACTCACGCCAAAGAGTACAAATCATCGCGGCAGAGTTGCACACATAGTGGGCATTTCTTACTGAGGTCGCGAATTCATCGGATTTCTATTGATAAGTTGCTCGCCAGCCTTGGCCTTTATCTTGGCTCGAAACCCGCTCATGTAGCTGGGAGCACCGCCTATGAACGAGCTATATCGACACCCCGATGAATACGATCTCGAACACGTTGGGGATGAAGAGGACGTCACATTTTACGTCGGTCTCGCCAAAAGCATGCGGCCGAAATCAGTCCTGGAGCTCGCGTGTGGCACCGGCAGGATAACCGTTCCGTTGGCCGAGGAAGGTGCGCGCTCGGGCTTCTCCGTGGTCGGACTGGACAGTGAGCCGACGATGCTGAAGCAGGCGCGCGACAAGGCGCGGCAAGCGTCCCCGCACGCGCGCAAACGACTCAAGCTGGTGCNGGGCGACATGCGCAAGTGGCACGGCCGTGAGCCGTTCAACCTGATAGTCGTGCCCTGCGCCTCAATTAGTCACTTGCTCGAGCTGCGCGAGCAACTGGACGTGTGGCGGCGCGCTTTTAATAATCTCGCGCCTGGCGGGCGATTCGTCGTCGAGGCGGTGATGCCGAATTTCTCAGCCTACGCGGATTCGTTCGCGAATCCGCCGCGGTCACTGGTCGAGATCGATCGCGACGTGACCGATGAGCCGCGCAGGATTCGGCTGGTCCGGCGGCGGACTGCCAGCTATCTGCCCTACGAACAGCGCGCGCAGATCCGCTTTCTTTACGAGAAGTACCGGCGCAAAAGCCTTGTCGAGTCCTACATCGACGACTTCGAAAGCCACGTGTACTTTCCACGCGAGCTACGGCTGCTGTTCCTTCACACCGGCTTCGAGATCGAGGATTTCTTCGGTGACTACAATCGGCGACCGCTGCGAGCCAGCTCCCAACTTATGATCGTGATTGGGCGGAAGCCGGCTCGCGGCTGAGCATCGCGAAGAGCTGATGCGGAGTCCACCAGGAATCCTAGGATTTCTTTTTCGGAACTTTGGCGCCTGCGCGCCGCGCCTCGGACAGTCCAATCGCAATTGCCTGCTTCCGGCTCTTGACCTTTTTGCCCGAGCGGCCGGACTTAAGCGTTCCCCGCTTCATTTCGTGCATCTCTCGCTTGACCATTTTGCCGGCTTTCTTTGAATACTTTCGACCGCTCGATTTTTTGGTGGGCATCGATCCTCTCCTAACGATTTGCGATGGCGCTCAAGAAAAAAGAAATCCGGCAGCATCAGGACCAACAACGGGGGGAGGACGTTGCGGCCACTGACCCTGCCGGACGGGGGAAGGAGACTTTATCTGCTGTCCTTTCCGCAGCAGTCCCGATAAATCTTTCCGGAACCGCAAGGACACGGGGCATTTGGGTTTGGTTTACTCGCCATAGTGTAACCTCCAAACGCAATTGCTACTGCCGATAGGATGTCGCAACCCCCGTGCCACTCACCTAACGCCATATTTTCAGCGAATTCACAGGAGGCTTCGGACTTTCTATTTTGGGAAAGTGAGAACCGTGAACTTCTCGCCCGCGGTCGACCGGTAACATGCAATTAACTGTGCGAGGCGGGATGTTTTCAGCCTAACAATCGGAGCCAAAAAAAGAGTCGTCGCCTGGATTCGCGGGGCTTGGCCACGCGAGTCGGCGACGACTTCATAGTTTAGCGAACGGGCAGCCTATTCAGCGGCCGCCGAATTGGCCACCATCAGCTGATTGTTCACGCTCCTGACGCCCTGGGTTTGTCCGGCGAGCTGAGCAGCGTGCGCGGCCATATCAGGCGACGTCACATCGCCCTTTAGCGTCACGATGCCAGCCGACGTCTCGACATGGATCTTGGACGCACGGACCTCTTTGTCCCGCTTGAGTGCGGTCTTGACTTCGGCCGTAATGGTCGTGTCCTTTACCGCACGCGTCGTTCCATGAAACGCGTCGCTAGCGGCCGCGGCAGTATCGGAGCCTGCGTCCTTCATCTCCTGACCAGCCTCATGCATCTGCTGGCCCGCGGGAGCGTTGGGATTGTCGCTGGCCGGCGCATTGTTGTACTGAGCGCTGGCCGGCGCACTGTCCTGCGCGAAGGCAGGCACCGACAACACCATACCGAACAGAACTGCGGGTACGATCAGTTTAAATGAGTATTTTGTATTCATTTAATACCTCTGGGTTATTTGGTTATTCGCTCATCCCTTGCGACTTGAGCCACTTCTCGATTGCCTCGCGCTGGTCGCCTGAGCGTTCCTGGATTTTGCCGACGAGTTTTTCCATGCTGCCCTGCGCTTGGGTCAAATCATCGTCGGTGACCTGTCCCCATTTGCGCTTGATCTCACCGGAGAGCTGCTTGAACTTGCCCTTCACCTGATCGCTATTCATGAGAATCGCTCCTCTTTCGTTGAGTGGTTTTACGACCTATGGCCGTGACTCCAACAAAGGCAGCAAGGATAGGGCCATGCGTCTAAGTCTATGATCCGCAAAGGTTTTCGACTCACCAGTCTGGAGTAATTTCTTCCCGATACCTAATGTGACGATGTTTGCGCCTCGCGAGCTGCGGGACGGATGAGTCCGTAATTATTACCGGCATCCGGAAATCAACGGCAAATTCTTCCGCTCCAATTGCTCTAATTGATGGCAGATGACTTGCTTTGAATACCTGTAAGCAATCTTCACCAAGGAAGGACCTCAAAAAAATGAATACCGCAAAGGTGGATATGGACGGTCTGATCGATGAGGGCCGGGAAAGATTGAATGACATGGCCGACCGAGGGATGGACTACGTCTCGTCGGCGAACTCGTTTCTCACCGACTTCATTCGCGAGGAGCCGCTCATCGCCATTGCCAGCGCGTTCGCAGTCGGCTACGTCGCGGCGCGCATTCTCAATCACCTGACCCGGAAGTGACAGCCATGGCCTCGCAAACCAACGACTACGCCGAAGAACTGCGGAAAAAGATCGCCGAGAATCCGCAGCGCTCCCTGGCTCTTGCCGCTCTGGGCGGCTTCGCAATTGGCGGCGGCTTAAGTAACAGGACCTCGTTCCAAATCATTCTGATGGTGCTCCAGGGACTACTGGGCGACCGCCTCATACCGGCGCTGAAGGCGAACAATGGCAGACACAGAAATAAAGGATGAAATAGACGACGCCAAGCAGGATCTCCGCGACGCGCTGCACGAGATCAACAATCGCGTCGAAGAAGGTGTCAATCGGCTTAGGCCAGACCGCGGCATCCGCAAGCATCCTGGAACCGCGGCCTGCGTCGCCGCAGCGTTGGGCTTCGCACTCGGCTCGGAGTCGGCTGACGTCACGATGATAGGACTGTTGCTATTGGGCGCCACTATCGTAATTGCCAATGCGAATAAAGCCAGCGATTCCAAGTGAAACCGAACGAATCTAACCTTACGGTCGAGCGCGACCCGCGCTCGGAAGAATTGCCGGAGCTCGCGGTTCGGATCCTGTCGGACTTCGCGCGGATTGTCGCGGCCGAGGCCCGCCTGCTCGAGTCGAATATCGTGGTCGCGGCCAACGCCCTGGTGGATCGCGTCTACGTGGCGTTCGTTCTTATCGTTCTCGCGGCCGGTGGCGTGGTTGCGCTGCTGGCAAGCGTGGTTCTCCTGCTACATCTTTGGATGCCGTGGTGGCAGGTGCTGGGACTTGTCGGAGTCGTCGCGATCGTGGTCGCCGAAATACTAAGACGTACATTGATTCCGCGCCCATCCGCACCAGAGATTCCCCTGGCGCGCCCAGCCTGAGTTCGGGTTCCGTCGGTTCTGCGACGGAAAAAATTACGCGCTTTCGCCTCTCCTCGGCTTATTCTCTCGACCAGCAATACTAATTTACTATTGGAAAATGAGGTTTTTGGCGGCTCTCCGTGGCACACTAGTTGCTGAACTACATAGCATCCAATCCTGCGAGGGACTAAGTATATGCTGTACTATGCACTGGTTTTTCTGTTGATCGCTGTGGTCGCTGCCGCACTTGGCTTTGGCGGCATCGCGGGCACTGCGGCGGAGTTTTCACGCGTCCTGTTCTTTGTATTCCTGGTTCTGTTCGTGGTGTCGCTGGTCGCCGGAAGAGCGATACTTTGAGGGCCAGCTATCAATCGAACAGATCGCGTCAACCAATTACTCACTTACCAATTTTGAACGAGCAATCCGCCGGGCACACAATGTGCCGGTGGATTACTCTATGTACATTCGCAATTAGTCAGATCAGATCGCCGGGACGGAAGAATCAAGCATAGTCAGAGAGGCGCTGGGAACTAGGGATTGACTACTGTGGTGGTCGTCTGGCGTTCTACGTTGCCGTCGTCGTTGGTGGTCGTGGTGGTCCGAGTCGTCGTATCTGGTACGGCAGTGACTACTGGCGGNGTTGAATAGACGACGGGTGGGGGATACGCGGCGTTGTATTGCGTGACGGTCTTCTTCTCGACCGTGCCGTTGCCGAACTGAGTAGTGGTGTAAGAAGTAGTGGCGTTCGGCGTGACCACTGGCTCAGTCACTACCGGTGCGGTAGCCACGATTGCGGGCGGCGGCGTGGTATCGACTTCGCGGGTGGTCGTCTCCGTTACGGTACGTTCGGATGAGCAGCTCGACATCCAGCCCAGCGATAGGCCGACGCAAGCAGCCAGGGCGACGTTGGTAATAATCTTCATATTGACCTTTCCTTGGTTAAGTCGAAGGGTTGCGCCAGAGCCTCGAGGTAGGAACGGGTTGAGGGGTTATGTGGTCGCGGCTCCAGCGTACCCTCCGAACTGTCCTGGCATTTTGAGCAATCGCTGTGCCGTAACTAGATCGGCGAAAACACTCGGTGGATAAAGCCTTCTCGTAATTTCGCGGGAAGCGAGCAAACATCGAAGATTCTGTATTTTCTACTCACCCGGCGGTTTTTGCAGACCGCGAGATCAAAAAACGGACCACATCCGCTTATTTTAGTTCGCAGCTTTTCTTCATGACCCAGTGGCACACCCGTTGCTGTTTCATCCCCCAGTGAGCAACGAACTGCGAAGCGTCAGAAATCACGCGAAATCCAGCATGCTTCACAGCGAACGAAATCAGGAGCTGACAACAATGAAAACTTGGGCGTTGCTTTCATTCGCATCGCTGCTAGGCGGCTCGCTTCTCTTTCCGGTCGGCGCAAGCTTTGCGCAAGCGGACGCGAATCGGACCGCAGACAATACCTCCATCAATCAGCGTGACCGAGGTCATGAAACCCTCACGCCGATCGACCAATCGAACAAACCGGCCGACCTCCAGATGACGCAAGAGATCCGCCGCGCCATCGTCAAGGACAACGATCTTTCGGTTGACGCGAAGAATATCAAGATCATCACAGTCGATGGCGCCGTTACGCTGCGTGGACCAGTCAAAACCGAACAGGAAAAAGCGGACATCGCGGCCAAGGCCGCGCAACTGGCCGGCGATACCAACGTTCACAATCAACTCGAAGTGGCGGGCGAATAGCTAATTCAATAGTCAATTAATACTCAGGAGTACTACTCATGGCAAAAGCGGTTATTGGTATCGCGAAGACTGAACAGCAGGCAACCAGTATAGTCAATTCCCTGAAGGAAGCCGGCTTTTCGAATAATGACGTATCGGTGCTGCTGCCGGATCGCGCCGGGTCGCGCGACTTTGCGCATGAGCATCACACCAAGGCGCCCGAGGGCGCGGCCACCGGCGCGGTCGCCGGCGGAGTCGCGGCCGGCGTACTGGGATGGCTGGCGGGAATCGGCACGCTTGCGATTCCCGGCGTAGGACCGCTAATCGCGGCCGGTCCAATCCTGGCGGCGCTGAGCGGCGCGGCTGCTGGCGGAGCCGTCGGCGGTCTGGCCGGAGCGCTGGTCGGATTCGGGATTCCCGAGTACGAGGCCAAGCAGTACGAAGGCAAGGTCAAAAACGGCAACATTCTGATCTCCGTTCATACCGAAGACAGCAAGGAACGGAATGTCGCGAAGGAAATTTTCGACCAAGCGCATGCCAGTGACATCTCTTCTACTGGCGAGGCACGGGTCTAACAAGTTGCGATGCACTCCTCATAAACCTGTAAAGGCTAGCGGGCGGTGACGACTTCATCCTTCGTCCGCCAGTCCTTTCATCGGCAACCAGAAGCCAAAATGCCTTCAAAGAACTGCAATACGACGCCTACCAACCGTGACCTTAGAATGCTCGTCGCCGCGGATGATCGTGCGGGCCGCGAGACCCTGCGTGACCTGATCGGCTCGTGGGGCTTCTCGGTTCGAGCTGTCGCGATCAGCCAGGTGCTCGAGCAGGCCCAGGCCTTTGCGCCGCAGGTCCTGCTGCTCGACCTCAAAGAACAACAATATGACGGCGAGGCCGTTTTGCATGAGTTGCAGGCACGCGGAATCGAACTCGCGACAATCGTAATGGACGAAGAAACGGAGCTTCGGGCGCTCGAGCAAACGCTCAAGCCCGGCTCTTGTGATTTCGTTTCCAAGCCGATCAATCCGCTCAATCTACGCGTGCTGTTGAACGAGCTGGCGACTCAACTTCGGATGAGCGAAGAAAACCAGCGGCTCCGTCGGAAGCTGATCGAGGCCGGCACGCTGGGTCCGATCATCGGCCAGTCACCCGCGATGCGCCGTGTAATGAGGCAGGTCGAGGAAGCGGCGGCGTCGAATTCCGCCTCGGTGTCGATCGTCGGCGAAGCTGGCACCGGCAAAAAACTGGCGGCGCGGACGATTCACGATCTTTCGGCGCGTCGCAACGGCCCCTACTTCGCAGTCTCCTGCGCGGCGTTGCCAGAAGACCTGATGGAGAGCGAGCTGTGGGGTCACGAGCGTGGCGCCTTTGCCGGAGCCGATAAGCGCCGCGACGGATTCCTCGCGATGGCCAATGGCGGCACTCTGCTGCTCGACGAAATTACGGATCTGAAGATCGAACTCCAGGCCAAGTTGTTGCGCACGATCGAGGACAAGAAACTACACCGGCTCGGCGGCGACGAAGACGAAATCGCGCTCGATATTCGCCTGATCGCGGCTTCGAGCAAGAATCTGTTCGACGCCATGCACTACGGAAGATTGCGCGAGGATCTATATTCCCGGTTAAGCACCTTCGTCATCGAGTTGCCGCCGCTGCGCGATCGGCTCGAAGATATTCCGGACCTGGCCGAGGCGTTCGTCGCGCAGTCCGCCGAGACGACTCGAAAACCCGTGACCGGACTGGACAATGAATGCATGGAGATACTGAAGCTGTTTCGATGGCCGGGCAATGTCCTGCAGCTGCGCAACGTGATTGAGCGGGCGACGATCGTAGCGCGCCGGCCACTGCTGGCTGCCGCCGATCTCCCGGTCGACGTCAGGCGCGCCGGCCGCAAGGGGCCGCATTTCGACCTGCGCATCGGAGAGTCGCTGGACGAAGTCGAGCGTGAGTTCATTTTCAAGACGCTGGATTTTACCAACGGCAATAAAGTGCGCGCCGCTCAAATCCTCGGCATCAGCTTGAAGACGCTCTACAACCGCCTGGTCCGGTACCACGGGAAAGATCGCGAGTCGACGAGCGAACCGCCACGAAATCACGACAATTGACAGATTGCGACTATTGAGCGGCCGGAACTTCCGCCGCGATCTTTTCGAGTGGCATCGGTCGCAGCGACTTCTCCGCGGCAAACCTCAGCACGGAATCGAAGTACGACATCTGTGTCCGGTCGCCCCGGTGAAACCGGCGCAGAGAAAGATCGCGGGGATGCGCCAACGCGATTACGGGCATCCCGAGCGTCGCCAGCGCCAGCATTCGATCGCGGGTAAGCACTTCGATTGAATCGCGAAAGATCACGCTAAAACCCTGGCTGAAGGGCGGTTCGTCGACGATGCCTCGCAGACGGTAGTAATCGGCCGGGGGCGGGCCATCCATCGACTGAACCTTCGCCACGAACCCCGTACGCCGCAGGAGGTCGGTGGCGCGTCGCGTATCTTTCTCGTACGGAAAAATCATCACCCTTTGAAAACGAACGCCGTACCGCCGCGTGATCTCGTCGACCCGCGCGCGGCCCGCACCGAGCTGGGATTCGAAATCGGTGATCGTCCGATGATCGACGTGACGCAGGAATCCGTGCCACACGAAGCCTGTGTGGTGTCGGCCCAGCACGTCCAGATACTTGCGATGCGGCCGAGTGTGATTCGGCGTCCAGGCGAAATCGGTGTGGATACCAGGGCATTGATCGTCGAGATGCTGCAGGAACGCCTGCAACGTGCCGGCGTTGAAGTAGTCGTAGTTGATGGGGCGATCGTCGATGACGAGATTTATCGGCGCGGGAATCGTGGGATTGCGACCGGCGGCACGGTCCACCGCGGCCAGCGCGCCAACGCTGGCGGTTCTTGTCGATGGCGAGGCGAGCTCCGCCAGCAGCTCGTACTCATCGGAATCATGGTCGGGATGAAGGTCGAAGATCGCGAGACCGTCTCCGGCCTCGATCGAAAAAATCGACGGCGTTGCGGCGCCCGCTCGATGCAGGCTCGACACTAGCGGGCGAGCGCGACGGTCCAGACCGGCCGCCACCGGCATGTTCAATTGCGTGTTGATTCGTTCACCGGCGATCGCTCCGGGAAGGATCGGATGCTCGGAGAATTGATAACCGTCGCCAAGCTGCTTCGAGAATTCGAATTGTTGATCCGAGAATGGCCGCAAGGAATATCTGCGGCCTCGCACGAGCGCTCCGCGTACGTATATCGTCGCGCCGTTCTCGGCCAATTCGCGCAGGCGCACCTTCTCGTCGGGCGCGAGCCGCGCCAGCTGATCGAAATTAATCGCGATCAACTGATTGCGCGCCGCGTCCAGTGAAGGAATCGACGACCCGTCCGCGGGACAGATCTCGACCTCGAGGCCGCGCAGACGCGCAATACGTCCGACCGCGAGCGGAGATTCCGGACTATTGCCTATGAGCCAGCACTTTGGCTGGGTCAGACTCGCGCGATTTGGAAACAGCCTCAGCGCCGGCGGCGCCGGTTCGAGACTCGATTTCAATTGCACGTCGCTCATTGGAATCCAGTAGTGCTTCCAGCGCCTGCGATGGCGCTATTTGAAGCAGCAGTTTGATGTTGGGAATCACGCAATGGCCGCCGATGAAGCCCGGGAAGTAACGCTGGCGTGGCAGAAAATCCACTTCCTCGAAAAAGTCGATGGCCTCGGAATAGTCGCCGCCGACGCGCTCGGCGTAGCGATTCATTTCCTGCGCGAACGCGATGCAGACGCCGAAGTAAGTAGTCTCGGCGAGCTTGGCCAGCTCGAGCGACTCGACTTCAGTCATGCGCCGGGTTTTCATGCCGGCCGCCTGAAAATGCGCTTCGGCGCTGGCCGCGTCGGCGCGCCCTGGGGCCGCGACATATTTACAATAGTGCAACAAGTCCTCTTCCATCCGGACGTGTTTGCCGCGCACCGGACTGTAAGCGACCGGCCTGCCGCTTTGTTCCGCGATTGAGCGAGTGGTCCCCGGCAGGACCGTGCTGTTGATGATTGTCAGGGCGGGCTCGAAGCGGCTGATGTACCCGAGTGCGACGGTTTCGAACTGATGGGGCGATTGAAACGGGACGCAGATGTGCATCGTCCCGATCGGTTCTTCAATCTTCACCCGGTCGAGGTCGTGACGCAGCACAGTTTCCTTGCGGTCCAATACCGCCGCCAGCGCACCACCGACTTCGCCGAGTCCGACGACCAGGGTTCTCGCCTTCGGTTGGCCGCTGGTTTCTTTTTTCACATCCATCGTATCTCTCCCTGTTTCAGCCTTCGCTTGTTGCAGGACTTCCGCATTGACAATCACGCCGTAAGGAGCGAATCGATTGCCCGATAGTATTCGTTGCGCTGGTTCTGCCAGTTCAATGCTTCGAGCGCGCGGCGGGCTCGCTCGACCAGCCGCGCGCGCAATTCGGGATGGTCGTAAAGCAGCTTGATCGCACGCACGAGATCGCTCACGTTGCCAGGTTCGAACAGTTCCACCGCGCCGTCGCCAAAATAGTATTCGACCGTGCGCAGGCGCGCGGCGATTACCGGAATCCCAAGCGTTGCGTAGTCGAGCAGCTTCACCGGCAGCATCAGATGCGTCGCGCTACTCGGCCGATAGGGAACCAGCCCGACGTCCGCCTTGACCAGCAGCGCGGGCAGTTTTTCGACCGGGACGAGATCCATGAAAGAGACGCGAGCGCCGAGTCCCAGCCGATCGACCAGCGCTCGGGATTCGGCCAGCCGATCACCCTCGCCAATCACTTTGAGGCGAAGCTCCGGAATTTCCGAACGCAGCGACGCCACCGCCGAGATAGCCAGGTCCAGGCCGAGCCGCTGGGTCACCGTTCCGTGACAGATCAAGGTGAAGTGGTTGGGCGAAAATGAGTCGCCGTTCTTGTGCAGGCTGAAGATCCTCGTGTCCGGCGAGTTCATCACGACGTGTATCTTGCCGGCGGGCACGCCTGCCTGCTGCAGCCGATCGCGATGCAGATCGTGCACGGCGAGAACGCGATCCGCCCACCATGAACTGGCGCGCTCTTCGAGCATCAATAGTTTTGCGCCGGCGGCGCCGCGGGCTCCGCCAAATTTATCGCGGTACAATTCCGGCATCGTGTCGTGCACGTCGAGCACGACTTTGCTGCCGAGGAACTTGGGCAAGATGGCGCAGACGATGACGGCATCGGGCATCGTGCAGACGATCACGACGTCGTAGCGCTGCTTCATCGACATCCGCGCCGCGCGTTGCGCCGCCATCGAAAAGAACCGCATGTAGCTTCTTAGATACGCCGCCTTGCTTTCGCCCCGATAACGCGACATCGGCAGACCGATCACATTGACGCCGTTGGTGATCGGCTGCTCGCCGGTCGCGAGGCAAATCACGTCCACGTGATCGCCGCGCTCCGCCAACGCCTCGGCGTGCCGCTTGACGCGGCCGTCATGCATGTAAGTGGTGTAGGCAATCATCAAAAAGCGCGACACTGCAATCACCTCAACGCGTTGAGCGGTTCGCTGGAGAGCATCGTTGCGACCGCACGCTCCGAGCCGGGTCCTTCGATCGACGGAGTGTCGCCGCGAACCGTCAGCCTCATTTGATCCCGACGACGCCACCACGCGGAAACTTCAGACGGCAGTGCGCGCCATGCCAATTGGAAATCGTTGAGCTGCTTGAGCAGAGTTTCGTATTCGGCGAAATATTCACCGGAGCCACAGTAGTCGGGATGAACCAGCGTCAGGATCATTCCGCCCAGCGACTCGATCCACTTCGCTTTCATTGACCAGATCTGCATCGGACTGCGATGCAGCAAATGAATCAGCGTGTGGTCCTGCGGCATCGTGTAGGGCAACTCGACCAGATGGGCGAGAAAAAAAGGAAACAGGCTGCAAGTTCCGCCCGGTTGAGGCTCATACGGATCTGAATCCGAGAAGCTGCAGTCAAAATCGAACGACATCCGGGTTATCCATTCGGCGCGCCGCAGCGTCGAGGGAGCGCGGAAACCCTTGAGGCCGTGCGTGCGCGCCCGCTCCTGGAGCATAGGAGCGAGCTCGCTGAAGTCGCTCTCGCTACGGAACAAGCGGCCGTCATGCGACAATCCATGTGCGCCGAACTCGAACCCGCGCTGACGGAGCCGCTCGATCAGATTCCAATCGATCTCATACTGAGCCAGCGGCAGGTTCCACGACGAGCGGAAGTTGTAACGTTC
>JGI12635J15846_10001402_pt1 | contig 21110 bp, 21 predicted proteins | sample BlaSpr_A8_OM2_M2_FD_15846 | JGI IMG/M metagenome (IMG submission 15846) | reverse complement strand
TGGGAACGCCGTGGAGTATGCCTCGATGTCGGCCATCCGGTTCTTGGCATCAGTTTCACTGGCGATCAGGTTGAACCCCGCGGACTCGAGAAAATCGCAAGAGTTCTTGGCCGCACTTCTATCATCCGTGATCTGCTGTTTGAAGGCCTCGTCGCTTATGTCCTGCGGTTTGGGCCGCTTGTCGATGGAGCTACAAACAGCTCCGCCTGCTGCGACATAGGTCATCAACTTGGCATTGTCCTTCGCCTGCTGCGCTATGCTGGCTTGCGAGACCTGAATGTCGAGGTTTCGCGGAGACCCGGCCAGTGCCCTATCTCCATACTCCATCGCCTTGTTCAGATCGCCTGCGCTCTGGTAGGACTGTGAAATCTGCCAGTCGCCATAAGCTACCGCCGCCGGATTCGACGAATACTTCTGCACAAAATCCTGATACATGGCGAGCTTCTTGGCCGCATCCGACTCGCTCGAAATGGCCTGCAAATCGTGGTCTTCTGGCGTGCCTGCGGGAATGATGATTTTGTCGGTTTGTGCGGCGGATGACGCCGCGAGAAACAGAAAATAGAAGAAAGCAACCACCGGCACCAGCGACCCTGCATGGCACTTCATAGGTCACCTCTGTAGTGGAGGAGATTCGATCGTCACCCCCACAGCAGCGGAATCCTAGCGCCGAATGTGGTTGCGTGCAAGAGCTCGCCGCACGGAAACGCCTACCCCAAACCCCCGGGTTCGAGACTCACGCTTCCCAGGGACTGAGCAGCTGTGCTGGCGTGTTTGCGAAGTCGCCGACGTTGCGGGAGACAATCGTCAGATTGTGTTGCAGTGCGGTTGCCGCAAGTAATCCATTAATGACTGACAAGGATCTTCCTTTGCGTTTAGCTTCGGCGGTGAGTAGGCCCCAGCGGTCTGCGACCGCCGCGTCGATGGGCAGAATCCTCCCTGAAAAACGGGCATGTAGTTCCAGTTCGAGCCAAGTCTCCAGGCGCGTTCGTCGACGGCTTTGCGGGAGACCTGCGAAGCCCTTTCGAATCTCTCCCAGAGTGAGGATGCTCAGGCGGAGCAGGCTTTCATCCACCGCCTCCATCCACTCCAGCACGCGCGGTTCCGGCTTGCTGCTGACCAACTCGGAGATGCAATTCGTGTCCAGCAGGAAACCGCTCATATGTCAACGTCACGCCCGGGATCGCCGGGATCGCGGTCCCGCTTCCAATCAAGCTCAATGCCTACCAGCGGCGATTGACGGAAGAACTGCACCAGATTTTTCGGCTGATGCGACTTGCCCACCAGCCGGTCGTATTGCTCCTCGGCAACCATCACCACGCCATCCTTGCCTTGCCGCCTGATGCGCTGCGGCCCCTCGGTGCGCGCCCGCCGAAACACTTCGCTGAAGTGCGCTTTGGCGCTCTGAACCTGCCATGAGGCTGCTCCGGATTGCAGCGCAATCCTCGGATGTGAATCTCCGCTTCCTGGCTTCTTTGATGACTTCGGCAAATCTGAATGTGATCGCTTAACGGAGCGGATCCGCTCTCAATCGGCGGGCATGGGCGCAGGACGGGGAACGGCTCTACGATCTTTCGCTGGATAACTCGCTTCCGCCGCCTTCTGCAGCCACTTGCGGACTTCGGGCAGAGCCTGCCGCATGGCCACTTCACCGGCGCGAATCAGGTCGCCGGCACGCTTGAAGTCGTCATAGGCAAAACCTGAAACGTCAGGTTCGACAACCAGGTCGGCGGCGCCGCGCCACAGATGGCTCATCTGATCCTGCGCAATCGCGAAAGCTTGTCCAATCACATCGAAAAGATGCCGCGGCGCGCCGTCCTTCGACCACTGCCCTTTCAAATGCACGGCCAGGACACGATCCGCGCCCATCTCGCGCAGCGGGCGTGTCGGGACCGGATGCGACAACATGCCATCGACCAGCCAGCGTCCGCGTATGTTTACCGGGAGGAACATGCCGGGATAGGCACAACTGGCGCGCACCGGATCGATGATTGAACCGGAATGAAAAACCACGCCTTCGCCGGTGTTGAAGTCGGTCGCGGTCACGCCCAGCGGAATGCGCAGCTCCTCAAATGTCTTCAGCTTAAGCGTGTGGGTGAGAAACGCCACCATGCGGTCGTTCGAAGCGAACCCGTAGCGGGATACCGTCCAGCGCGCGAAGGTAGTAAAGCGGCAGGAGCGCGCAACTTTATCCAGTTCTTCAAGCGACAGGCCACTGCAGTAAGCGGCGCCAATCAACGCTCCTACGCTGGTACCGGCGACCACCCGGACTGGGATGGATTCATCTTCGAGAACCTTCAGCACGCCGATATGTGCCATGCCGCGGGCAAAGCCGCCGCCCAGAGCCACGCCTATTGCCGGAACTCGTGGCTCCGGCGCGCCGGCCTTGCGCGAGATTTCGCGCCCGAAGGCCTGCACCGACCGGACGATCTTGTCGATACTTTTCACCACTACTCCGCTGCCCTGTTTTCGGGCGCTTCAGGCCCTACTTCATCTACATTATGTAAGATGCCACAGCCCCCTATTTTGGTGTAGTGCCTGATGGTGCCAGTGTTCCATTACTTTGGGGCCGCAAGTACTGTATGGGTAACCTGACCTGNTGTCCCCCTTCTTTCCGCAGCTCGTGACTAACTCTTGTTGTTCTGCTAACTTACAGTCATGGTGCGGGAGACTTCTGCTGGCGGTGTGGTCATCCGCTCTAGGGACGGAGCTTGGTGGATGGCCGCGATCGAGCCTCCAGGCGAGCCCTCCCGAGCCACAGTCGACCAGCCAGGACCTAAGGCGAGAAAGAAAAAACTGGTATTGGCATTGCCCAAGGGACTGGTGGATCCCGGCGAGAAACCGCTTGAAACCGCGCTGAGAGAAGTTCATGAAGAAACCGGCGTGACCGCCGATCTGATCGCCAAATTGGGCGACATCAAGTATGTTTATTCACGCACCTGGGGTAACGGCGAGCGGGTGTTCAAAGTGGTCAGCTTCTACCTGATGGCCTATCACTCCGGCCGCATCGATCAAATCAAATCGGAAATGCGAATCGAAGTTATGCGCGCCCTTTGGATTCGCCTGGACGATGCTCCCAAACTGCTGGCCTACAAGGGCGAGAGACAAATGGCCCAGCGGGCGCTGGAGTATGTGGCAGCTCATCCTGAGCTGTAGGCGGGAAGCCACTCGAAGCAGCTTAGGCTACGGAGTACCCGTTCCCGCCACATCGCCGGCCACAACTCCCGCAGCAGGGCCGGGGATCTCGTTTTCGCCATGCAACTCACCCAGAAGGAAGAAGGACGCACCGCGTGCATCGTCTGAGAAGAAGACTTTGCCGTCAGTCAAGAGATCGTATTGGTGCTGCTTCAACTCCGCACGGACTGACTCATCGCTCTTGTCTTGTTGGGCAACTGCGTAGCTGACGAAAGAAATCGCCAGGACAGAGGCATAAACATGCAATCGTGACATGCGTGCTGGTACGAACCTACGATGATTCCGGTTCCACGCCTTTCGCGGACCTCAAGCACATCTGCGGCAGGGAAGCCGCTCTGAGTTCCTTCTACATCGCTCCATCCCGCATAATGCTTACATGCCACCCCGGGAGGACTCGCGCTGCCTAGCGTCGGCCAGTCGCTGGCTGCCGGCACTAATTCTTTGCCTGACGCTGCTGCTATCGCCCTTCAGCAGCCGAGGCTCGAACTGCTCCATCTGCGGATCGTCTGGATCACGGCTACGTTCCAGCTCTCGCCGCCGATCACTTCCTTCAAGCGTGGCAGTCCGGCGACATCGAAAACGGAATGGCGCTGTTGAGCCGTCATGCCAGGATGCAGCCACTACCGATGTGATCGAGCAATTTTTCTCCAAAGCGGGTCCCTCGGCCTATGAAATCGGAGCTGGCAAGTTACTGAAGCGCGGCCGCTATGAATTTCCGGTCGTCCCGATCAGCGGCGCTTCGAAAGCCACACGCACCCGCTGCCGCTTCTCGAGCGTTGTCGTGGTCAACACTGGCAATAACGACTGGGCGGTGGATAAACTGCCATAGGGCTAAATCATGAGACGCATTAATAAAGTTGCAATCTTAGGCGCCGGAACCATGGGCGCTCGCATCGCCGCGCACTTCGCCAACGCCGGCGTCCCCAGCTACTTGTTCGATATCGTTCCGGGTGACGTGGCACCGGGAGCCGGGCCGGCGGCTCGTAACAAGATTGCCGCTGCCGGGCTTGATGGGGCGAAGAAATCGAAGCCCGCGGCCTTCATGGATTCCTCCCTTGCCCGCTTCGTCACCGTCGCCAATTTTGAAGATGATCTGAAGAAGCTTGCGGAAGTGGACTGGATCATCGAGGCTGTTGTCGAAAATCTCGATCTCAAGCGGGCCCTGCTCGAAAAAGTCGAAGCTATTCGCAAGCCCGGCACCATTGTTACCACCAACACCAGCGGCTTGCCCGTAGGAAAAATTGCCGAGGGCTTCTCTGACGATTTTCGGCGCTCGTGGTTTGGCACGCACTTTTTCAATCCGCCGCGTTACATGCGCCTGCTCGAACTCATTCCCACGCCGGAAGCCGACCGTGCCCTGATCGATGCGGTTTCTCACTTTTGCGACGTGCGTCTCGGTAAAGGCGTGGTGCTCGCAAAAGATACTCCCAACTTCATTGGCAATCGCATCGGCACATTTTCAGTGTTGAACGTGATGCGCCTCATGCAGCAGATGGATATGAGCATCGAAGACGTCGACGCGCTCACCGGACAGGCCGTTGGCTGGCCGAAGTCGGCAACCTTCCGCACCATTGATTTGGTTGGACTGGACATCCTAGGACACGTGGTCGGCAATATGACCGCGAATGTTCACGACGAACGCAGTGAACTTCGTTTGCCGGATTTTTTCACCAAAATGCTCGAAAGCAAATGGCTCGGCGACAAAACCAAGGGCGGCTTCTACAAGAAAAATGTAGGGCGGGCGCCCTCGCTCGCCGAATCCGGCAAGGACGCCGAGCGCTTGGCTCTCGATTGGAAAACCCTCGAATACCATCCGCGCCAGAAGCCGAAGTCGGCCGCGCTCGATATGGCCAAAAATATAGAAGATACCGGCTTGCGACTGCGCACGCTTCTCGGCTTCGAGGGTAGTGCACCGCAGAAGGGCGATAAGGCCGGAGCATTCCTGTGGTCGGCGTTGTCTGATTCATGGACGTACTCCGCCAACCGCGTGCCTGAGATCTCCGACTCGATCGTCGAGATCGACCGCGCCATGCGCCGCGGCTTCAACTGGGAACTGGGACCGTTCGAGCTTTGGGACGCTGTTGGCGTCGAGTCTACCGTGGCCCGCATGAAGAAGGAAGGCAAACCGGTGGCTGCGAATGTCGAAAAGCTGCTCGCCGCAGGCAAAAAATCCTGGTACACCGATGATCCAAAAACCGCGTCAGGGCGCGCTTATTTCGACTTGGCGACCAACAATCAGCAACCGGTGCAAGTTCCTCCGGGCGTGTGGTCAGTCGCGGTAGCTAAGAAATCCAGTGGCGTGGTGAAGAAAAATTCGGGCGCGTCGTTGGTTGATCTTGGCGACGGCGTGGCTTGCATCGAGTTCCACAGCAAAATGAACTCGCTGGGCGCAGACATCGTCGGCCTCATCCTGCAAACCCTCAAGCCCGGCGGCGCGGGCGACAACTTCGACGCCTTCGTCATCACCAACGACGCCACAAATTTTTCCGTTGGCGCCAACCTGATGTTACTGCTCATGAGCGTGCAGGAAGAAGAGTGGGATGACGTGGACCTCGCCATCCGGCAGTTTCAGGGCATGACGCAGGCCATCAAGTTCTCGCCGAAACCGGTTGTCTCCGCGCCTTTCGGATTGTGCCTGGGCGGCGGAACGGAAATTTCTCTGCACGCCGCCGCTCGTCAGCCACACGCCGAGCTTTACACCGGATTGGTCGAGGTCGGCGTCGGCCTGCTTCCCGGCGGCGGAGGCTGCAAGGAAATGCTGCTGCGCGCAGTCGACGGCGCAACCGCGGCGCGCGGCGGCAAAGTTTCCGGAGAAGGCCTCGCGGGATCCATCGAGATGCTCGAAGCCATGAAGCGTGCGTTTGAAACCATCGCGACCGCCAAGATCGCGACATCTGCGCACGAAGCCCGTGCCCTTGGTTTCCTCAACGACAGTGACCGTATCACCATGAACCGGGAGCGCGTGCTCTCCGACGCAAAGGCCCGCGTCCTCGAACTCGTCCGGGCCGGATATGAGCCGCCCGTTCCGCGCACCGATATCTCCGCCCCCGGCGAAAATCTTCTGGCCACCCTAAAAATGGGCATCCACCTGATGCGCCAGGGCGACTACATCACCGACTACGAAGTGAAGCTGGGCGCGAAGATCGCCGAGGTGCTCTGCGGCGGCAATGTCACTCCGGGCACGCCGGTGAGCGAGCAGTACATCCTCGACCTTGAGCGCGAAGGATTCAAATCGCTGTGCGGCGAGAAGAAAACCCAGGAGAGGATTCAGTACACGCTGAAAACCGGCAAGACGCTGAGGAACTAGACTTTGAAATTTCTCTCATACCTTCTCTTATAACGGTGCGCCTGCTTTGATGCGAAGCCGCTTCCAGCGGCTTTCTAAGCCGGATTTCCCTTCCCGAGTACAAGCTCCGCGACACTTCAATCCGTTTTATCGCTTAACCCGTACTTCCCGTGAGGCAGTTAAAACGGAAAGGAACACTCACATGAAGAATCGCAATGTTGCAATTCTGCTTGCGCTGTTTGCAATGTCATTCGCAACTATCGGTTTCGCGCAAAATCCCATGGTCGGCGGACATGATATGTCGGCGCAGGAGAACATCGTGCAGAACGCGATGAACTCAAACGACCATACAACCTTAGTCGATGCTGTCAAGGCAGCCGGATTGGTGGATACGCTTGAGGGTCAAGGGCCGTTCACCGTCTTCGCGCCAACCAACGAAGCATTCGCCAAACTTCCGGCCGGCACCGTGGATAATTTGCTGAAGCCCGAGAACAAAGATCAACTGACAAAAGTACTCACTTACCACGTGGTGGCGGGGAAGTTTACGTCCAATGATCTCAGGAAGATGATCAAAGAAGGACACGGCGCCGCGGAACTAACTACAGTTGAAGGCGGCAAAGTGGAAGCCATGATGAACGGCGGCAAGGTTGTCTTGAAGGATGAAAAAGGCGGCACCGCGACGGTGACCATTCCCAATGTGATGCAGTCGAATGGCGTGATCCACGTAGTGGATAGCGTGTTACTTCCCTAGCTCATCTTGATCTGAGGCTTTCACGCAAAAGGCGCTCGCGAGAGCGCCTGGCTTTTTTGCGCAGCGAAATTCCTCGGGAGCGGAGCTACAATGATGGTCATGAGAAGATCGTCATGAAAAAACAGCTGTCGCTGGTTTGCGGGATGACTTGGCTTTTTGTCTTTATCTCGATATTGGCATGCACACCAGGTCGCGCTCAATCCGGCCCAGAGAATGAACCTGCGCCCGATGTTCCGGATGCGATCCAGGCGCCCGCGAACCTTCAGGTCGCGGTATACGCTCATGCCACTGGAACTCAGATCTATACATGTCAAGCTGCGGCTGCCGGAAAATATGGTTGGACACTCAAAGGACCTGATGCGGAACTCCACGACCGCAAAGACAAAATCATCGGCCAGCATTCGGCGGGGCCTACATGGAAGTTGAAAGACGGCAGCGAAGTTACGGGCAAAGCCGCGGCCCATGTCGACTCGCTCGATGCAGATTCGATCCCGTGGCTGCTGGTCAACGTTGTAAGCCATACCGGAAACGGCTTGCTGAGCAACGTGACTACTATTCAGCGAGTGCACACGCACGGCGGCCAGCCTCCGCCCGACGGCTGCGACGCCTCGCATCACGATGCGGAAACCAAGAGCAATTACACTGCCGACTATTATTTCTACGCTCCGGCGAAATAAATTTGTGCTGTCTCATTCAAGCTTGGTAAGAACACCCTAAGAATGCAAAATAGTCGGCAGTTCAATCAGAAAGCAGTGATCGGCAGCCGTCTGTAAAAGCCTGAAGCGGTTACGTTAAGCGAACTTCGGTCAGTAGACTTCCCGCCCGGAACGTTGAAGAATAGATGTTAGGAAGAATCGAAATGAAATATCTGGTCATCTATGAGAGGTTGGCCGCAGGCTGGGGCGCTTACTCGCCAGACCTCCCTGGGCTTGAAGCAGCTGGAAACACGCTCGAGGACGTGAAAGATCTAATCCACAATACGATGGAACTCCATCTCGGAGGTGCTGGCGGAGACGGTGATCCACATCTCATGCACAGCACACTCGCGAATGAAATACATCAAAGTAGATAGCCATGCGTGAAGTCGTAATCGCCTCATCCGTTCGTACACCAGTGGGGCGTGCCTTCAAAGGCGCGCTGCACGCCACCCGCCCCGATGAACTGGCGGCCATTGCCATCAAGGGAGCGCTGGAGCGCGTTCCGCAACTCGATGCAAAAGAGATAGATGATGTCATCCTCGGCTGCGCCATGCCCGAGGCTGAACAAGGGATGAACGTGGCTCGCATCGCATCACTGCGCGCGGGACTGCCGGTCGAAGTCTCGGCACTCACCATCAACCGCTTTTGCTCGTCGGGCCTGCAAGCGATTGCGATGGCCGCTGAGCGCATCATGAGCGGCGGCGCGGAGGCGATTGTCGCAGGCGGCACTGAGTCGATGTCGATGATCCCGATGGGCGGCCACAAAGTTTCGCCCAATCCCTGGCTGGTCGATCATTATCCCGATGCGTATCTCAACATGGGCCTTACCGCCGAGCGAGTCGGCCAGCGTTTCGGCATCACTCGCGAAGCGGCGGATGAATTTTCCTTGCGCAGCCATCAGAAGGCGTTGGCCGCGATTCGGGCGGGTAAGTTTGACGAGGAAGTTGTCGCCGTGCCGGTTAGCTTTACCACTCCGAATGGATCGACACCCAAGCGGCAGGAGATTGTTTTCAAAATGGATGAAGGCCCACGGGCCGACACATCGCTTGAAGCGCTTCTCTCATTGAAACCGGCGTTTCACGTGAAAGGCACAGTGACGGCCGGAAATTCTTCGCAGATGTCGGACGGCGCTGCGGCCGCGGTGGTGATGTCGGCGGAGCGCGCGAAGACGCTGGGCATTAAGCAGCTGGCGCGCTATGTTTCTTTCGCGACGGCAGGATACAAGCCCGAGGAGATGGGGCTTGGCCCTGTGTTCGCAATTCCGAAGGCTCTAAAGATGGCTGGGCTGAAACTCTCCGATATCGACGTAATCGAGTTGAATGAGGCCTTCGCGGCGCAATCGCTGGCGGTGATCAAAGAAGCAGGACTTGATCCCGAGAAGGTGAATCCGAACGGCGGCGCAATCGCGTTGGGGCATCCACTGGGTTGCACCGGAGCCAAGCTGACGGCGACCATCCTCCGCGAATTAAAACGCCGCAAAGGGCGCTACGGCATGGTCACGATGTGCGTGGGCGGTGGCATGGGCGCGGCGGGAATATTCGAAAATCTGAGTTAGTTACGCGATAAAGTTTGCCGCGACTCTCGTTCGCTCACTCGTTTTTCTTAGTTATTCCTTAGGGTTGACCCGCAGGGCTATAATCTCTGGTAGGAGGAAGTCCGATGTCAATCTTCCGCCTCTTTCCTTTCTCATTGCTGATCGCTATCGGCGTCACGTCAGCAGCGGCGCAATCTACCCCGGAGAAGACTCCAGCCGTAGCTCAGTCTATGGATTCGGCGCTGATAGAAATTGGCGCTGGACTATACCAGCCGCGATTGAATCAGTTTGGCTCGGGTTTGCCCCCACATGTTCTCATTTACAAGCGGGATGCGCAGGCGGACGATACTCTCTGCTATTCGATGCGAAGCTACAAGGTCGCACGCGACAGCTCCGCCTCCGATGCCACCCATCCAGCCGGCTATTCGACCTGCCAGCCCGCGGCGCGCTTTCGGACCTACAGCATCAAGCAACCAATCCCGCCGGTGCAGCCATAAAGGTTTGGCGGCGCAATCGCCCAACCTGGCGAATTAAAGCAGATGCAGCGAAGGTTTGCTTCCTATCATTCTCGCGCCCCGCGCATTAGAATAAGCACTGTCTCGCAAACCTTGATAACGTGCCCTGATTTATCATTTCGAGATTTATCATTTCGAGGACTCGCTCAATGGCCACAACCACCGCAGCTCCTAGTACCAAAATCTCCGGCGGCAGCTTTCTTCTGGAATCCCGCCGCCCTGACGAAGTCTTTACGCCAGAAGATTTCACCGAGCAGCATCAGTTGATCGGCCAGACCGCGGAGGAGTTCGCGGTCAACGAGATCTTGCCCAATGTGGAAAAGATCGAGCACAAAGAATTCTCCATCACTCGCGACCTGCTGAAAAAGGCAGGCGAACTGGGCTTGAGCGCAGTTGAAATCCCCGAGGCTTATGGTGGCCTCGAAATGGACAAAGTGACGGCCGCGGTGATCGCCGACCACATCGCGAAATATGCCGGCTTCGCCACCACTTGGGGCGGACACACAGGCATCGGAACGTTGCCCATTGTTTATTTCGGCACGGAAGAGCAGAAGAAGAAGTATTTGCCACGCCTGGCTTCGGGTGAGATCGTCGGCGCCTACGCATTGTCGGAATCCACTTCCGGCTCCGATGCCATGAACTGCCGCGCCCGCGCCGAACTTTCTCCGGACGGCAAGTATTACATCCTCAACGGCGAGAAAATGTGGATCACCAACGCCGGCTTCGCCGATCTGTTCACGGTGTTTGCGAAAATCAACGGCGAGAAGTTTAGCGCTTTTCTGGTCGAGAAAGATTTCGCCGGATTTTCCGTCGGCGCTGAAGAGCACAAGATGGGCATTCGAGGGTCGTCCACTTGCCCAATCATCCTGAATGACTGCAAGGTTCCGGTGGAGAATTTGCTGGGCGAGATCGGCCGGGGGCATGTGATTGCCTTCAACATTCTGAACATCGGCCGCTTCAAACTGGGCGCAATGTGCGTGGGCGGCGGCCGCGTGTCGCTGGAAAATGCTGTCGGGTATGCCAAGCAGCGCAAAGCTTTCGGCAAGGTCATCGCCGATTTTGGCCTGGTGCGCGAAAAAATCGCCAACATGGCGACCCTGCTCTACGTCGGCGAATCGCTGGTTTACCGCACCGTCGGCATGATGGATGTTGCGCTCGGCGAAGTCGACAAATCCAGTGCGGACGCGATCAAACAGACGCGGCAGGCGATCGAGGAATACGCGGTCGAGTGCTCCATCATCAAGGTCTGGGGCTCGGAGATGGTCGACTACATCGTCGACGAGAGCCTGCAGATTTACGCAGGCTACGGCTTCGTCGAGGAGTATCCTGCCGAGCGCGCCTACCGCGACGCGCGCATCAACCGCATCTTCGAAGGCACCAACGAAATCAACCGCCTTATCATTACCGGCTTCCTGCTGAAGCGCGCCATGAGCGGACAGTTGCCACTGATGGCCGCGATCAAGACGCTGATGGATGAAGTGCTCTCTGGCCCTTCGCTGAGCGAAGACCTCGAAGGGGGGCTCCCCGAAGAACGCAGGCTGGTAGGGCAGGCGAAAAAACTTGGCCTATTCGCAGCGGGAGCGGCCACGCAGAAATACATGCAGGCGATTCAGGATCAGCAGGAGATCATGGGCGCCATCGCCGACATGACGATTGAAAGCTACGCCATGGAATCCGCCGTGCTGCGCGCGCAGAAGATTGTGGAGACTAAAGGCGAAGCCGCGGCCGCTCTGCCGATCGCGATGACCCGCGTCTATCTCTCGCAGGCAATGGAGAAGGTCGAATCCGCAGCGAGGAAAATCATTGCCGCCGTCGCCGACGGCGACGTGCTGCGTACCCAACTCGCCATTTTGCGCCGACTGGCCAAGTACGAGCCCTTCAATACCATTGAGCTTCGCCAGCAAATCGCGCAAAAGGTAATCGATCGAGGAAAGTACACGCTGGCGTAACCTCCTCGACCACAGGGATAGTGGATTCAGGCCTGTTACTTGCCCTCCGTGTTTTCCGTGGTTAATTTATGGGCGGCGCTCCTTTTCTGATACCAATGTCCCGATGAAATTAAGAATGCTGTTTTGTGCCTGTGCTGGCCTTCTAGCGCTATACCGTCAGCAGTTGCCCAGTCCAATCCAGCTACGCCGCAAGACTCCGCCACCTTCCAGCCCGACGGCACCGCGCACATCACTCGCGTCATTCCTATGCCGCCCACAATCAGCCCGGAAGCAGAGAAGTGGCTGGACGCGCTCGATCAACAGCCGTCCAGGCCGCAAGAGCCGCTCCCGGAGCGCCGCATCCGTACCGACGCCTGGCGCAAATGGGACACTGCCGAGGCCCTCAGGCTCTATCCCGCGAACGTTCAGGAAACAAGCATGGCGGGCATTCGCACCGATATCATCACGCCGCTCTCCGCTCCCGCCGCGAATCGCGTGCTTATCAATCTGCACGGATGCGGATTCAATTCCGACTCGGGCTCGCTCATTGAGGGAATTCCAATCGCCAATGTGGCGAAGATTAAGGTCGTGTCGGTCTACTACCGCCTCGCTCCGGAAAATCCTTTTCCAGCAGCACCCGCGATATTTTGCTCAGCGGCACTACCATTTTCTACCGCGCCCTGCTTCGCGCCGGAGACGACGCCCAGACAGTTGTTTTCGAAGCCTTGCCGCACGCCTTCAGGTATCACTTCCAGTTGCCCGAAAGCAAGAAGCGCTCCAACGGATGGCGAAGTTCTTCGACGAAAAAGTTGGGCGTTAATCCTAAGAACCAATCTAATGTAAATATCGATACATTTCTGGTAAAACGCTTAAATGAAAACGATCAAGCAAATATTGATCGCAATCGCTGGTGCGCTTTTCCTCTCCGCGAGCTTCGTAGCGCAAGAGCACAGCAGTCCGTCCGCAAATCTCGCTCTTACTCCGCCGATGGGATGGAATTCCTGGAACAAGTTCGGCTGTAAGGTGAGCGAAGACATGATCCGGAGCATGGCCGATGCCGTGGTGAAATCCGGCATGAAAGACGCTGGTTACGAATATGTCAACATCGACGACTGCTGGCAGGTCAGTCGCGACGCCAGCGGCAACATCGTTATCGACACACAGCGCTTCCCGCACGGCATGAAGAGCCTCGGCGATTACATTCACTCGCTTGGCCTGAAGTTCGGCGTGTACTCCGACGCGGGCTCGATGACCTGTGCCGGCCGTCCTGGCGGACTGGGCCACGAATATCAGGACGCTATTCAATATGCGGCGTGGGGCGTGGACTATCTGAAATACGATTGGTGCCACACGAGCACGCGGGACGCTAAGGCTGTCTATGCCAACATTCGCGCCGCTCTCGATTCCGCCGGACGCCCCATCGTGTTGAGCATCTGCGAGTGGGGCACCGCCAAGCCCTGGCTCTGGGGCAAAGAAGTTGGCGGCAATCTGTGGCGTACCACCGGCGACATCAAGGACCGCTGGGGAGGCCTCGAGAAATGGCCGGACGGCGGCTGCTGCTCCCATGGCATGTTGGCTATCCTTGACGAACAGGTCGGTCTGCAATCCTACGCTGGCCCGGGCCACTGGAACGATCCTGACATGCTGGAAGTCGGCAACGGCGGGATGACCGACATCGAGTACCGTTCCCACTTCAGCCTATGGGCGATCCTGGCCGCGCCGTTGATCGCGGGCAACGATCTACGCGACATGCGGCCCGAGATTCACGACATTCTCATCAACAAAGAAGTGATTGCCGTGGATCAGGATCCGGCCGGCCATGAAGGCGAGCGCGTCTGGAAAGATGGCGATCTGGAAGTGTGGGCCAAGCAACTGGGAAATGGCAGCCGCGCCGTGGTTCTGCTTAATCGCGGGACTACGCAGCAGGAAATCAGCGTTAAGTGGGAGGATCTCGGCTATCCCAATCACCTGAGCACTTCCGTGCGCGACTTGTGGCAGCACAGGGATTTAGGAAAGTTCACCGGGAAATATTCCGCACCGGTTGTGCCGCACGGCGTAGTGGTGGTAACCGTGAAACCCTGAACCCGGGATGCTCACGCAGGAACGCGCAGCGTCCGCATGATTCTGGAAAATCCACTCATGTCGTATTCTTCAATTCTTCCATCACACTCTGGATCAACTCTTTCGCGTCGGTCAAACTTTTCATGATGATCTGGATATCCATCACCGGCTTGCCGGGCCAGCGCTGGCTCTGGCAATAAACCCCGTGCTGTCCGACCAGCGCCATGGCGTCTGTGATCGTGTCCATGGTTACTGCGAGCCGTCCACGTGGTACGCCCATCATGGTCTCGTAGTGTTCCAATTCTTCTTGCTTTTCGTCGAATACCGCCATCCACCGATTGTAGCCGCTGCTCCCGATAAGGCATAATCATTGGTCTGCCGGGTTGTGGGTCAGCCTGATTGTCATCCTGAGCAAGCGTTTTTGCGCCGCGAAGGATCCGGGCGAGCCGCGCGTTTGGCTCGCTCCCCTTTCAAAACTGACCACCACTGTCTGCTGACCTATCCTTTTGCCAAGCGTCTAAGCTCTTGGCTACAGTGAATCAGTACTACAGCGAATTAGTCACCAGGAGAAATCATGCGAAATCGAATTGCTCTTTCCACCGTTCTCACCCTCTTGTTCACCACGGCGGCTTGCGCTCAGACGAGCAAAAGCCGGCCTAGCCCGGCAGCCTCAGCCACCTGCGATCTTGGTGGCGGCAAGACCGTCAAGACCGATTACTCTAGTCCGCGGATAAAGGGCCGCAAGATCTACGGCGACCTCGTTCCCTTCGGTGAAGTCTGGCGCACCGGCGCCAATGACGCCACAACCTTCGTCACCAGTGCGGATGTGGTCGTCGGCGGCAAAACCGTGCCTGCCGGCAGCTACACAATTTTTACTGTCCCGGCAGCTGACAAGTGGACGCTGATCGTCAACAAGAAAACCGGCGAGTGGGGTATCCCTTACAAGTATGAGAGCGATGAACTGTCCCGTGTGGATATGAAGGTTTCCAAGCTGCCCTCGCCCCTGGAGAACTTCACCATTGCCTACGATAAATCAGGCAGCGGTTGCACCATGCGCATCGATTGGGAAACCACTCGGGCCTCCGTGGACATCAGCGCGAAGTAAAGCCCCGGCGGAAAGTTCTCCGGATTGTTGACTGCTATTGTGGCTCTTCATTGGAACCCATCGACGTCAACCTCTCACGAAGATGGGTTCCGTCAACAATCAAAAATCAGCAATCAGAAATTCGCCGGAAATCCAAATCCATGCTCCCCGAGACCCGCTTTGATCAGACAAGTCCCAAAACGAGATATCCGCAACCTGCAAGTGATCCTTGTCACGACCGGGCTGCTCACCTCTCCGTTAATCTCGGCAAGGCACTCCCAGCAATCTGGCCGATGAGTTGATTCATCCGTCGTCGTTATGCGCATCCCCTCCTTGGGCCTGCGCGCGATCCCGCTCGCGCTCGTGCTATTGGCAGCAGTTTTTCTTTGACCGTGAATCGTCTGCTGCATGGGTTGCATTCCCGCTCCCGCTTTGCTTCTAGGGGCGGCGTCCTACTATCTCGTGGAGCAGCCATTTCTCAGGCTACGTGAACCGCGAGCCGCCAAGCGCATTCTCTACCCCGCTCCTCGCTCGCATTGCCATCCGATGCATGACACGACGGATGACGCATCGGCGACCGCTCGGCCCGTTGCTCTCAGGCGTTCGGCGAATGGAGACTGAGCGAACCGCAGCAATGTGCGAGGAAGAGAGTTATTTAATTTCGCTGAACTTTGTTTAAAATCCGCAAATTACACCGCGGGTTTCCAGCGTAAAACGGGCTTCCGGGCGGCAGCGGTCTCATCCAGCCGCGAAACCCTTGTGGAGTGCGGCGCGTCGAGCACGGTTTGCGGATCCTCTTCCACTTCTTCGGCAATCGACTTCATCGCCTCGATGAACAAATCCATCTCTTCGATCGACTCGCTCTCGGTAGGCTCGATCATCAACGCGCCAGGAACAATCAGAGGAAAAGCCGTGGTGTAGGGATGGAAGCCGTAATCGATCAACCGCTTGGCAATGTCCATGGTACGCACGCCTTTTTTGGCCTGCGCTTTGTCGCTGAATACGACTTCGTGCATGGTCGGAGTGGAATACGGCAGGTCGTAAACGCCCTCAAGACCTTGGCGAATGTAGTTGGCGTTCAGCACCGCGTCCTCCGTGGTTTGCCGCAGGCCGTCAGGCCCGTTCGCCTGAATATAGGCGAGCGCCCGGACGAACATTCCGAAGTTTCCGTAAAAGGCCCGGACCCGACCTACCGACTGCGGCCGGTTGTATTCGAAGCCGAGTGCCCCATCAGACTTGGCCGCCAACACCGGCGTAGGCAAGAACGGCTCAAGCTTTTTCTTGATGGCCACCGGTCCCGATCCCGGTCCACCACCGCCGTGTGGCGTGGAAAACGTTTTGTGCAAGTTCAGGTGCATCACATCCACGCCGAAATCTCCCGGCCGCACCTTGCCCACCAGCGCGTTCATGTTCGCGCCATCCATGTAAAGCAGGCCGCCCTTGGCGTGGAGGATATCGGCAATCTTGTGAATTTCCTGCTCGAAAACTCCCAGCGTGTTGGGGTTGGTGAGCATCAGCGCAGCCACATCTTCATTCATCTGCGCGTGCAGTGCCGCAATATCAACCATACCTCGCGAATCGGATTTCAAATTCTCCACCGCATAGTCCACCATCGCGGCTGTCGCCGGATTCGTTCCGTGGGCTGAATCCGGAATCAGAATTTTTTTTCGTGGACGCCCCTGCGCATGGTGATAGGCCCGGACCATGAGCAGTCCAGTCATCTCTCCATGTGCGCCAGCAGCCGGCTGCAGCGTGATCGCATCCATGCCCGTGATGTCGATCAAACACTCGCTCAGCGTTTTCAGAATCTGCAGCGCGCCCTGCGAAATCTTTTCCGGCTGGTAGGGATGTCCATTCGCGATTCCCTCCACCCGCGCCACCGCTTCATTCACCCGCGGGTTATATTTCATGGTGCACGAGCCGAGAGGATACATGCCGAGATCGATCGCGTAGTTCCATGTGGAAAGCCGCGTGAAGTGGCGAATGATCTCGATCTCGCTCACCTCCGGCATATTGCCGAGATCTTTTCTTTCCGATGAACCGAGAAGCTTCGTTGCATCCACCTCAGGCACGTCGAGCGGCGGCAGCTTCCATGCAGCTTTGCCAGCCGACGACTTCTCGAAGATCAGAGCTTCGTTCTGATTCACCTGCAGACTGGCTTTGCGGGTTGGATGCTTCACCGCGCCACCTCCTCGACATCCGCTTGTTCTGTGACAGGTCGTACCGAGCTTTGGTTTTCCGCGACCAATCCCATCGCCGTATGGATCGCGCTCCGCGTCGTCAGCTCCGTGCAGCACCACAACGCCGCGTTCCCCAGTTCGGGATAAAACTTCTTCAACGGAAGACCTCCGATCATCTTGTGCCCAAGCAGGCGGGTGTTGATGGCATACGGATCTTCTTCGGTCTGAACCACAAACTCGTTAAAGCGCGGCGACCCGGCAAATAGCACCTTGCCGTGTTTGGTGAATTGTCCCGCAGCATACGCGGTCTTCGCCAGGTTCTGTTTCGCCAATTCTTTCAATCCAACCTTGCCATACACCGTCATAAAGATGTTAACCATCAGCGCCACCAGCGCCTGGTTGGTGCAGATATTGGAGGTTGCCTTCTCGCGCCGGATGTGCTGTTCGCGCGTGGCCAGAGTAAGTACGAAGCCGCGCCTGCCTTGTTTGTCGACGGTCTGGCCAACTAAGCGCCCGGGCATTTGCCGCACATATTTCTCTCGCGTGGCAATCACACCGCAGTAGGGCCCTCCGAATCCCAGCGGTACGCCGAACGATTGCGCCTCCATGGCGATCACGTCCGCCCGGCGCGGTGGCTCCACGATTCCCAGCGACACCGCTTCGGCGATCGACACCACCATCATTGCGCCATGCTTGTGCGCGATCTCGGCAAGCGCCTCCACATCTTCAATCGTGCCGAAAAAGTTCGGCGATTGAATCAGCACGCAGGCCGTCTGCGGCGTCATCGATTTCTCCAACTCCGCAAGATTCACTCGCCCCTCATCGCCAAACCCTGCGATGGATAGGGGCATACCCTGGTGGGTCGCGTAGGTCGCAAGCACTTCGCGATACTCCGGATGCAAACTTCGCGCCACCACCACCGACCGCCGTCCCGTGAGTCGCACCGCCATCATCACCGCCTCGGCCGCGGCAGTGGAACCGTCATACATGGAGGCGTTGGCCACTTCCATCCCTGTCAGTTCACAAATCATGGTCTGAAATTCAAAAATCGATTGCAGCGTGCCCTGCGAAATCTCCGCTTGATAGGGAGTGTATGCAGTAAGAAATTCGCCGCGCGAGATCAGCGAATCAATAATGACTGGCCGATAATGTAAATACGCCCCCGCGCCCAAAAAACTGGTATAGCCTTCGCCGTTTTCTCGCGAGCGCGCGCGGAAGTAGTCGACGATCTCCGATTCCGCCATCTGGCGCGGGACTTTAAGGTCGCGGCTAAGCCGGTATTCCGCCGGAATGGGCGCGAACAATTCGTCGACCGAACGCAGCCCAATGGCCTTCAGCATGGCTTCTCGGTCGGCAGGAGACTTCGGTAGATAGCGCATAGGAAATTAATTAGATGTAAGTCGGAGTAAGTTCGATTGTTACCGTCAATTGCCAGCCAAGGTTCCGCTCTTTGCCAATTTCGACTTCGCCAATGCGGCAATTGAAAATCGGCAATCGGCAGTTCTTTAGTGCCCCGCTTCTTCCGCAACAAATTTCTCGTACGCCTCGGCAGAAAGCAGATCACCCAGTTCTCCGGGATTCTTCAGGGTCAGCTTCAGCATCCACGAACCGTGCGGATCCTTATTCACGTTCTCGGGTGAAGTAGTCAGCTCTCCGTTGGTTTCGGTCACTGTACCGGAGGCCGGAGCATATAAATCCGATACCGCCTTCACCGACTCGACCGTGCCGAAGGTTTTGCCCGCCGACAATTCCGCGCCGACCTTGGGCAGTTCTACGAACACAATGTCGCCGAGCGACTCCTGAGCATGGTCGGTAATTCCGATCGTCGCCGACGTCCCGCTTGCCTGAATCCACTCGTGCTCTTTCGTATATTTGCGATCTGTTGGATAGGCCATGTTGGCTTCTAGCTCCTGGCTTCTAGCGAATTACCCTGTGTCCTCTGGGTTAAGCCTTTTTCGGACGCTTATAAAACGGCGTCGGCACCACTCGTGCTCCTACGCCCTGTCCGCGAATCTCTACCTTCACCGCAGCGCCGACGGCCGCGAATTCTGGTGGCACATACGCCAGCCCAATATTCTTCTTCAGAAACGGCGCAGGCGATCCGCTGGTAACATACCCAATCTCACGCCCGCCATCATCCAGCACTTTATGTCCGTCCCGTGCGATGCCGCGTTCCGTCATTTCCAGTCCGACCAGAGTCCACTTCGCTCGCTCGGACTTCGCCTTCTCCAGCGCGGCACGGCCAATGAACTCCGGCTTCTCCATTTTGCAGAAGCGATCAAGCCCGGATTCCCACACGTTGATCGTATCCGAAATTTCATGCCCGTAGAGGGACAGGCTACCTTCCAGGCGCAGAGTATTGCGAGCACCCAGGCCGCAGGGCACAAGACCGAATTCTTTGCCTGCGTTTAGAATCTCGTTCCACACCCTAGCGCTCGTAGCTTCATCCGATGGGACGTAAATCTCAAACCCGTCTTCGGCCGTATATCCGGTACGCGCAATTAAAGTATTCTTCAACCCGCAGACGGAACCGTGCGTCATCCAGTAGAACCTCACCTCGCTCAAATCCGCGTCGGTCAGCTTCTGCAAGACATCCACGGCCTTCGGCCCCTGGATGGCAATCTGCGTAAAATCGTCCGACAAATTCTCCACCGCGCAGTCAAACTGCCGCGTATTGTCGCGCACCCAGTTGAAATCTTTCTGGCGCGTTCCGGCGTTGATCACCAGCAGATATTCGTCTTCGCCCCGCCGGTGGACAATCACATCGTCCACAAAAGTCCCCTGCGGATAGAGCAGCGCCGAATACTGCGCCTGGCCGACCGACAGCCGCGAAGCGTCATTCATAGAGATGTGCTGTACCGCGGCCAGCGCCTGTGACCCCGCCAGCTGAATGTCGCCCATGTGACTGACGTCGAAAATGCCGACGCCGGTGCGCACTGCCATGTGCTCGTTGATAATGCCGCAACCGATCGCCGCCGGATATTCGACAGGCATATCCCAGCCGTTAAACTCCACCATCTTCGCCCCCATCTGACGATGGACGGCGTTCAGAGCAGTTTTGCGGACGGCGACGGTCGCCTCAACTGAAGACAAAATCTATACCTCGGTTAGCAAGCAGGATCGTCAAGAATGGCGTGACTAATTACCGTAACACGCGGTTTTTCGGCGGGTCAAACCGGAAGACTCACCCATAAGCACGCGCAAGACGCAGAGGAAATCAGGCACAATCCTCCGTGTCCCCTGTGTCCTCTGCGGTTGAGGGTACGACCCGATTGCATTATAATGTTTATAGTCATACGAAAGATTAGGAGATCGCGCCATGAAGCTGAAGCTCCGCTCCGTCGGAACCTCAACCGGCATACTTTTGCCTAAGGAAATGTTGATTCGTTTGAAGNTGAAGAAAGACGATATGCTCTTTGCCGTAGAAACGCCCGAGGGCTACCTGCTGACGCCGTACGATCCAGAGGTAGAGCGCCAGATCGCGAAGGGTCGAGAATTTACGGCGAAGTACCGCGACACCTTCCGGGCCCTGGCCAAGTGAAACTCCCGAAGTGGATTGACCGCCGGGCCCTGATCTTGCTCCATGGGGAAAGCTTGGCCGAACACGGAGGTCTGCCTGGCCTGCGTGATGCTGGCGCGCTCGACGCATCGTTGGCCCACCCGCAGCACCTTCACGCCCACGAACCAGAATCCGATATGGCGCGACTGGCGGCCGCTTACGGCTTCGGTATCGTCCGTAATCATCCTTTCAACGACGGCAATAAGCGCGCCGGCTTCCTCGCTCTAGGGCTTTTTCTTGCGCGTAACGACCGGGAGCTCGCCGCCGAGCCGATCGAGGCAATCGCCGTCATCCTTCGGCTGGCGGAAGATAAATTAACTGA
>JGI12635J15846_10001398_pt1 | contig 21120 bp, 26 predicted proteins | sample BlaSpr_A8_OM2_M2_FD_15846 | JGI IMG/M metagenome (IMG submission 15846) | reverse complement strand
CCAGAGTGATCGGTTGGCCCGTCGGATCGCGGTATGCGAAGTCGGAGCCATATGCGAGCTTCATCGGGATCCCATCTCGAGCCGCCTCCATCCCATCGCGGAGGAAGCCCGCCGTTTCCTTCGTCCATGAGATCGAGCTCATCGACTGCAGATTCACCAGCTGTGAGCGACGCGACGGCTCGAGCTCGAGACCTGCGTCCAGCATCGTGACCTTCTCCCCCGCCTCGAGCAGCGCGCTGGCACACGCGACGCCCGCCGGGCCGGAACCGAGCACAAGCACCATACGGTTCGCAGAGCATGACGTGGTGACGGGCGGATCGTTCAATCCAGCCGCCGAGTGCGACCCGACCAGCTGCGGACCCACGACAAATAAGCGAATATTCGTTTATTCGCCTATACTCCTCCCCTCATGGCCATCTACGCGACTCCACCCAAATCGGATGCGCTGCTGCGACGCCTGGAGGAGCTCGACGACCTCCGTCGCTTCCTGGCCGAGCATCTGGGAGGTTCCGCGCTCCCCTGGACAGGCGCCCTGCGCCGGCTCGCCGCCGCCGAGGCGACCGTGGGTTCGACGTCGATCGAAGGCTATGGCGCGAGCATCGAGGACACGGTCGAGATCCTTGCCGGCCGGCATCCTTCCGGCGCCTCAGACGAGACACAGCGAATCATCGCCGCGTACGCGCAGGCCATGGACCGGGTAGCCGTGCTGGCGGACGACCGTCGCTTCCAATGGTTCCCGCAGACCATGCTCGACCTGCATTTTCTCGTCTGTCACCCTCAGCCCGAGGCAGGCCCAGGTCGACTCCGAGACCGACCCGTGATCGTCACTCGGGGCCTGGGCCGAGATCCGTACCGCGCACCCGCCGCAAGCGAGGTGCCCGCCCTCGTCAACGAGGTCGCGAGGTGGTTGGGGTCTGGCGATCTCTCCCGCCACCCGGTGATTCGAGGGGCGATGGCGCACCTCAACCTCGTCTCGATTCATCCCTTTCGCGATGGCAACGGTAGGCTCGCGCGGATCGTCCAGTCGCTGGTGCTGGCAAAAGAAGGTCTGCTCCGACCCGAGCTGGTTTCCATCGAGCCATACCTGGGGCGTCACACGCGCGAGTACTACGCGGTCCTGGAGGAGGTCCAGGGACCGGTCTTCGACCCGCGGCGCGACGCGTCGGCCTGGGTCGAGTTTTGCATCGAAGCCCACGTCTTCGAAGCCACGGAGCGCAAGCACTGGTTGGAGATTGCCTACGCCCGCCACGATTTCTGCGAGAAGCTGGCGCACGACCAGACGTACCCCGAACGCCTTGTGATCGCTCTGGATCAGGCGTTGCTCGGTTTGCCGCTGACGAATGCGGATTATCGACGTGAGGCCGACATCGCCGGCCCGACCGCAACACAGGACCTCCAGCGCCTACGCCGCGACGGATGGCTCGACCAGGAGGGCGGCGGACGATCCGTGCGCTATGTCGCAGCCCCGAAATTGAAGGACCTCTGGTCGGGCTCCTACAGGGCGCGCTGAAACATGGACCACACCGACTCCCTCTTTCCCTCCCCCGCAGGGGGAAGGTTGGGTGGGGGGTGACCCACGTCTTTCCCTCCCCGCAGGGGGAGGGTTGGGTGGGGGGTGACCCACGTCTTTCCCTCCCCCGCAGGGGGAGGGTTGGGTGGGGGGTGACCCGACTTTGTAATATCTCTGACTATAGTCAGAGATATGGATGCCGCGATCGCGCAGCTCCGACGGTTCAACCGGATCGTCACCCAGCGAGTCGGCGCGCTTAACGACCACTTCCTGTCCAGGGATCGCTCCCTTGGCGAGGCCCGCCTGCTGTGGGAGATCGGGCCGAAGGGACGCGACGTGCGCTCGCTGCGCGCCCAGCTCGAGCTCGACTCTGGTTACGTCAGCCGTCTCCTCAGGTCCCTGGAAGCGGCCAGGCTTATTACAGTCGGCCCCGACGATTCCGACAAACGAGTGCGGATCGCGCGCTTGACCAGGTTGGGATTGGCGGAGCGGAAGGTGCTCGACCGGCGCAGCGACGAACTTGCCGCATCCCTCCTCGCGCCGCTCAGCGCCGAGCAAAGGGTCCGGCTGGTCGCCGCGATGGCCGACGTCGAGCGCCTCTTGACCGCGGCAATGGTGGAGATCTCCCCCATTGATCCATCCCATCCACACGCCCGGCACTGCCTGCGCGAGTACTTTTCGGAGCTCGATCGACGGTTCGACACCGGCTTCGATCCCGCGAACAGCATCCCGGCCCTGGATGAAGAGATGCGGCCCCCTGCGGGCCTGTTCCTCGTCGCGACACTTGGAGGAGATCCGATCGGCTCGGGGGCGCTCAAGTTTCACGGCCGAGAGCCGGCCGACCTCAAGCGCATGTGGGTCGCGTCATCCGCACGCGGTCTCGGCGTTGGCCGCCGCCTCCTGAACGAGCTCGAAAGTCACGCCGTGCGCCACGGCGTCCGTTCTGTCCGCCTCGAAACGAATAAGTCGCTGGTCGAAGCCATCAGCCTGTACCGTTCCGCCGGCTACGCAGAGGTGCCCGCGTTCAACGACGAACCATACGCACACCACTGGTTCGCAAAACAGATCAGGCCGGCTCGCACACGCGAGGGCTAGCGATCCACTCCCAGGCCTGGCCTGGTGTGGTGGCCGGTGGACTGGAGGTAAAGCTCCCACGCTTCACCTCCAGTCGTTCTTAATCGCTAATCCCTACAACGCTGCTAACACGTGTTGCTGTGCATAGCGCCCACGAACTCGTCATAGCCGAGCACCGCGACCTGGTCGGTGCCGTACTGGGCATCGCCTCCAAACGAGTTGACACCCTCACCCGATGTGACATTGCCGAACTCGATCACACAGCCGTTGTTGCCTGAATCGCGGCTGGAGGACGCGCTGTCGCCGGACCCGCTGTCGCCGGAGACCACGCTCCAGAACGGGTAGAACTTGCCCGGCGCGTTGGGTGGCGGCACCGCGCAGCCACTTGGGGTGGCGCCCGAGCATGTCGATTCACTCAGGGCAAGATCGGTCTGGAAATTGAAAGTCGAGTATTGCTGCCCGTTTGTGAGCGGAGGCAATTGGCGGAAGGTAGACGGCAGGTTGTGCGTCGGGGACGTTCCCGTCGGCCAGTCCGCCCAGTAGGCCGAGCCGTCGAAGTCGAGGTCGCCATTTTGGAAGAAGTTGGCGAGGCATCCCGCGACTATGTTCGGGTCTGACTTCAGGGTCCCGTGCGTGTCGCCCTTCGGGAAGCAGAAAGCATCGCCGGTCTCGGGATTGGTACTGAGGCTGTCAGGCTGCCCAGCCGCCTCGTAGGGCCCGCTGCATGTGTTGTAGATCGGGTCGAAAGTTCCGCCTGCGCCGTTAAACGGGAGGGGATTTGTCACCGTGGTGCAGGCCTCGAAGTGGCCGATCTCAAACTGCGTGCTGATGTTCGTCTGCAGGGCGGTCCACGGGGCGATGTTGCCCTGGGCTGCGGTGTTGTACTCAGGCTGGTAGTTGAACGGCGTCCCGTGGCAGTCGACCAGCGAAGTGTTCTGGAAGCCGTTTGCGGCCGACGCCTGCATGCGGCCGGTTTGATGCGTGGTCAGGTCATCGACCACGGTTGCAAGAGCCTTTCCACCGCCTGGTGCGGCTGCGTCGAAGATGTGCACCGTGAGCTTGTCACCGGGATTCATCAGCAGCGTTTGCGAGTTCGGCACAAACGTATTCAGGGTCGCCAGCTGCGGGCTGGGCGGCCCGGTCGGGACTCCATCCTTTTGAATGAACGCGAAGTTGACGGGTTCGAAGCACCTGTTGTTGCAGTTGGCAAACTGGAAGGTGCACGAGAGGCTGTCGACATTCAGAGCCGCGCACCAGTGGCTGTTGTCGCAGCTTGGCGCGTCAGCGAACGGCGCCATTCCGGGCGGGTAAAACTGCAGCTCCATGAAGGCGCCCCCCGCTCCGGGATAGACGTTGGGCGCGCAGCCGACGTTCGGACACGCCGGCGCGTTGGAGTCGGAATTTGGGATGCAGGGGAGCTGCGGATAGGAGTTCGGGTCGCAGAGGTCCATCGAGAACCAGGGTGCAACCGACAGCTGGACCCAGTGGGTGACATCGCTGCCGGGAGTCTTGACGGTGGGGGCAGCCTTCGGGTCCACACCCAACGTCTCCGTCCAGGTCACGTCATTTCCCGACCCCGGCTTGCTCGAGAAGAACGTCATGTCCGGCTCGTCGTGGCCGATGTAAACGCCGTTGTCGTAGGTGTGGCCACCCCAGGTGTTCGTGTTGTTGACATTTGCAAAGCCGCGGATGTCGGTGCACGCGAGCGTGTGCTTGATCGACTGCTGCACCGGACTCAAACCGTTGCAGTCGAGCTCACCCGTCTTGGCGATGGCCGTTCCGCCGGCCCCACTGTAGTCGGCTGAAATCGCCACCGGGACCGCGGCCAACAGAACGAGCGCAAGCGGGATGTACCACCTCTTCCACGCCTGCCCAGGTACCAGAAACCGTGCGTTCAAGTCACCCTCCTCTTACCCAGGGACGCCGCCCCCCATGGCGGCGTTACAGCTGCCGGCAGAGCTAACCCAGAACCGTAATCCGGCCACGAATTTTGTCAAGCAGCGAGTTCGGCAGGTTGTTGTTGTCGTGGGTTCTCAGAATCCGAATTGAGGCTGATGTCCCGCCAAGTCGGCCCGTCAGGCGCCGGTCGCTGCGTAGATTTCCCACTGGCCTGGGATGCCTTTGAGACTTGCCGGCCCGCGCGCCTTTAGCTCAATCCGAGATCCGGCCACCAGGTCCTTGACGGTCCGCGAGACCAGGACCTCGCCGCCCGCGGCCAGGGCCGCGATGCGAGCGCCGATGTGCACGGCGACGCCGCTCAACTTGTCACCCAGGACCTCGCACTCGCCGGTGTGGACCCCAGCGCGGATGACCAGCCCGGCCTCCCGCTCGGCGGCAACAGCCGCGAGTGCGCATTTGATGGCTCGACCCGGCCCGTCGAAAGCCGCGAGGAATCCATCGCCTGCGTTGTCGATCTCACGACCGCCGTAGGCACTCAGAAGTTGTCGCATCGCCGCCTGATGACCCAGCAGGGTCTGCCGCCAGCGTGCATCGCCAAGACGCGTGCCATCGGGCGATGGGGCGGATCGAATTGTGCCCGCTGTACGCGATGTGAATCTCACCGTTCTTGGCGTAGCGCACAGGCGAAGTCCGGTAGTCCACCGGTGAGAGAGTAGCGGGCACGTCGTCGACGGTTGGTGCGAAGATCTCAGCCCTTGAATACGGCGGTCACGAATGTGGGCGGGCGTGTGGCACCCCTCGTTGCACTGATGTTGCTTGCAGCGTGTGGAACTGCCCCGTCACCAAATGCGCAGGTGCCAGGTACACCGAGCGCGGCGACGTCTTCCACGCCGCCGAGTTCCAGTCCGTCTACCGCCGCGTCCGTGTCTCCTTCGGCTGCGGCCTCACCGTCCGCCGCGGCCTCACCACCGCCTGCGCCCGGCGGCTCCATTGGTCTGGCCGGCTGTCCCGCGTATGCCGCCGGCCAGCATGCGTTAGGCGCCCCTGGTCCGCCGGGGGTCGGCGTGCACGCTGATCCAACGCTTGATTGGTCCGGTTGCGGCTCCTTGACGCTGCCTCCTGGAACCACCCGATTCATGACCAGCGACAGCTGGCAGCTTGGATACGCCGCCACATGCCCGAACGATCTGAACTATGGACCGGGAGGCATGGGCCCGAACGTTACGTTCAACGAAATCCTCATCGATGGAACGGCCGGCCCGGACACACAAAGCGGGGCTGGTCCATGGACCGACAGCGGCGACGGCATCATGGACCACGGGGGCAACTACCAGATCCGTGTGACCTCCATCGACCCTCGATGCCGCTGGCACGTGGCGATCTATCCCAGCTGATCACATCGCTCGTAAGGTCGCCTGAACGCGAACTCGGGTCGGACGCGGTGGACTCGAACCACCTGGCGAACATCAAAGGGTTGAGCTACCTGGCGGGCCGCCCGCTGTATGACACTGAATTTGAGAGCGAGTTGAGACTGACAAGCCGCTGACCTGAACCGAAACTGGTCCCAATGAGCATCAGTGATAGCGGGAATGATTCCGCGGGCAGCTTCGACGTCAGAAAGGCCTGGAGTCAATTGGCCGGTGGCGTACGGACACCCCCAGGAGCTTTCGCGCTCGCGGCTGGCTCGCTCCTGCTGATCGCCGCCGGCGTGGCGCTCTACCTCTGGATGCTCAGCCTCCCCGTGTATGTACGAACTCCATGCACTCAGTCACCCGACATCGTGACCTACATCACCGCGGATGGCACCTACTGTGAGGGGCCCAACCCCCTGATCCAGCCCTGGCTTGGACTGTTAATGGCGGCCGTTGGAGTGGGATTCCTCGTTGTGTCCTGGAGATTCGAACGCAGAGTTGGCTGGTTGCTTCATCGTGGGATAACCGGCCTGGCTCACGCTTCAGTGATACCGGCGTTAGGACTGCCGTTTGTCGTCTTGTCATCCGGTTCGTGCGGACCGTCAGCGGACGTCAGCGGATACCAGGTCCTGACGGGCTTTGACTTTCCGTCGATCGCATTCCTTGTCGTCCCAGGCCCGGTGCGGCATTTCGGACCCAGCCCGGCGGTGGCGGTGTTGATCATCGCGGCTTTGGTCGGCGCGGGGGCGTCAGGCTGGCGCGACCGAAGGAGTGATCTGCTGCGCCTTGGGACGGCGGCATCGGGGATCGCTGCACTATTTGCGGCGTTTGCAATCCTGCCAACCGCGATCGACGTCGGGGGCCTCACATTCCACTTCGACCCCGAATCTGGAGCACTGGTGATCGCTGTGGCTCTGGCGATCTCATTTGTTGTTGACGGCCAAGCAGTCCTGCGCCGTCGTGCGTCAGAACGGAGGCATCGAGGCCACGGCCCCGCCCCCTAGAGCTCGTTCTCGCACGCGGCCGGTAGTGTCGACGTCGCCTTAGCGGTAGTCCAAATCGTCAGGGTCCCGGGTTAGCGTGCACGGGTGACGGCAGGTGCGGCGCGACTCGCCTTCTCTTGAAAGTAGTGGCCCGCGTCGAGGTCTTCGATGAGCCCGGGATTGGTCGGTTGCCATCCCAGGAGCTCGCGGGTCAGCGTGCTCGAGGCTGGGGCGTCTAGCGCGAGCAGGCCGGCCAACCACGCGAAGTGCTCGCCTGCGTTCTCGGGAGAGATGGCGACCATAGGAAGGTCGAGATGCCGCCCGATCGTTTCGGCGATCGTGCGGATCGGCACGCCCTCGTCGGCGACCGCGTGCAGCACCGAGCCGGCGGGGGCCTTCTCCAGCGCCAGGCAGATAAGGTGCGCTGCATCCAGCCGGTGCACAGCGGGCCATCGGTTCGACCCGTCGCCGATGTAGCCGGAGACGCCCTTGCCGCGGGCGATGCCGACGAGGGTCGCCATGAAGCCGTGATCTCCATCGCCGTGCACCGTCGGCGAGAATCGCACAACGCATGAGCGCACGCCGCGTGATGCGAGGGACACGGTCATCTGCGCACTGCCCAACCGAGTCCCCGGACCGCCGCTTAGAAACGCAGACGGGTCGGGACCAGCGTCCAGTTCAGTCACCACGCGCCCTGGCGCAAGCCCGAGCGTGCCGGAGGCGATGAGGAACGGCCGATCAGAGCCCGCAAGCGTCTCGCCGAACGTCTCGATGGCGCGGCGATCCGCATCCGCAGCGGCCTGGAACCCTCCAGAGAAAGCGGTGTCGTGCTTGAACGCGAGGTGGATCACGCCGTCCGACGCGGCAGCTGCACTCCGCAGGCTGTCGAGGTCGTCGATGGTGCCGCGATGCACCTCCACCCCGGCGGCGGTGAGAGCGGCGGCCGAGGCATCCGAGCGAGCCAGACCGATGACCTGATGGCCCGCGCCGATGAGCTCGGGAACGACGGCGGAGCCGATCCAGCCGGACGCACCTGTGATGAAAACGCGCATGAGAGACCTCCCCTCGGTCGACATTCCTCGGTTCAGAGGACGGCTGATGTCAGTAACTGCCATCAGCATACCACCTACATGTCAGTCACTGTCATCGAGTACGATCGGGGCAATGGGAAGGTGGGAAGCAGACGCGCGTGGGCGGCTTGAGCAAGCAGCCCTCGACCTTTACGGCGAGCAGGGGTTCGAGCACACCACCGTGGCGGAGATCGCTGAGCGGGCGGGGCTCACGGAGCGAACCTACTTCCGGTACTTCGCCGACAAGCGTGAGGTTCTGTTTTGGGGCGCGGCCAGATTGCAGGAGTCCCTCGTCAGCGCCGTGGTGGCTGCGGCCGATTCCGCAGCGCCGATCGATGCGGTCATCGCGGCCCTGGACGCTGCGGGCGCCGTCTTCCAGGAGCACCGCGAACACTCAGTGCGACGCCAGGCTGTCATTGCCGCGAACGCTGAGCTGCAAGAGCGCGAGCTGATCAAACTCGCAAAACTCGCCGCGGCTCTCGCGGGCGCGCTGCACCGACGCGGCGTCACGGAGCCGACCGCGAGCCTGGCTGCCGAGGCAGGGATCACCGTCTTCAGAATCGCTTACGAACGCTGGATCAACGACACGAGCCGGCGAGACTTGCCGCAGCACATCCGCGAGTCATTCGATGAGCTGAAAACCGTGACCGCTGGCAGATGACCCGCGCCTGGAAGCGGTGCAGCCGCTTCCACGTCGTATCCAAGGACTCCCGGTGCTCTAAGGTCGTGATGTGACCTCGCGCTGGCCGTTCTACGCGTCAGTCGCGCTGCTCGGATGCGAGAGCATAGCGTGCTTTTTCGCTGGCTCCATCGAGTGGGGGGACCGAGGAGTCATGGTCAGCATCAGCTCAGGTGAAGCCGCAGAGCAGGCACGTATTGCGATTGAGCTCTACGCGCTGGGAGCGCTCATCTTGCTCGGTTGCATCGCGTTCCTGCTCGGCCGGTCGGGCTGGGGCTGGTGGCTCGTGTTCGGTATGCAGGCTGGGGTATTCGTGCTGGCGCTGATCGAGGGAGTGCTCACAGACCTGGGCTGGTTTTTCTTCAGCGGTCTCCCCCTTTTGACCCTGTTCCTGCTGTTCGCGTTCCGAATGGCGGGGGCCACGCGGAAGCCGCCGGTAGAGCGCAATCTGACACCTACTTGAGGCATTGAGGAAGCCGGCAGAAGCCCGCCGAGGGCGCTCGTCTACGGAATGATCCTGGTTGTGGCGATCAGGGCGATCACCACCACGACGACCCAAACGCCCAGGACCAGCAACGCCCTCTGCCACCACCTGACGCTCAGCATGCGTTCACGAAGTCCGGCCAACGGGTCGTACAGCGTCGAGTAAGCGTCCGGCTGCGGGTCGTCGTCCTGGTCGCCCTCTTCGTCCTCGTCCATGCCGAGTAAGCCTACCGCCGGAGCTTGAACCCCTTCTTAGGAGCCCTCCTGCTCGCCAGCGTCTCCATCTCGGACCGTAAATGTGAGCCGGAGCGGAGACCGAGCCAAGGTCCTCTACGCGTTCGTCAATCCTCCAGCCGGCGGCTGACCTGCTTTGAGCCCGTCAGAACGACCAGCCGGTCGACCTGTCTCCTCTGAACAGGACGTCGATGCAGTCGGCCTTCGCCGCCGAGCACGCCTTCGGCGCCACGTCGTAGATGACACTGAGAGTCGTGACGCGGTAGGAGTAGCCCGAGTTCGGCGTGTGCACGACAGGCCCGAACGATATCGCGTAGAAGACAAATTCTCGATCGTCTCGCTTGAATTCGAAAGCGTCCGCGGTCTGACCGAAGAGCAGCGTCGGTTCCGAAGTGACCTGAATGAAGCCGGAGTACTCCAGGTCGAATTTCATCTCCATCGAGATCTGTCCGAACTTCCGGCCGATGTCATATTGCGACGGGACGTCGTATTCCATCGCTTGCAACGAGATGGCGTGGTGGGCAGACAGAGATGGGGATACCTGTTCGGCAGCGGAAGCGTTCATGACGATGACGGGCGTGCCGCAGCAGCGAAGCCCTGCCCCGTCCATGGCCGGCCAGTTGAGCCTTGCAGCACTGGCCTCCGCCGTGCCGTCCCGGGGATCCGCGGTAGTAGCGCCAACGGCGGCCAGGCCGACCTGCCGCTGCTCGACCGCAGCGAGCGAAACCGGATCGCCCAGAGGCGGAGCCGACGGGTAAGCGATTCTGAACCTCGCGGACAGGATGTAGTACTGGACGTCGCACCAAAGGTCGGCAGAGTCGGACTGGTGTCCGCAGCCCACGTTGAGCTCCTCGTTGGTGCCTCGATTCCATCGACGTGAGCCGTCGCCCTGCACCACGACGTCGACCCACCCATGCCCGCTCAGCCACTGCTCGTACCACGCGACCACCTTGTCGACCGAGTCGGCCGTGTAGAACTGCGTTTCCGCTACGGCGGGTGATGGACCGGTGTTCTCGATGCGGAACCAGCCATTGGCGTCGTCCTCATCCTGCTGATACGACCCGGCGCGGTAGGAGTGCGGATACGTGAGGCTCGATTCGGGGTGCAGCCTCAGCTGAAAGGTGGTGATCCTGCCGTTGCCACCAAGGAAGAAGTAATAGACCCCGGCAGCGCCGATCGCAACCGCAAGCAGCACCGCCACCCGGCTACGCCTGCCCACGGCGGAGATTTTGAGCATTCGGGGCCACATCTCGGCGCCCATATCGACGAGGCGAGTGACACGTGCCTCACTTTCCCCCTTCCTTCGAAGCCTTCTTTCCGAAGCGCATTCGTTGTAGCCATTCCCACCTGGCTTCTTCACGGGCTGCTGACGACCCCACCCTATTCCAAAACCAGATCGTCGCAGCCGTCCAGGCAATGCCCAAAATGACGCCGACCCCGATGCCGAAGGCGTTTCTTGCGGCCGTGAAGGGGCCGACGAAGATGAAAAGGCCAATCAGCCAAATCAGGCCCAGGCAGCCGGCGCCATTCCTGGCTGCCTTGAAGTCCCCGCCGGTGCTCACCGCAGCAGCCTAGAACGGAAAGGCCCCGCCGGGGTCGGGCAAATGGGAGCATCAGCCGTGGAGCCGAGCTTCCGCGACCGCTGGGCCACAAGACGGCTGAGCATACAAAACCGGGTTGTAGGATCACGTTGCAACGCTGCCCGACGAACCTGCGGTTCAAGCGCCCGCGATCGCCACCAGGACAGAGCCTCGGGCCGTCTTGGCGATGGTGCTCGGACTTGCAGCCATCTACCTGACCTATACCGGCAGCTTCGGTCCAGAGCTCTCACTCGGGGCGCTGGCGCTTGGCATCTGGGCGCTGGTCCGGATCCGCGGCAGCCACGGTCATCTGGTCGGCACCTGGTTTGCGGTGGCCGGCATGCTCTCGCCCGTGATCGCGGCCGGCTATTTTGTCTTGCAGCTCGCCGTACTCGCGGTCCTACTCCTCTTCTTCTCTCCGCATGCCGACACCATCAGCCACGTGCAGTTTGGCCACAACCAATCGCTCTACCTGGACGCGGGCTACGGAGACAGCGTGGGGATCCACGCAACTGGATACGCTGACGTCCCGGACGGGACTGAGGGCCAGCTGCAGTTGACCGGCCCGGTGTCATGGACTTGTCCAGGCAAGTTTGTCAGTCACGGCGTGATCTCACCAGACGCCTACATGAACCTGCCGTGGTTCAAGGTGGGCGACACTGAGACTGTTCAGTTCTTTGGTCCGCGTGGACGCTACACGTTGACCCTGTCTATCCCTTCGTTGCACGCGACAGTTTCCAGCACGCTCAGCGGTGGCGGACTTGGAAAAGATGCGCAGGGAAACTGGACTCCCCCGACCGCCGCGGGATGTATCCCGTCGGCCTGAAGAGATGCGGGAAATACCTTAGGCGGCGGGCAGGTGTTGCCACTGCGGTCGACTGATTGGCGAAGTCGGTCGCGATTGAGAACTTTTGGAGCAGCCGCCTGCGGATACGGCTCCTTAGTATGGGGATCGGCCGCCAAATCTCAGAGAGGAGGAAAACCAAACACGATGCCTGCTGAAATAGTTACCAAGAAGTCCGCCAGGGGCACCGCCGCGAACCGCAAGGTGTCCATGGTGTTCAGCCAAGAGGAAAAAGCCGCAATGAGGGAGCTCGTCCGAGAGAGGCAGCGGTCCGGTCAGGCTGACGGGGAAGCCGACGTGCTCGCGAAGATCGCAGAGATGCGGGAACCGGATCGCACCATGGCCAAGAGGATCCATGCTGTTGTGAAAGCAAGCGCGCCCGCCATCTCGCCGAGAACCTGGTATGGGATGCCGGCATACGCCAAGGACGGCAAGGTCGTTTGCTTCTTCCAAAGCGGGCAGAAGTTCAAATCGAGGTACGCGACGTTCGGATTCCAGGACTCGGCGCATCTCGATGCAGGTTCCATGTGGCCGGTGGCCTTCGCGCTGAAGGAGGTTGGCGCCGCGGAAGAAGCAAAGATCGGCGCACTCGTGAAAAAAGCGATCCGCTGAGCAGCCTGCCCCTGCCTCTTCGGCGGTATTAAGTGGGCCCTAGTTTCCGTAACGCGAACCACGTGACGATCTGATGCTGGTCGGACTGGGGTTTCCGTGGCAGTGATGGCTTCGCCGCCATTCGTTTCGCCCCAACCAGGACAACTACGACGCGCCCGTCCGCACCCCAAGATCACGGAGCCAGCGACGGTAGGCGATCGCGGTTCTGTCGCTGCGAAGGTGCAGCTCAGCCTGCAGATCCAGCGGCAGCATCTCGGGACGCTGGGACTCGAGGATCGGGCGATCCTGAGCGAAGATGCGATCCTGGAATTCGACCATTGACGACCGCGGCTCGTAGTTCATAGCCATCCACATCCAGGCCGAGCTGTCGACGGCATCGTGTGGCGTAACAGACAGGAGCATCCCGAACGAGTGCTCGCCATGCTTGATGAACGACGCGGAGAGCGGTCGATGCACGCGGTAGGTGTAAGTCACCACTGAGCCGTGACCGGTTGCATAGGGGTCGGGCTGAAACACCTTGACGCCCTCCGCCACGACGCCTTCGGCGCCGGTGGTGGTCGTGTAGTCCTCGATCTCCGGTCGCGCGCGGTCGCCCAGGATCCCCTCATGCACGAACGGGAAATGACCGATGTCAAGGAAGTTCTCGACAATGCGCGGCCCGCTTGCCCTCACGCGGTATGGCCCCGCAATCAGCACCTGATACGCCGGATCGTCGAGCAGGTCGAAGCTTGGGATCCCGCGAGTGCCGCTTCCGAGACTCACCCATATGACGTCATACGCCACCGCCGCGCGATAGGTTGCGACCCTCGCCTTTGCCGGCGGGAGTTGCTCAGGGTGGGCAGGCATGAGTACGCACCGCCCGTCCGTTCCATACGTCCAACCGTGATAAGGGCACTCGAGCCGCACTCCGTCGACGACGGTGCCGAGCGACAGTCGGGTGCCTCGATGCACGCACAGGTCGCGCCACGCGAAGAACTCCTCGCCAGAACGCCACACAACGAGGTCCTCGCCCAGCACCCGGGCCGCAATCGGTCCACCGTTCGCAAGCTCCGAGACAAGCGCTACGGGATGCCAATCATCTATGAGGACAGGGTCATCGATCATCGCTATTCCTCGGGCGGGCGGGCACGTTGCGATGATGCTACCCCGCCATAGATTCGTACCACCTGAGCACGCGGATGGCCCGGAGGGTGTTCCACCGGCTCGGTCTGCCCTCGCCCTCGTCCATCGCGAAATGCATGCGGCCGGGATGGGGATTCTCGAGCGGCCAGCGACCCTCCGCGTCGCGCTTGGATTCGACCAGGTGGATCGCCTCGGCCATCCGCTCGTCCTGAGCGGCGCCGGCGGCGCGCATGTAGTCGAGACCTCGGAGCACGTCGTAGTGCCAGTAGGTGGGATAGGAGAATTGTGTGAAGGCCGCGTCGATCACATCACCTGTCGACAGCCTGCGCAGCATCCGTCGTTCGAGCAGGTACTCCTGACCGCGGAGGCGGGCAGCGGTCACGACGGGCGAGCCGCCCGTGGCTTGTTCGTACTCGAGCAGGCCATCAAGCACATCGATCGTCGAGTGAAAGGACCCACGGATCGACCCGTTCTCCTGCTCGCAGTTCCACCCGCCGTCAGCCATCTGCTCACTGAGGAGCCGTTCGACAATCCCTTCGACGGGCTCACCGAAGTAGGCTCCCAGCGCAACGACTTTGCCATTAATGCAAGGCTCGACCTCGCCTGCAAAGAAGGGCTCGCCATCGTGCTCCCACGCAACGCCCTCGCGGACCCGGCAGACGGCCTGCCTCGCCTCCGCACCGGCGGGATCCAGTCCAAATGCCCGCAACAGCATCAGGCTCCAGGCGGTGGAGGTCCATTCCGGAAAGAGGGTTCCTTGCCTTTCGGGTGGCAGTGACTTCCACCAACTTATTGCCTCCGCCGAGGTGAGCCTCGCGGGGGTGCTCTTGTCCCAGTGACCATCCTGCCTCTGCAGCGAGAGCAACCGTGCGCCCCAGCCCTCGGTAGCGACCCGAGCACGCTCTGCTGCAACATCTTCCTCGGGTGCATCCGCCAGGTCGCGCATGACCTGCCACCGGATCGCCGGGTCCGAGTCCAACAGCCACTCGACGACTTCCATTCGCCTCATGTCTGCCAGGAGAATAGGTCTCCCAGTGCTCCGGCTCCTTACCCCTCGCTGCAGTAGGCTGCCGGACCTATTCCCCACCCGCGCCCCGGCCCAATGACGCTGAACGTCCAGCTGCCATACGAGTCAATCACGAAGTAGAACGTTCCGCGCGCGTGGTTGTGGACCACGCCGTGATTCGATCCACCATGCTGGGTAACGCCCTGATTCCCGGGCGAAACCTGACAATCCGACAGCTGCTTGATGGTCAGGAGGAAAACTCAGTGATCGAGCTTCGGGTATTGGCTGCCGAGGCTCGACGAGCAGTCAGAGGACCACCGGAGATCCCAGTCGCCGTTCACAGTGAAAATTTCAGTCGTCTCACCGCCTGGCCCAGAACCGCTCTGTTCCACGAGGACCCCGCGCTCACGGTAGATATAGCCGCCCGCGAGGATCAGCGCAATCAACGCCCCGAGTGCGCCAAGAGCGATCAGCGGCAGCCGGCGAGGCCCGATCCGCACATGGGTGGAACGCCCTGGATGATCGTGGGTTACGAAGGTTCACACATGAAACGTGTGAGCTCTGGTGGGCTCGGACCACCTACCTCCGCGGTAGCTAGCCCTGAGCGCTGCGTCTAAGTCTTGCCTGATCTTAGGAACGGGAGCGCTGCAGCCGGTTTCATGGCGTATCAGCATCGGCCGCCGTCGCGAGATCCACCTGGGTTCCCAGCCGATAGCCGTAACTGGCATTCAAGACCGGCGTTTAGCCTGCATATGAGGGCCTCGGTTCTGGCCATCGTCCTGATCGCCGCGGCGTGCAGCAGCTCGTCTTCCCCCGCCGCGCAGTCGTCGCCGTTGATGACGGTCACGCCAAGCCCTGCAGCCCTCAGGGGCGACCTACCCGTTTGGATCTACGACTCCGCTTCCAACGGGCTGCGCTACTTCGCTGGCGGTTTCCTTCACTTCCCGGGTGGGGCGTTTCGAAAGGATCCACACGCGGACATGGTGTTTGACGCCAACGTGCCTGGCTTGATGAGGACCCCCGATCAACCATATCTCTATGCATACGGAAGCCCGACCACCGACGTGACCCTCACCTACGATCGCGCGGTCGGACGCTGGCTCCCGGTGAACCGAGCGCAGGTGTCAGACGATGGACTTCGCTATGTGTACGTTGACCACGAACCTACGGCTGCGACCTCACAAAGCATCCACGTTGTCGACGTTCGCACAGGCTCTGACCACGTCGTGTACCGCAACACAAACAACCCCCTATACGCGGTGGTAGGCCTTGTTCAGCAGAACATTTACCTGACAAGCTGCCAGCCCACGGAAACGGGGGGAAACTGCTGGGGACCACTCCGGCGCCTGGACGCTACAACGGGCAACATCGCCACGGTCAGCGACCGTCGCGGCACGTGGGTGATCAGCGGCCAAATCGGGTGGGTGGTGACCTGTTGGCCGGCTCAATTTCCAACCCCGTGCTTTGGGATTTACGACGAGCGCGGGCCAAATCAATTGCTGCGCGTCGACTTGGCCACGGGCAATGAAGAAATCTGGGGCAGCGGGTCAGGCATCGATTTGATTGGCATAGATGGTGGCGGCGCGCCGATCATCACCTTGGGCGGTACAAGCGAATGCGGGTTGGTTAGGGCTAGCGGCCCGGGGCAGATGGTGCCGATCTTCTCTCTGCCTATCAACCACACCGTCGGTTGTGGGTTCAGAAGTGCGACCGCCGACCGGATAGGTATCTGGATGCAGGTGGAATACGAGCCTCCGGGGACTACCGCGGGCATCTATCTGTACTCAAAGGCTTCCGGCGTGCGAAAGATCAGCGATTCTCAATACGTTCCGGTGGGCTCCTTTGAGTAGCACGCACGGTATTGATGCGGCTCGCGCATGCCCTGGCTAGTCGCCGACGTCTAGTGGCCCTAATTCGACGTCAGCGTGTCTAGCGTTCGGATTGAGTTTGGGATTGCGGACCGCGGTGGACTCGAACCACCTACCTCCGCGGCAATTGGCTCTCAGCGGTCTACTACTGATCGTGGGACTCCACATGAACGAGAGGTGATTTCAGGCGTGGACTTGCGCGGTCAATGACTTCGTCTAGGCGGCCATGATGGTGCGGACCGCTGAGGCGGCGATCACTTCGCGGTTCCGCGTGCGTTCGACGAGCTCGCGGCGTTCGACTCAACTTCCAGGGTCTTTCGGCCGTGCCGTGCTCCGGTGATGGGGGCATACTGCCGAAATGAACAAAGGTGGCTTCTCCTGGAAGCGCGCTGTTGGTATCACTCGAGCCAAGCAACGGATTTCCCGCAAGACTGGGATTCCGCTGACTCGTTCCGGACGCCAGCGCAAGGTCGGTCGGATGATGACCGGGGGTTGCGCGACTCTGCCCGCCGCTATGTTGCTCACAGGCTTAATCGCTGTGACGGTCAGATGACGAAGCTAGGGAGATCGTGTTGCTGTGTCGTCTGGCTTCTTCGACCGGAGCTCGCATGGGCGCGCTGTAACTGAGGCTTTTGGTCCGGCGTTAGGACTGTGATGAGGGGCGCAGTTGCGGCACTCGTTCTGATGCTAGCGGCATGCGGCAATTCTCCCGCACCCCTCGTCCAAAGCTCTTCCAGTCCATCCGCGAACCCGGCCGCGGTCCGTCCGTCTGTTGCGCCACTGGCGACGGACGACCTCATCTCTGTGGCAGCAAGAATCTATCCGCTTCAGGCAGGTCGTTACGTGACCTGTGACTCGGGACACGGTGGTTCGATGCGTTACTCGCAGTGTCCCGTGACTGCTCGCCTCATCGATCGCCTTTTGACCGTTTTTTCCGGTTACGTCAGCGCTCCCGAACCCTTGGGCGGCGGGCAGGATCCTGAATGGCCAGCGGAATCGATCGCTGCCGACCCTGGTGGCACAGGCGGTGTGGCACACGTCATCCTCACGAAGCCCGCGTCACCATCCAGTCGCTATGACCTTGTGATCATTTCGTCTGGTGGCAAGCTGCTGGTCGACGACATTTACTGCACCGGGGCCGATCCCGCGACCTCCTCGATCTACGTCGACGGCTGGATGAGCCGATTCAGCTGCTAGGCGACCAAGTCGTGGTGGGCCGCGGTGGACTCGAACCACCTACCTCCGCGGTAAACGAGCCTGAGCGCTGCACCTAAGGCTTGCCCGATCTCAATAGCGGGGAGCGCTGCAGCCGGTGTTATGTGGCATTCCATACAACAAGCCTTGGCGAGCGATGGGCGCTCTGGCTGCGGGAGACCAGTCTGCTCCGCCACGGTCTACGTACCGCAATGCGTGGCTACTTTAGGAGGTGCAGGACCGTCGTCTCAGTTTGGGTCGGATCCGGGGTCGGATCTCCGTAGATCTCCCAGGAGTGCCCGGCGGACTCCTTCCGGTTCGCCGCCATCCATTTGTCGATCGCGTTGTACGCCTCATACATGCGGTCATACGGCCCGCGATGCACGGCGACGACAGCTTCGCCCTCCGGCGTCTCGGTCGCGTACACCTCACCCGCGCTTTCAAATGTGCGCGTGACCTCGACGCCGAAGTCGCACAGGATCGGCGCGCCCCGCTGATTCGAGTGGTGATAGAGGAAAATGTTGTGTCCGTCAGTCCACAGCCCAGGTTGGCTGCGAATGAAGTCCCAGACCTTGCCCACCGCAGGCCCCCAGGCCGAGCCAACCGCGCCAGGCGCCACCTCGCGCCGCACTACGGCCAATTTGCGGGCGCGAACAGTCTGGACGTTGACGGAGACCGACATTGCCCGATCGTAAGCCTCACGCGGGCGGAGCGGGCTTCAGGAGTTGAGGCTGCGCAGTGCTGCGGTGTGGTCCTTGACGTCAATGGTCGTGCCGCAGGTTGGCGCCTAGAGTATTCCTGTGCCGAGCGCCCCCAGAAGCTGGCAATTCGACATCGCGAGCGGTTTATTGAAGGGCACGACGGAGCTCGCATCGGACCTGGCTTCCGTGATCGACCGCTTCCCGCTCAACCCAGCAGATGGGAGACCTGAAACTAACTTCAGAAAGGCTGCATACGTGGTCATCGCGTTGCAGGTCGCCTTGAGTGAGGCCGGCGGCCAGTTGCACGACACTCCTTTGGAGCCGTCCATTTCAACGGCGGTTCGCCTGGCGCAAGCGTCGGCGCCGCGCCTCCGAGCGCTTGCCCTGTCGATCACGTTGGAATACAAAGCGTCAAACCTGAACGAACGGAGCTGGACCTGGAGCGGAGCGATGGCGGCGTTCAACGCAGATGTCCTTCCGACCATGACGGAGCCGGCTCGGTGCGGATGGGAGATGCTTGTCGATGGCAGCTATTTACACGAACTGGACGATGCGATGCACTCAGTTATTCAGGTGGCAATGGAATTAGTGACAGCGCCGCCACGGCCTGAGCACGTGGGCTATGTCATCCGCCGCGGGTCGGCCCACGAAGAGCACGTCCGAGGGAGCCGCAGATGGTGCGCCGTCTGTGGATGGCTCGACGTAATTAGCTTCCCCACTGAAGGTCAACGGCTCTACCACCTTGGTTTTGACCAGACGATGCCAGGTGGGCAGCACAACTAACCGGCGCCGACGTTGAAATGTTCGTGCCGGGCCCGCCTGAAAGCGTGGTGGGCCGCGGTGGACTCGAACCACCTACCTCCGCGGTAACGAGGCTTGAGCGCTCCGCCTACAACCTCCGGGAACTCGGTTGGGACGAGCGCTGCAGCCGGTGTTATGTGGTAACCGCACGGAGAGATTTTGATCCGTGGCAGACTGAGGCCCCGTGCAGATTGGCGTGGTCTACCCGCAAATCGAGCTTCGAGGGGACCCTAACGCTGTCCGACTGATTGGTAAAGCGGTTGAGGACCTGGGCTTTGACCACCTCCTCGCCTACGACCATGTGCTCGGCGCAGTCCACACCGGTCGAACGCCGCAACTCACGGGCCCGTACACCGAGCACGACCCGTTCCATGACCCGTTCGTGATGTTCGCGTATTTGGCAGCCATGACGGAGCGACTCCGTTTCGCCACGGGTGTCCTTGTCCTTCCGCAACGTCAGACGGCGCTCGTCGCGCGCCAGGCGGCCGATGTTGATCTTCTGTCTGATCGTCGACTGCGGCTAGGCATTGGTATCGGCTGGAACTACGTCGAATACGAAGCTCTCGGGCAGGACTTCCATACCCGCGGCGCCAGGCAGGAGGAGCAGATACAGCTCCTGCGTCGGCTATTTACAGAATCTGTTGTCGACTTCTCGGGCCGCTTCGATCGGGTTGACAGGGCTGCACTCTTGCCGAAGCCGTCACGGTCCATCCCGATCTGGCTCGGTGGTCATGGCGAAGTCGCCTTCGAGCGGGCCGCCCGGCTCGCGGATGGGTTCATCTTCTTCGGTGGCACCTCTGGCCAAGTCGTCGACGATTGGAAACGCCTGGCGGATCGACTGGGCGCTCTGGGCCGGTCGGTAGAAGGCTTCGGCGCGGACTGGGTAGTGCTCAAGCGGGACACCATCGGCGACCTGACGGCAGAGATCGCTGCGTGGCGCGACGCAGGGGGCACCCACGTCACGGTGGACACCATGAATCGCGGATTCGAATCCGTCGGCGGCCACATCGACTACCTCGCTTCGGTCGCAGACTCGCTGGACTTGTCGTGATGGAAGCCGAGCCACGATCGAGCGCTGCGCCTGACGCAGCCAAGTTATCGGGCTTCGTACAGGTTAGAACCATGGTGGGCCGTAGTTTCCGTAACGCAAACCAACCTTGCATCGTGGGACGTGCGATTTCGTTGGCCTAACGGCCATCCACAGCAAGCCCGCCGGCTTAGGTCGACAGCCTGATGTACATCTCGATTAGGACGGGTGGCCGACCTCGTAGCGCCCTCGGCGCTTTGTGAGTTTGCGTACAGGGAGTAACTTGACCGGCTTTCAACCGTTGCATCTGCAGGCGATGTCTGCGGCCCGCAGCGTGACGCACTTCGTGGCTCTGGTCAGCCTTACCGCGGGCGTGGCTGGTTGCGGAGAAGTGGTCGGCCAACCGGGCGCGGTCCCACCAGCTCATACGCAGTCCTTCCCGACTGAAACCGCCCCACCGGTGCCTGCCGGGGTCGATGCCATGGCTGGACTGGAGCTGAGGCCGATGAGGCCGCCCGCCGTGGCGCCAAATGCGTCCCAGCCGCCACGTTCAGCGCCACCGGGCTGTGCCAGCACAGCTCCATGCGAGACGTGTACTGCTTCCTCGATCGTTGATTTAGGCTCGCTGGTGCCGAACTACGGAGCAGGGGTCGGGCCCGCCTACTTGTCGGGACAGGACAGCTGGTACTCCGCCGGCCAGGGGGCCGTCCTCATGGTGGACTCCAAATATTCCGGACCCCTGCTGGTGCGTCCGTTTCAGTTGGGGGGTGACGGTAAATCGACGGTCACTCTCGCGGATCTTCCCTCGACCGATGTAATCAAGCAGGAGCCCCGGGTGGCCGTGGTTCCCGCACTCCACACGACGGGAGGCGGCTTGTATTTGGCCGCGGTGGCCCCGACGTCCTTCTGGAGAGAGTGGAACGGAGTGCTCAGCACCGACAGCCCTGGATGCTTTGGGCTTCAGGTGGACGGAGACGTGTTCACCGAGTTCATCTTGTTCGTGGTCAACCCAGGAACATCG
>JGI12635J15846_10001397_pt1 | contig 21122 bp, 22 predicted proteins | sample BlaSpr_A8_OM2_M2_FD_15846 | JGI IMG/M metagenome (IMG submission 15846) | reverse complement strand
CGCGGCCGTTTCTTCGCTGTACATCTTGTCGAGCGCCGTGTTGGCCGTCTTCAGACCCGTGAACGATGTTGCGATCACGAGCATCAACGCCGCCGTATAAGCGACGATCGTGATCGTCAGAGCAACTCGGATAGTGGTATTTCTGAACATCGTTGTCCCCTTGAACCGCTGAACATAAAAAAGCGGCAGCTGGATAGGTCCGCCGCCGCAAGTTGGAGAGCAACTCGGCCGTGATAATTCGAGCAGTCGTCAGTCAGAGACGAGACCGTGCCTGATCGCATAGCGGATCAGCTCCGCGTTGTTGCCCAGGCCGAGCTTTAGCATGAGGCGCATCTTGTGGGTGCTGATGGTCTTCGCACTAAGCGTCAACCGGCGGGCGATGTCGTTAATACTCCTGCCGACAGCGAGTGTCTGCAACACCTGGAACTCACGGTCGGACAGCATCTCGTGCGGCGGCACGTCGCCCGCGCGCGTCTCGAAGACAATCGCGTCCACCAGCTTCGGATCAATGAATCTCCCGCCGCTGGCGAGCCGGCGAATCGCGGCAAGCAGGACGTCAGGATCGCTGTTCTTCGCCACAAAGCCGTTGGCGCCCGCACGCAGCGCGCGCGATACGACGTGAGCTTCGTTGCAGGTGCTGAACACAAGCACCGGCAAACGCGGCTGCTCGGCGCGCACGCGACGGACCAGGTCAACGCCGCTGATTCCGTGCATCGTCATCTCCAGCAATACTAGATCGACGTGACAGATGCGCAGTTTGTCGATCAGCTCGAAGCCCTGCGCCGCTTCACCGGCGACGGCGATATCCGTCGTTGTCGCGATGATCTGGTTCAACCCGCAACGCACCACCGCGTGGCCGTCTGCAATCAAGATCTTGATCATTTCTCTTCTCCGCCGTCGAGCCGAATGTGAATCGAAATCGCTGTCAGATCGACGGGAAAGCAACGGCTTGCGCAAGTCATGCTGCCTTTCGGTTTCAGCTCAGCCTTCGCGATATCGAGGAGTTGCTCTTCGAACGCGGCGTGATTAGATTGTCTCCGTTAAACCCGGTAAGCCGGGCTAGCGTCAATAGATTTGAATGCCTTGATAATCGCCGAAGAAAGTCTACGGTTTGCAATCCTTCGCCAACCTTTCGCGTCAGGCGGTTTTAGTTCGAACTAGGGTTTGTCATAGCTTCGGTTCACTCTCGGGGTCCTTTCCCCATGCCTGCTCGATAGCGCGCAACGCACTCAGCACGATCGAGCGATTCAACGCCGCAGCCAGGGTTCCATCCCTCTCCGAGTAAGCCTCGCAAAGTCTCTGATGGTCAGCGCACGAGCGTTGCAGACGCCCAGGCAGCGAAGTACTGAGATGGCGCAGACGATTGGTCCGCATTCGCATCGAATCGAGGACCTCCTTGAAAATCCCGTTGCGGCATACCCGGAGTTCTTCATCGCGAAACGCGACGTTAGCCCAGAAATAAGCGTCCACATCTCCCTGGGCCGCGACTTCGGCGAGACGCTGATGCGCGCGCCAAAGCGAATCGATGTCCTCGGCCGTCGCCTGCTCGACAATTGCAATCGAAACCTGTGCGTAGAGGATCGCACGCAGTTGATAGATTTCCCGGACGTCCTTGAGGTTGACTGCTGATACACGAGGCCGCCGGCGAGGCGACCAGTCGACGAGCCCCTCGCGGCTCAGGATAAATAACGCCTCCCGCACCGGCGTGCGGCTGACGCCGAAACGCTTCGCGAGATCGACGGAATTCAGGTCATCGCCCGGCCCCAGCCGGCCCTCGATGATTCCGCGCGCCACCCAGTCGACGATTTCCGCCACAGGCGACGGATCGCCGTCGTCCGCAGCCGCGCTTTTGTCGACATCGTTGTCCATCCCATTTCCTTTCAGAGAACTGCGCCGCTGATCGGCGCCGGGGCGAATTCTAGCAAACCGCCGAGATCGCCAGCCTCAACCCACGCCAGCAACTCTTGCAGTCAAGTGTGCACAGTTAATCAATGTTAACTTGATATTTCCTGAAATTCTCAATTAAACTTAATTAAGTGTCGACACTAAACCAATACCGACACGCTCATTCCATAGAGCCCAGGAGACGTCATGTACATGGAAAAGGAGATCGCCGAGCCGGCTCGCGTCGAGGCGAGCGTTTCGGCGCGGCTTGACCGCCTGCCGCCCACGAAGTACTTCCGAGGGCTGGTTGCGCGCATCGCAATTGGCGGCTGGTTCGAGTTCTATGAGATGTTCATGGCAGCCTATATTTCGCTGGGTCTGATTGGCAGCGGCCTCTACCGCGCGACCACTGCGGGCCTCTTCGACGTCAACGGCTTCGCCAGCTTCCTCGGCTCGTTCTTCGCCGGCATGTTCGTCGGCACCGTCGCGCTGGGCGGCTTCACTGACCGCTTCGGGCGCCGCGCCGTCTTCACCTGCGCGATGCTGATCTATTCGATCGCGACCTTTGTCGCGGCTTTCCAGACCTCACCCGAAGCGATGGACCTCTGGCGCTTCTTCGCCGGCGTCGGCATCGGCGTCCAGTTGATTACTGTCGACACCTACATCTCGGAGCTGACGCCTCATCACGCGCGCGGGCGCTACATGGCGTTCAGCATCCTCGTCATCCTGACCTCGGTACCTACCGTCGCCGTGCTGTCGTACCTGCTCGTCCCCCACGTGATCCTGGGCCTCGACGGCTGGCGCTGGATCATGATCATCGGGTCCGCGGGCGCGGTCCTGATCTGGTTCATGCGGCGCGGCCTGCCCGAGTCGCCGCGCTGGCTCGAGAGCAAGGGCCGGGATGCCGAGGCTCGCGAGATCGTCGACGCGATCGAGCGTCGCGTGATCGCGGAAACCGGACGCGAACTGCAGCCGCCGCGCATCGACACTTCCGCGGCGCCCGGCGAGGGCAGCGGATCCTGGTCTGAGATATGGAAGGGCCGCTACCTCAGCCGCACCGTGATGCTGTCGCTCTTCAATTTCTGCCAGACCTTCGGCGTGTACGGCTTTGGCGCGTGGGTGCCGGTGCTGCTTTACACGAAGGGCATCACGATCACGCACTCCCTGCTCTACACGATGGCAATCGCCTTCACGACGCCGCTAGGCGCGCTCGGTGCGATGGCCTGCGCCGAGCGCTTCCAGCGCAAGTGGCAACTGGTCGGCTGCGCGGTCGCGGTGGCGGTGGCCGGCGTGCTCTTTGGAATGGTGCGCGAACCGGTCCTGATCGTGCTGTTCGGTGGCATGGTGACCATTGCGAACAACTGGCTGATCGGCATCTTTCACACCTATCAGGCGGAGCTATATCCAACCCGTATCCGCGCCCGCGCGGTCGGGTTCGTCTTCAGCTGGAGCCGGGTCAGTTCGATCTTCGTAGGTTTCTGGGTGGCGGCATTGCTCAAGCATTCCGGCGTGCCTGCCGTATTCGTGCTGATTTCTTCAGCCATGTTTGTCATCGTCGTCATGGTCGGGCTGCTGGGCCCGAAGACCAACGGCATTCGTCTTGAGGAGTTGTCTCAATGAGTTCCATTGCCGCCGCGTTCGCGCAGGGCCTCTACACGCTGGCGCAGCGTCCGCTGCCACCCCAGGTCGCCAAGGAAGCCCGGCGCTCGTTCATCAACGTCATCGGGACGTCGATCGGTGCATCGATGCATCCTGGCGTCGAAGCCATTCTCGCGGCCGCGCGTGAGCTTGGCGTAGCCGAAATCGCGCCCGTGCCGGGCCGCGGCGAACGCGTCGATGTCCATTTTTCCGCGCTCGCAACAGGCTTCGCCGGGCACCTGGACGATTTCGACGACACCCATCTCGCGACGGTCATCCATCCGGCGGCCTCGGTGCTCGCGGTGCTGACGGCGCTCGCACCAGAAACGCGGCCGACCGGCGCACGGGCGCTGAGCGCATTCACGCTCGGCTGCGAAGCCCAGTTGCGTGTGGGCGTATCGATTTCACCGGAGCACTACGACCGCGGCTGGCACATCACCGGCACTTGCGGCGTCATCGGCTGCGCTGTTACGGCGAGCCTGCTGCTCGGTCTCGATGAAGCGGGACTGGCCGAAGCCGCATCGATTGCCGCGTCGATGTTCGTCGGACAGCGTGAAGCGTTCGGCACGATGACGAAGCCCTATCACCCCGGCAAGGCGGCCGCGAACGGCATTGCGGCTGCACGCCTCGCGCAGCAAGGCCAGAAAGCTGCCGCCGATGTGTTCGAAGCCCAGGGCGGTTATTCACATTCTCTCTCGACCAAGGTCGACTTCACCCTGATGAACGGTGAACCCGGAGAGCGCTGGGAACTGCTCTTCAATACCTACAAGCCCTACCCGTGCGGGATCGTCGCGCATCCGGCCATCGATGGCGGTCTCGCGCTCTCCATGAAGATCGACGACGTGGATTCAATCGAGACCCTCACGCTGCGCTGCCATCCGCTCGTGCCCGAGTTGATGGGCAACCCGCAGCCGAACGACGGCTTGCAGGCGCGCTTCAGCGCGATCCACGGCGTGGCCGCGGCGCTCTGCGACCGGCAGGTCGGCCTCGCGCAATACGAGGATGCGCGCGTGGTGCAGGACGACGTAAAGGCGGTCCGCGCCAGGACGACGCTCGCAGCGGACGCCTCGGTGAACCGCGACGAGGTGTTCATCGAAGCGCGGCTGAAAAACGGCTCGGTCGTGACGCATCACGTCGACCATGCGCGCGGCAGCCTCGCCCGACCGCTGACCGACGATGAACTGATGGACAAGGTGCGGCTGCTGGTGGACCCGCATCTGGGCGCCGGCACCGCCGCGCGGCTCGCTGCCGTCGTGACCGGACTGGACACTGCCCCGAATCTCGATGCGCTGTTCGCACTTTGCACCCCCCGCACTCCCATCAAGGAATTGAATCATGCATGACTCTGTCGCCCATTCCACTGTCTCCGATGCGCTCGTCAGATTCGCCACTGGCCCATTCGCAGATCAGGTTGCGCAGACTGGCGCGAAGCGCGCCGTTTTGCAGGCGCGGGCGAATGCTGCTGCCGCTGCCGGCACAGGGCGGCAGGTCGCCGCTCTATTGCAATCGCAAGGCAGCACCGCGAACGACACGCGCGTGCGCGCCTGGGTGCTTGGTGCGACACTCGCCACGCATGCGCCATCCTCGACGTCGACGCCTGTTCTTGCCGCCGTGATTGCCGTTGGCGAAAAGCTCGCGGCGTCCGACGACGAAATCGCGGCAGCAGCGGCGGTCGGCATCGAGGCGGCCGCGCGCCTCCTTGCCGCCGTCGACAGCGGGGAATTTCAATCGCGCTGGAACGTCTCGTCTGCAGTGGGCATCCTCGGCGCCGCACTGGCGATCTCACGCCTGCTGAAGCTCGACGAAACGCGCACGCGCCATGCGCTCGGTATCGCGGCCACCCAGGCGGCGGGACTCGCGCGCAACGCCGGAGAGTCGATGGCGGCCATCGAGATCGGCAAGGCCGCCGCCGACGCCGTCGAAGCGTCGCTGCTGGCCAAGCATGGCTTCACCAGCGCGCCCGCATCGATCGACGGCCGCCGCGGGTTTGCAGCCTTGATGGCGTACAGGTTCGACGCGTCATTGATTACTGAAGGGCTCGGCACGCACTGGGTGTCATTGCAATGAGGCCTTAATGCCGCCGCGGGGCCGGCGCGGGCGCAATCCCAACGGATCGCTAAAGCGCTGCCCTGCGGCAAAGCGTTCGCCGAGCATGGGACGAGATGCACACACCGGCCTGATGCGGGTGAACGCGCCCTTTCGATCCATCTCAAGCGCCGCCGTCCATACGCACACCTGCAGGCTGCATGGCGTCCGCAACGACAGGACTCTCTTTGGGCAGCGCCCATTCCAACCAGCGGGTGCGATGCAAAACCACCAGCGCGAACGCGACGGCCGACAGCCCGCCGAAGGTCGCGAAACCCATCTGATAGCTTCCGGTGCTTTCCTTAGCCATCCCCATGATCACCGGCAGATAAAATCCCCCGATCCCGCCGGCTGCGCCGATGATTCCGGACATCAGCCCGGTCTTGCCCTTCCAGCGTTGCGGCACCAGCTGGAACGTTGCACCATTGCCAAGCCCGAAGCACATATAGGTTGCTACCAGCAGCGCAATCCCGGCCGGCAGCGGCGGCATCCATGCCGCGAACGTAAAGTCGCACACGGAGATTGCGGCAAGCAGCAGGACGAGCGCACGCACGCCGGAAATCCGGTCTGCGATCAGACCGCCGACCGGACGCACCAGCGCACCGATGAATGCGAGCAGCGACATGAAGAGACCCGCTTCGAGTTTCGGCAGCTGATACAGCGAAATCAGCAGCGTAGTCACATAGGACGACATACCGACGAAACCGCCGAAAGTGATGCTATAGACCAGCATCACAACCCATGTATCCCCTTCCACCAGCACGCTGCGGTAATGCTTCGGCAATACCGCGATGGCCAGTAGCGCACCCAGTACCGGAAGCAGCAACACGCCGGTTTTGCCCGCGCCGAAAACGCCCGAATGCACTGCGAGCACGAGCGCGACGAGGCCAACCAGCGTAATGCAGAAGCTGAGAAAAGCTTGCGGTGCACTCCCCGACTTGGGTCCCAGATCCTTCGCCCAAAAGAATAGCGCAGTAGCCGCCAATGCTAGCAACGGCAACGCAGCGCCCGTCGCTTTCGCCCAGCCGAAATGCTCTGCGAGGCCCGGGAACATGAATCCGTCGAGCACGGCGCCGATGTTGCCCGCGGCGGCTAGCCCGAGCACGAGGCCCTGCACCTTGGGTGGATAGTTGCTTCCGGCCATCGGTAGCGCAACGGCGAAGCTTGCACCGCCAACGCCGAGAAACACGCCGAGCACGAGCAGCAACGTATAGGACGGAGCAGACGGCAACAGCAGCAGGATGACAGAAGGCAAAGCCGACAGCGCGATACCCAACAACGCGACGCGCCGGCCGTCGTGGGCCTGGTACAGATTGCCGAGCGTCACTCGCAGGATGGCCGCACCAAGCACCGGAACCGCAACCAGGAAGCCTAGTTCGGCGGGAGACATCGCGATATCCTTGTGGATGAACGGCGCGAGCGGCCCGAACATCACCCACACGGTGAAACCGGTATCGAAGTAGAGGAAACACGCGAGCAACGCGCGCCAGTTACCGCTCGATAGCGAATTCAGCAGGTTTTTCATGGGTCTCTCTCGTGGGGCGAAGGTTATTGAAAAGCGCGATCAGCACGGATGTGCCGACCTTGTGGGGAAACGCTGCTTCGAGGCGGCGCCTCGTTGGCGCCATGCGTGTTGACGACGCTGTGGATCAACTGGTCCATCTCCTTGATGATGTCGGCGAGTACCGTGGTGATCACCGCGAATTCCCGGCCGAATTGCCCCGCACGCGCGGCTGCAATGCGCGCATTGAGGGCGACGATGTTGGCCTGCATGGAGATATGTCCGAGCTGCTCAGCAATGTCGCTCTGACGCTTGAGCGACGCAGTCTCGATGCTGCGCATCTCCTGTTGATAGGCGAGCGTGATTTCCTGCAGGAGTTCGAGCAGCGGCGTGGCCTGAACAACGAGTGCATCGGTCTTCTCGCGACCGTCCGTCATGCCCGACTCGAGACACGACACAGCTTGATTCGCTTGAGCGATAAATCGCTGGATGCTCTCGTCTGCGTTGCGAGTGCCGAAATAGAGCCGATGCAGGGCCTCCGAAAATACGCCTGTCAACGGACCTTCGCCGCTCACCAGGTCGGCGTGCGTTCGCGCAAACGTGGTCAGGCAGTCCTTGGCAACCATCAGTGCGGCGCCATCGCCGTATGATGCGAGCAGCACATGCAGAACGATGCGCTGCGAGAGCATCCGCTGTCTCCCGGACAGATTGATGAGTTGTCCGATGGTCTGCGCTGAGACTTCTTCGCGACTTGAGTGTGTCCACTGTTTCATGGTTAAAGCCGATATCCCGAGACCGTTGACCCGATCACAAAAGGTGAACCAGGACGAGGTTCGCAATGGTTGATCGAGCGCGCAAAAAAAAGCGCCCCGAGCGCCAACCGTGCCCCGATTGCTCGGTCGCACAGTTGACACTCGGGACGCCGTTGTCCCTGCTGGCCGCTCCACACGAGCGGCCTGAGAAGATTCGATACGCTGAGGCCTCCGTTGGCCCCGGTCCGAATCAATGCAATAGCCGTGCCAAATCCGCATGACGCGGATCATCGGTAGTCTCTTCGGCACGCTCCAACGTTGTGCCAATCGGCTTTTGGTCCGCCCGGCGGGGCTCGGCGATTCAACGACGTATCGCCTGATCGTCGAATTTAATAAAAGCCGGTAGGTTCATCACACTGCAAGTGATAGTTTGCCGCTCGCGGCTGAACACGGATTTGGGACCTGAGTTGGTGCGATGCAATGATGCATTGCACTATGACTGTGCGCCACGCCGACCCACGCAGCAGCGCCACAGTGATGAGCCTGAGGCCCGCTCCATTCAGGAAGCCGGTCTCGAACTCATCGTGCCACCTCGAAGAGCACCCCGCACGACACGCGGTCCAACAGCAAGGCGTGGTTTTCCCCGGTCCACCAGCGCGCAAAAAAACCTTCAGGGTGATGCCCGATGACAATCAAGTCGATCTTCAAGGAATTGGCGAGGCGCGCAATCTGATCAACGGAATTGCCAGTCGCAAAATGGCCTGTTGCGACGACGTCCCACTCACGGAGCTTGTCCACGCCCTCCTGGAGAATTTCACGGGCAGCCTGTTCGTCGAGGTCGAAGTTGACCGCGGACAAGACATCAAACCCGCGTGTCCAATACGAGCAGTCGAGAATCGAAAGCAGGTGGGTCTCGGCGTGCAGTTGCTTCGCAAGCAATGCGCCGCAGCGTAACGCAGTCCTGCCCTCCGGCGTTGCGTCGTAACACAGCAAAATCCGATTGAACGGGGACATCATCGTTTCCTTTACGCAAGGTCACTCCGCAGGCAACCACCTCTCCGAACCCTGCGCTCCTGATCTTAATAATATGTCATGCTGTGACACATAAAAAGTGGCGATTTGCGCANTAACCAGGGTGATGCGGTCCAGCGTTGCAGCCGTTGATCCGGTGTCCACCGTCTGGCGCGGGAAAAGAGAGTGCCATGCCCATTCAACTCAATCTGACGTACGCTGACAATAGCGTTGTGAGCGCTTTGTACCGCCCCGTTTGCGATCTCCTGGGGTGCACGTGGCCGGTCGTGCTGGCTGGGATGGGTGGCGTTGCACGCGCAGACCTTGTGAGCGCAGTCACGCTGGCCGGAGGCTTTGGCTTTCTCGGGATGGTGCGTGAGCCGACTGAACTGATCCGCGACGAGGTCCGGCGGTTCACGGTCGCCCCGTGCGGGAAATTGCGATTGCGATGGATGACCAGGCATAAGAAAACAACCCTATCCTTCAACCACCGACCACGCTGCGCGTGAAACCAGTCTGTGCCCAGTCCGGGAAACTGGCGAGCACAAGTGCGCTGAACAATGCTGCGTTAATGGCTTTCATATGATCTCTCTTGACGGTGACAGGGCCGGCTGGCCATTCCGCGTCGGTTTGTATCGACTGCGGTTATGTACTTAGATGTCGCGTGTTTGAGCCCTGTTCCCAGTCGCACGGTCACATATGAACGCCGGGCAGCCCGTGCGCACGCCAACGACGGTCAAGCACATGATGGAGGCGTTCGGCGTCCCGCATGCCAAGGTCGACATAATTCTCGCCAATGGAGAATCGGCCGGTTTCAACCGGATCCTGCGCGAGGGCGACCGCGTCATCTGGCCGAACTTCGAGGCGTTCGATGTCAGGCCCCTGGAAGAAATTCATCATACGAAAATCCCGCTAGAAATATTTATCCCACATATTGATCATCGGGCGGAGAGCACATTAAGATAGCCGGGCGGCAAGCACCCAGTTGCCACAAACGCCTCGCACCTGCAATCCGTCAGGTAAATCGGCTCGCGGCACAAGTCAAGTTCCCAGCGAATGAAGCACCTATTACATAGGAGACGACAATGCTGAGTCCTCATGAATTCGCCACCTTGATGTTGCTCAAGGACGCTCCAGATCAGATCGACCTGGACCGTGCGGATCTGGAAGCCCTTCTTGAACGCCAACTCATTACGCTGGAAAAGCTCACGTCCGGGCAACCGCGGCCACTTATCACCATCAATGGTCACTCGGTTCTCAAGGCTGCTGCGCGGATCCGATGAACGACACCCGTGTAACACGGTTTGCTGCCCGATCCAGGCATGATGCGCGATTCGATCCGTGTCTGATCGAATGCCGTCCCGAAAGCCTGATCAGATTCCGCAATGGAAAGGAGCAGTTGAAAGGAGTCTTCCGTGACTGACTTGTGGACGGGGATTATCGTGGGTTCATTTGGGCTGGCCGTCGCTACGCTGCTTGTCATCGGCCACTATCGTCGTGAATTGGTACGGCAGCGACTGCTCAGGCAAATGGATCATCGACACTGTTGGGACGTGATGCGAAACCGTCGCTAATGACGCTTGCCGGTCGCTGCGGGCGATCAATTGAGACAAGTACGCCTTTCGCTCTGCCGGCGCTCCTTGCTCGTCCGAACCCGCAGCGCATCCTCGAATTGGCCGAATCCTGCTTTGCTATGACTCCACACCGGAGGGACAAGCCGCCTTGCGGTGCGGTGCGATGCTCGTGAAACAACTCCGGGCCGAGACCCACTTGGTAGCGATTTTCAATTGCGTGCGTCGGACACGCGGATTCGACGTCTTGAACAGGACAACGAAATACTTTCTCCACGGGCTTCTGCGGCCGTCGCCAGCGAACCTTATTAGTGGTTCGGCAGCGTTCCTGCAGTGGTCAACGTTCCGGCCACGCGCGCGACGCCTAAACCGTCGCCAGCAAGCCACACGGCCGATCCCTCCTTCGCTTTACCGTGAAAGTCACGCTCGCTAGTGTCCGCGCGAGGCCGTTGAAGACACGGCGATATTCAGTTTGTCGCAATATCGGACGATGACCTGGCTCACGCCTGGGCTGCCATGACCGTCAAGAATCCGCTCAGGCGATTTCTTGATATATGTCATAATCACATATTTTTACAATGCGGTTGGCAGGAGACGCTGCCTGACGGCGAGGACGTTCCATGCATCCTCGCCCGCTCACAATATCTTCCAAGCTTATGGTCCGATCTGCTCTCGCACGCTGGCTAGTCAGCTTCTCCCCTTCACCGGTCGCACTTGGTTGGCCCGAACGATTCAGGTCCTGTCTCGGGGCACTGCTCGGCATATCCTTCACCGCAGGCGTGATGCATGTCTTGCTGGGCGACACCGCGCTCATCCCGTTCCTGGTTGCGCCAATGGGCGCCTCCGCAGTGCTGCTGTTTGCGGTTCCCGCGAGCCCGCTCGCCCAACCCTGGTCGATCATCGGCGGCAATATAGTGTCCGCGGTCATCGGCGTGGCGTGTGCAACCTGGATCACAAACCCGATCGACGCCGCGCCGATTGCGGTCGCACTGTCAATTGCTGCGATGTTTGCGTTCAGATGCGTGCATCCTCCCTCGGGCGCGGTCGCGCTCACTGCCGTGCTCGGTGGGCCGGCCGTGCATGCTCTCGGATTCGGATTCGTCTTTGCACCGGTAGCGGCGCAGTCGTTTGCGCTGTTGGGGGTCGCGATCGTGTTTCACGCAGCGACTGGACACCGCTACCCTCATGCAGCGCACTCAGCCAAGGAAACAGGCGTCCGTTCGCCAGCGGCCAGCCCTGGATTCACGCGAGAAGACCTCGAGGCGGTACTCGGCCGTCGCAACGAATTGCTGGACATCGACCCAGCGGATCTCGAGTCGCTGCTCCTGGAAATACAGCTGCAATCGTATGTGCGCAGCTTCAGCGGACTGAGTTGTGCGGACATCATGTCCAGCCCCGTCGTTTCGGTCACATCCGGCACGACGGTCGCAGCAGCAGCCGCCACACTACGGCGTCACGGCGTCAAAGCGCTTCCTGTCATTGACGACCGCGCGCTCGTGATTGGCATCGTCACTCCGGCCGACATCGCAAGAAACATGGCGGCCGGAAGGCTTCGGGCGCTGGCGACAGTCATCGAGCGATGGTTCGCCAGCCCCGGTTCAGCGCTGACGGTAGCGTCCATCATGACGACCGACGTGTCCACGGTCTGCGTGACCACTTCGGTCGCCAAGCTCGTGCCGATATTCGCCGCTTATGGCCATCACCATATTCCGGTACTCGATACGCACGAGAAACTCGCCGGCATGATCACCCAGGCAGACCTGATACTGGGCCTCTACCGACAAACGCACGCCTAGCTTTAAACATGGTGCACGGACGGGATCGCGAAGGTGGCACGCAGGATCAAGCCGACCCCTGCCGCCATCAATGCGATTACGCAGGCTATCCATAGTGCGATGCCCATTTTCTCATTTCGAACCAGCCGGCCATCGCCGTTGCAGGTGCTTTTCGCTTGCGTTCCCGACCCTGTGCCCTGCGCGAGCTGTCTCCCACATAGCAGGTCATCACGCGAGGGTCGTTCGGTCCTACGCACGCAAGACCCTCCCATATCTATCACCATATGATATAATTTCAATCTAGGTTCCTGACTGGACTATCCCCATGAAAGAAGCTTTTCGCACACTAAGCAAAGAAGACTTTGAACAACTGTCCGAGTTTCGTTACCAGATGCGGCGGTTCGAGCGGTTCTCCGAGCAGGCTGCTCAGGACGAAGGCATTACTCCGCTGCAGTATTTGCTGTTGTTGCATATCAAGGGCTATCCGGACCGGGATTGGGCAACTGTCGGCGAACTGGCTGAACGGCTTCAGGCGCATCACCACGGAATAGTTGCGCTCGTGACGCGGTGCGAAGCGCTGGATCTGGTCAAGCGAAAGCCTAGCGAAATTGATCGCCGCCAGGTCGAGGTTCATCTGCTGAAACCCGGAGAGAAAATCCTCTCACGGCTAGCCGAATTGCATCGGGCAGAACTGAAGTCGCTCGCGGGCACCTTCCGCGTTCCGCAGATCGATCTTTAGGTCGGTGCATGCCAACACCGCCCACCTTCGGTGGCATTGCAGCCAGGTCACGCCGTTCCATCAGCCGACGCAAACAAACAGACCTGAATTGATGAGGAGTTAATGTGCACGCAAACGCTTCACGAGGTGATTTTGCAGCGAATGCTCATCTGTTGCGTATCACGGCCATCGCGATAGTGATCGGCGCGTTAAGCACGGTCACGGCCTATGTCCTGCTCCACCTGATCAGTTTTTTCACCAATCTTTTCTTCTTCCAGTCCCTGTCGTTCGACAGTCGCTCGCCTGCGGAAAGTACCCTTGGTCTCTGGGTAATCGTGATTCCCGTAATCGGCGGCCTGGTAATCGGGCTGATCGCACGCTATGGCAGCGAAGCCATTCGTGGACACGGCATTCCGGAAGCGATCGAAGCCATCCTGTTCGGCAAGAGCAAGATGTCGCCGAAGGTTGCGGTGCTCAAGCCCCTTTCTTCCGCGATCGCCATCGGCAGTGGTGGCCCGTTCGGTGCGGAAGGGCCAATCATCATGACAGGCGGCGCACTGGGGTCGCTGCTCGCACAATATTTCCACCTGACCGCTGGTGAACGCAAGACGCTGCTCGTCGCCGGTGCCGTAGCCGGGATGACGGCGGTTTTCGGTACGCCTGTCGCGGCAGTCCTGCTCGCGGTCGAACTGTTGCTGTTCGAACTGCGCCCGCGCAGCCTGCTGCCCGTTGCCGTCGCGTGCGCGGTGGCCGGTTTCACGCGGCCTCTTCTGATCGGCAGCGGTGCCCTCTTCCCGTTGCAAACCGTCGCACTGGGTCCGCTCGGCCTCGTTTCATGCGTAGTTGCGGGTCTCATGGCGGGCGCCATGTCCTGGGGCCTGTCATCGGCTCTATACAAGGTCGAGGACCTCTTCGGCAAATTGCCGATTCACTGGATGTGGTGGCCGGCGCTTGGTGGCGTTGTCGTGGGCATCGGCGGATATTTCGAGCCACGCGCGCTCGGCGTAGGCTATGACGTCATCGGCGACTTGCTGCATAACCATCTTGCCATCAGCGTCGTGGCCGGCTTGATACTGGTGAAGGCGATCATCTGGGTCATCGCCCTCGGCTCCGGGACATCGGGAGGCGTACTCGCTCCGCTGCTGATGATGGGTGCGGCCATGGGAACGATCGTCGGACCCTACTTGCCTGGAGGGGAGCCAGCCCTGTGGCCGCTGGTATTCATGGCGGCAACGCTCGGCGGGATGATGCGCGCACCGATCATGGCGACGGTGTTCGCGTTCGAACTCACCCATGACGCCAATGTGCTGTTGCCCCTGCTCATGGCTTCGGCTGTCGCATACGGATTCACGGTGCTGCTGATGCGGCGCTCCATCCTTACCGAGAAGATCGCGCGCCGCGGTTATCACATCTATCGGGAGTACGGCATCGATCCGCTCGAACGCCATTTCGTCGAGGAGGTGATGACGCGCAAGGTCGAGACGATCGATGCGGACGTGCCGGTCGCCGAGGTGCTGACGAAGTATTTTGGTGAAAAGCAAATACATCGCGCATTTCCAGTGACGCGAAACGGCGCTCTGGTAGGAATGATCGATCGTGAGGGATTGATCGCGCGAAGCGGCAATCCAGCCATCCAGGCAATGAGTGACCTGTTCGGCGCAAACACACCGAACATGGCGTTGCCCGGGGAAACCTGCCGGATCGTGTCAAACCGGCTGGCGGTGCACGGGCTCGAGCGGTTGCCGGTGGTGTCGGACGCACAGTCGCGACGTCTGGTGGGCCTGATAAGCCGTAGCGACCTGGTGAAGCCGTCGCTCGCCTTCTTCGAGGAAGAGGAGCGACGCGAGATGTTCCGGCGCTCTCCCCTGCATCATCTGAAGAAACGGTTTACACCGGTGAACATGCACAAAGACGACGCATCCCGGGAGCGCCTGTAAGCCGCCCGACACCTGGTGGCTCGTCGCATCCGCGGTGCGCGACGTCGCTTTCCCGCCTGGTCAATCTCTCTCAGCCCGATCCGTTCTATATCACATGGCGATATGATATGGGTAATACGGCAATTTCTCGGCCAACTCGTCGAAAGCCCGCAGGGGTTCGGCACGAACAGGTATAGAAATTGACGTTGCGTTATGTCATACAAATGGTCTCACGCAACAGGAGGTGGACTGCCATGTTGATCACATTCAAATCAAGAGCATCACCCGATGTTTTGATGCTCGCGGATCTCGCAAATTTCCTTCTTGGCATCGTTGGTAAGCGCTTTAGTCCGCGCGGCGTTATCGAACGCCATGAGTTATCCGATGTCATTAGCCGTATGGAAGAGGCTATCGCGGAAGACCAGAGAACGTCCGATGCACACGATGAGATGCACTATGGAACACAAGCTGGTGTACGCGAGCGCAGTGCAGGACTGGCACAGCGCGCGTATCCGTTTTTGGACATGCTTCGTGAAGCTCAAAAGCAGGACGTGGACATTATTTGGGGCCTGTAGCGACGTGCTTGCGCGTTCTGCTCGTAACCAATCCGACATGTCATCCACCGATCAACTTCAATCCAACGGGCAGTGACTCGCCGAACACGCGCCCCGTATCTGCGTTATCGAGCGTCACGACCTCACGAACCATGTCGATCCACGCTGGCGGTGCGTTCGCGGCTTCGAGTCGTCGCATGACAGCTTCGCGGACCGGCTCCTGCAGATCCCTTGAACGGTCGCCTGTCATACGCGCGATTTGCACGGCGGCAAACACGGCCGGCTCAAGCTTTTTCCAGTCTTGCGCGAAGATTGCGTCCAGCCATCGGGTCGCCACGTCCGCTGGCACGACGCCATGCGCGCTACCGTAGAACGGCCGGCGCGCACCGATGCGTCCAACCGCCCACCAGCCTTGGGGATTTTCCGAGGGCCGTTGAAGCCGAACCAGAAGCTGTTCCGCGATTTCGATCTTGCGATCGACGGGGATGCGTTCAAGCGAGGCGTAAAGGCGAAGCATATCGGCGTAGCCCACCTTCGCGGGATCGAAGGGCAGCTTGTGCCGCTTCGTGCCCGCAGCGGCCTGAAGCCAGGCCATTGCATCGAGCACCTGGAGCTGCGTGTCCTCATGCAGCCCGCCCGCCGCGCGACGCCACAACGTCCACCATTCGGACCACACCTGCCCTTCGTTGACATACTGAATGCCATCGTCGAACAGCGACCAAAGCTGTTCCACGCGCCATTCGTCGAGCGGATAGCCAAATCCCGGCCGCACGCAATAGCCCGCCAGATTCAACCATAGGCGTTCATGATCCGCGGAACGCCGCCGCCGGCCCGCGCGCTCCCAGAGCGCCCCGAACAGCTCGCGCAGCAGTGCGCTATCCCAACTCTGACGCGGCCCCAGTAGCTGTTCAAGTCCTGCACGCAGGCGCCTTACTTCCTTGGGATCGACATTCGCCGAGCGGCTGCCGAACGTGCGGTCGATGAGTTCGATGGCCCTGTCGAGCGACGGATGACGTATAGCCGCGGAGACGTCGTGTTCCGCATCGTCACGCCGCAACTGGAACTCGAGCAGCCATCGCTGCGAAGCGTCGTCGGTTGCGATGCAGTGCATCTCCAGCCTGCCGAGTTCCGTCAGCGACGTCGTGAGTTTGACCAGCCGCTCGCGAGGCCCCTTCGCGTCCTGCTGCTGCACCACAGTCGCGACCGGCGGCAAGCGGACGAAGTCGCCCGTCGTGAAGTCGACAAGCTCGCCTGGCTGCCAGGCCGTGTCGGCAACGGTGGAGACCAGATGGAAGCGCACCGGAGCCCCAAGCCGCAGCGCAAACACGCGATCCTCGAGATATACCTCGTGGCCTTCCTCCGTTCCGCGTGGCAACAGGCACACGCCTCGCGACGCCTTCGCATCATCGTCGAGGACGAGGAAGTAGCTGCGTGGCGAGCCGCCGCCAATGCGCGGCGCGTGCCCCGCGCGGGCCAGGCCGTAGGCGACCGCACCGCGCGCGACGGCGACGTCGGGATGGTCGTTTTGCAGCACATGCAGAGGCTGCTGGCGCCATGCACCGAGCGAACTCGCCAGACGCCCGGAAAGCGCTTTGGCACGGAAGACGCCGCCGTTGAGCAGCAAGGTATCGGGCATCGGCACCGACGCTGGCGCACTATCCGACGTACCCAATGCGTCGCGCGACTGCGCATTGAGCCTGTTCAGAAACGCCGCGATGTGCCGCGTGATTGCCGGGTCGGCCGCGTAGGGCAAGCCGAACTCGACGATTCCCGCCCGCGACCGGCGAGGCTGTTCGTCCGGGCCGCCCATCGGAAAGAACCCTTCGACGATGATCTGCTCGACTTCCTCCCGGCTCAACTCCGTCGTGCGTGCGCCGCCGACAAGCCGGGCTCCCGCACCGAGCAGCGTGATCGCGACGGAGCCGGGCGCCTGTGCGCCAAGCAGTTGTTCCTTCGCGGCGCGGCACCGTTCGACGAGCTGGGACAGGCTCGCCGCCGACAGGCGCGTTTGCTCCTTTGCAATGCGCGTCTCGACCAGATGCGCCAGCGCGAGGTCCATGTTGTCGCCGCCGAGCATCAGATGATTGCCGACGCCGATGCGGGTCAGTTGCGGCTCGCCGTCCTCGAAGTGCACCTTGATGAGTGTGAGGTCCGTCGTGCCGCCGCCGACATCGCAGACCAGCACGAGCCGGGTCTGGGCGAGTTCGGCGCCAAGCGTCGCGCGATGATGAAACAGCCAGTCGTAGAAAGCGGCCTGAGGCTCTTCGAGCAGGCGCAGCGCGGGCAGCTTCGCGATGCGCGCAGCCTCAAGCGTGAGCGCACGCGCGCCATCATCGAACGATGCGGGCACGGTGAGCACCACGTCCTGATCTTCGAGCAGCGCGTGCGGAAAACGGCGGTTCCACGCAGCGCGTACGTGAGCCAGATAGCTGGCGCTTGCGGTCACTGGCGAGACCTTGCTGACTTCATCGCCTGCGCCCCACGGCAGAATCGGCGCGAGACGGTCGACCGACGCATGCGACAGCCAGCTTTTCGCGCTGGTCACGAGCCGGCCCGGCACCTGCGCGCCCAGCGAGCGAGCGAGACGTCCAATCACGGCCGGTTGCATGTCCCGGTCGTCGGCGCCGCTCCACGGTAATTGCAGATCGCCTGCCGCCAGCTCGCCCGGCGCCGGGTGATAACGCACGGACGGCAACAGGTCCTGCGCGCCGACCTCGCCGAGGCCCACGAGCTGATCGATATCGAGGACGCGGATCTCGTCAGCATCCGCCCCGACGTACGCAACGACCGTATTGCTCGTGCCGAGATCAATGCCGACGATGTATTGCTTCATCGCGCTCAGGCGTTCGCGCTGCCGCGCACATCGAATTCGACTTTCCAGCGCTCGTTTGTGCCGCGCGGCACGGCTTCGAGTTCCAGAGTGCCGGCTTCAGTGATTCGTGCATGCAGCTTCACCGGCACGACTTCACCAGGCGTGCGTCCTTCGGGTGGCAGCGTGGCCTGGATTTCCTCCAGCTCCTGCAATTCGTCGGGCGTCCAGTAGTCGAGCATCGTGCCGACCTGGTCTTGCCGACGCACCGATGAACCGAAGAAACGGAAGTGCACAGGTTCGCCGACCACGAGACCGAATTCCTGAGCCGGCAAGGCCGCGTCCGTTCCTTCTTCCATTCCGAAGGGCGCGAGGCACAACGCCTGGACAGGCGGTTCCATGCCGGGCACGGCCGGCATGGCCGACTCGATCGCAATATAGTAAGCGCGTGCCGTACCGCCGCGAATGCGCACGCCCTTGCCGCGTTTCACGTAGCCGTAGTACGCCGCGCCGCGCGCGACCGCGAGGTCGAGATCGGCGCCGCCCAACAGGCGCGCAGGCGCTGTGCCTTCCGCTGCGAGCCAGCCGTTGAGGGTCTCGAGAATTCGCTCGACGAGCAGCGTTGACTTGAACACGCCGCCGTTGAACAGGACCGCTGTCGGATGCAGGAAGCTCGCGTTCTCGGCCGGCACGTACTGCAATCCGTCGAGCTCGGCGAGCGCTGCAATCTGGCGGCCGAGGAAGGCGGCGAGGTGCCGCGTGATGCCCGCATCCTGCGCATACGGCAGGCCGAGCTGCGTCAGGCCGGCTCGCGCGCGGCTCATCGGCCGCGCCGATGCATCGACTTGCGGGAAGAAGCCGTCGAGAATCGTCTGCGTGAGTTCGGCGCGGGTCAGTTCGGTGCGGATCGAGCCGCCAATCAGTTTCGATCCCCGGCTCGGCACGACCAGCGGCACCGTATCCGTACTGCGGTCGGTCAACAGCGTTTCCTTGGCTGCCCGGCACGCATAGGTGAGTGCGCGCAACTGCCACGGATCGGCCTGCGTCCCCTGGGCGGCCAGCTTGCGCGCGACCACGTGCGCAAGCGCCAGATCCATGTTGTCGCCGCCCAGCAGGATGTGTTCGCCGACCGCGACACGATGCAACTCGAGATTGCCTTCGCGTTCGACAACCGCGATCAACGACAGGTCGGTCGTGCCGCCGCCCACGTCCACGACCAGAATGATGTCGCCGACCTTCACCTGCTTGCGCCAGGCGCCGTCGCTTTTCTGGATCCAGCTATAGAGCGCCGCTTGCGGTTCCTCCAGCAGCGTCATGCGGGCATAGCCAGCCGCTTGCGCTGCCTCGGCCGTCAATTCCCTGGCCGCCGGATCGAAAGAAGCAGGAATGGTGACCGTGACCTCCTGTTCGCTGAACGGTGCATCGGGATGCGCGTGGTTCCATGCTTCACGCAAATGCGTGAGATAGCGAACCGAACTTTCAAGCGGCGAGACGCGCGTCACTTCGGGCGGCGCGTCGCTTGGCAGAATCGCCGCGCGACGGTCCACACCAGGATGACAGAGCCAGCTCTTGGCGCTCGACACCAGACGAATCGGCGTCCCCGCGCCTCGGCTGCGCGCCATTTCACCGACCGCGAAGTCGCGCTCTGTGGTCCACGGCAAGGCCAGGTCACCCGGCGTCAGTTCGCTCGGATGGGGCAGGTAGAGAAACGATGGCAGCAGATCAGGTGCTTCGATGGCCCCCGGTGCGGTGAGCTGCGTGATCGGCAGGACGGCCTGACTGGTTTTCTCGCCGTCACTGGCGGAGAGATCGACGTACGAGAGGGCGCAGTGGGTTGTGCCCAGATCGATGCCGATCGAATAGCGCGGTTCAGTCATAGTTCCACCTCGGCCTGTGCGATCACGGTCGCGTCATGCGTCTTGGTCAACATCGGGAGCCTGACCTCTTCGACTCGCCAGCCGCGGTGACTGATGTTGCCGTTGAACGGCGGCTTGCCGACCACGTTGCCCGTCAGCCGGATCGCGGTTGCGTCGAAGCCGTCGGCGAGCGTCACGCGGCTGCCTTCTGCCTCTTCACGTACCGGGCGAATCGTGAAATGCTCGCGCAGCGTCGCGCGGCAACCGTCGTGCACGAGCCTCGCGGCGGCGCCGATGTCCGCATCGGAATAGCCCGCGATGTCCTCTTCGACGAAGTCGACGAAGCGTGCGCCACGCTGGAGAAGTCCCAGAAGCTGAAGCGCTGACTCCGGGTTTGCCTCCTTGATCGCGGGTGCGGCCGTTGCCGCGGGTTCGGGCGCCGTGAATGGCGCCCCCATTACTGCCCCGTCGCGTAGCCGACGCACTTGGGCGGCGAATTCGCGGTCGCCCAGGACAGCGAAAAAGGTTCCGGCGGCAAGGGAAAGCCTGCCGAGGAAGGACATATTCGATTCGGTCATACAAAAATGCTCCTGTGGGTTCGCTTGAGCGGCGAGCTATCCTGCCGGACGCGGGACGAGGCTCGTTAAGAGCCTTGGAGGTCGGGTGCCGGCATTCAATATGTAAGCCCAGCGGGGGCCAAAACCCGTATTTTGCCTTGATGTGGCCAAGAGCCGTTCAATACGCGAATGTCGCAGCCTATTGCCGCCGTTGCGACACCGCGTGCGCGAGTGCGTGGGCTGTGCCTGAGCGCATCGACATACCGCTCTTCTATCACGGTCACCGCTTCCCGGCGGAGGTCATCAGTTGCGCTGCGCGATGTTATTTTCGCTTCCAGTCAAGCTTGCGCGACATCGAGGAGTTGCTCTTCGAGCGCGGCGCAATCGTGACGTACCGTGACGCACCGTGACGTACGCCCCGCAGGTAGTCCCGTAGGGACGCCCCGCAGGTAGTCTCGTAGGGACGCCCCGCAGGTAGTCTCGTAGGGACAAGAC
>JGI12635J15846_10001395_pt1 | contig 21129 bp, 14 predicted proteins | sample BlaSpr_A8_OM2_M2_FD_15846 | JGI IMG/M metagenome (IMG submission 15846) | reverse complement strand
ATGCGCATCACGAGCCGCCGCGGAACCGTCGTCTTCTTTCTCTTCCTGGGCATCGTCCTGGTGGCGCTGGCGGTTGCGCTCAATGTTGGATGGATCATCCTCAATTGGCGCGAGGGCGTGCTGCTGTTCTTCGGCATCATTTTTTTTGCGCTCATCATTGCGGGCATGATCGTGAACACCAGTTTCCTGGTCCATGAGATTCGGCGCAGCGAGCAGCATGACAGCTTTATCAATGCCGTTACTCACGAACTGAAAACGCCGGTAGCATCGATCCGCTTGCATCTGGAGACTTTGCTGCGGCGCGAGTTGCCGGAGGCGCGGAAGCAGGAGTTTTACCGGCTGATGCTCAGCGATACGGACCGGTTGACCGAGACTGTGGAACAGGTGCTACGCGCCGGTCGCGCGAGAGACAAGAAAGCGGGACGGGAGAAATCGGCGGTCGACTTCCGGCAGCTGGTGAGCGAGTGCATGGAGGCGGCCCGCGTGCGCCATCATCTGCCGCCCGAAGCGTTGCGCTATGAGGAAGCGTCGAGCAACGAAGCGGGAATGTGTGTCATGGGAAGTTCCGAAGACCTGCGCACCGCGGTTTTTAACGTCATCGACAACGCCATCAAGTATTCCGGGGACAACGTGGATGTTCGCGTGCGACTGGAGCTGCCCAACGAAGAGCGCGTAGTTTTGATTGTGCAAGACCACGGGGTCGGCATTCGTCCCGACGACTTAAAGAGCATCTTCAAGCGCTTCTACCGCGTCACCCATCGCCCTCTGGCGCATGTGAAAGGAACCGGGCTGGGACTTTTTATCGTGAAGGCGATTGCGCAGAAGCATGGCGGCAAAGTGTTTGCCACGAGCGAAGGTGAAGGCGAGGGCGCGACCATCACGATGGAGCTGCCGAGATCAAACCTATGAGCCGGGTTCTGGTGGTGGAAGATGAGGCGCATCTGGCGCAAGGGCTCTGCTTCAATCTGCAGGCCGAGGGTTATTCCGCCGAGGTTGTGGGAGATGGCGAGGCCGCCACGGATCGCCTGCTCGGCAAGAAAGAGAGCTTCGACGCCATCGTGCTCGACATTATGTTGCCGGGCAAGGATGGTTTCAGTGTGGTTTCGGAATTGCGAGCGGCGCAGAACTATGTGCCCGTGCTCATGCTGACCGCGCGCAGCCGGCCTGAGGATGTGTTGAAGGGCTTTGCTGCAGGGGCGGATGACTACCTGCCCAAGCCGTTCGATCTTTCGATCCTGTTGGCGCGACTCCAGGGATTGCTGCGCCGCACCCAATGGATGAGGTCCGGGCATCCCGCAGGAAATGCGGAGGCCGTGGCCAGCGCATCTCAACCCGCATCCGATCCGCGCAGCGTCGGCGACTTCGGGACATTCTCGTTCGGTGGCAAGACCATTGATTTCGGCGTACTCGAACTACGCACAGCGGATAATGTGATTCACCTGACGCTGATGGAATCGGAACTGCTGCGCTACCTGGTTCGCAACGACGGGCGCGTGGTTTCTCGCAAGCAGATTCTAGAGGAAGTCTGGGGCCTGCACGAAGATACGGACACGCGAGCCATCGACAACTTTATGGTGCGCCTGCGGCGCTACATCGAAGACGATCCGGCAGAGCCTCGCCACTTGCTGACGGTACGCGGAGTGGGATACAGGTTTCTGGCGAATCCGGAAAAGAAGTGAGGGTTGCGCCAGAGTAGCGCAATGCAAAAGAAAAGCCCCTCCGCCCGAAAGATTCGGGCGAAAGGGCATTTTTCTCTGCAACGAGCTCTCTACTGCTTGTCCTAAACAGAGTGCCGTGCACCTTTTTGCCCGCCGCATCTGTCCCAGTCGCCGTAAGCGTGCGGCTTTTACCGTCCGCCGATACGACGATCTTCCCCGAGATGGGTCACTTTGCCGTCCTTCTGGTTGGTCAGTTCAAGCGTGCGGTCGTTGATCTGCTTAAGTGATGGCGTGTCCGAAGTGGGATCTCCGGTGACCGGATAGTCTTTGCAATCGAACTTCCCCGTCCACTCACTATGCGTGGGTTTGCCTTGACCATCGACGCCATCTACCGTGGCTTTTACGCTGTCGCCAACCGCCTCATAAGGAACCGTAAGATTTTTCCGCAATCCAGCGCTTAATTTCGACTTGGCTTCGTTCAGCTTCCAGGTCCCGAGATTTGGGTTTTGAGCGGCGCACCTCGTCAGACTGGCAAAAAGCGTAGGGTGTGAAACGGATTACCCGCAAGCGGGCAACGCATTCTAGTGCCGATCGTTTCCGCAATCTCGGAACAGGAATCTCGGGACAGGAATGCCCGGGCTAGGCCCGGCACAATTCAGCCACCAGCGTTTCGCGCCGCGACTGCGCCAAGCCATCGATGCGGTTAAGAATTAACTTATAGCTGGAGAGCGAAATCGCCGCTAACACCAGCAAGAGCAGAGTTGCGATCCAGGAGTTTCCAAAGTATCGCGCCATCCAGAACGCACTGACGCCGACGCCTACCACCACCAGCTGCAATACCATGCTGATCAGAACCGTCACCTGCGAGGCGCGTTGGCGGCCGAATTTGGAGTAGTCCAACTTTTTCGGGGAGTAGATGGACAACAGGTTGCCGACGACGAAGTTTATGGGCGCAGCGAAGAGCAAGCCGGCGAGCGTCGCGAGGGTGATCTTGAGCGCGGGCCGGCCGTAGAAAGACGTTACAGCGATCCATGCCACCAGAGTTTCCACCGCTAGAATGCCGGAGTGCATGAGATTTTTGGCCAATACAATGTCGCGAAAACTTACCGGAGATGCATAGAAGAACTGGATACCACCGGCATCGCCGCCAAAGTTGTTGTAAACGAGATTTGTCAGCATGAGTAGCGTATACGCGGCAGCGACTGGAAACGCCAGATCAGGCGTACGGCCCAGGAAATTGCCGGAGTGCCGGGCCGAGTTCAGAGCGCCAAAACGGAAGACGATCAGCATGAAGACAGGCATGATCAGGGTGAGCAGCATGGGGCCGCTGCGCATCAGATAACGGATTTCTTTCTCGAAGACCGCCGCTACCGGGGTCGCGAATCCGGAAAGGTTCCAGCCGAGGCGTAGCTGCTTGTCTTTTGCAACAGCCGACGGGATGGCAACCTCGCTCAAATTTTCGCCACGGTACTGTGCCAGCAGTCGCACGTGCAGGCCGTAACTAATGATCATCACAAACGCACCCAACAATGCCAATGAGCTAACCGCAACCTGCCATTGCGGATAGATACCCTGCACGATGGCATCAGCGGCAAGGCCGGGCGGAAGGATTCCCTGAACTGGGCCAAGAACTTGGACGAAACGCTGTATTTGTGGTCGAGAGCTTCTGCCGAAATGTCCGGTCAAAGGCCCGATCAGTTGAAAACTCAGCATCAGCACGATGAACAGAACGCCCATGATTTCGCGAGTGCGACGCTCGGCCAGCCAGCGTTCCACCCAGGCAAAGATCATCTGCATGCACAATAAATTGAAGGCGGCAAATGCCAGCAAAACCAGCGAGGCCCAGGGCAGCAGTGCCGGCTTGGCAAAACTTACGCCGACCAGAATACCGAACGACCACAGGCTGCCGATGGCGCTGGCCGGGTCGAATGCGCCATACGCGAGACGCACGAAAAAATACGACCTGTAACTGAGTGGAAAGCGCAACAAATCGGTGGCGTCCGGATTGCTTGTGAACGCGGTCGCCATGATCGGGAAAACTTGCCAGAAGAGAAAGACGATCCACAAAAATACCGCCAGCATTTGCGGCTTACCCTGCGATAAGAGCACATAAGCCATCACGCCCATGCCGAGGGCGCCACCGAGAGCCAGGAGGGTGAATGCGAGCGACACCACGATGCGGGAGAGAAGTTCCAACTGGCCGTGAGTGGTGCGCAGGGAATTGACAAAGAGACGCCAGCGCAGCCAGGCGATTGCGATCAGTTGTCTGCGCCGATGCGGTGCTGGATTCATGTGACTTGCGTGGCGTACCGGTCCGAAGATGGCGCCCGTTATTGTTTGGGAGTATACCTTTCCCTACTGTTCCGTTGGCGGCATCACAATCTTCGACTTACCACGGTAGAGGTGAAAGTCTGAATAGCGGTGAAGTTGCTGCGCTACTCGTCCCTTATACTTCCAAGTCATCTTTGCCTCAGGCGCTAGCCAAAGCGGGCCGGTAGCCTCAGACGCTGGAATCCGAATCTCAGAGAAAAGGACTTCGGAGGTAAGACTCTCCAAATGAATGTCGGGGCGTGGCGCCCGTAGATCGGTGCGCAAGCGAACGATGCGGAAGTCGGAGGCATCAATCCATGCGATCCCCTGAACGAGAATTGGAACCGCAGTTTTCTGGAGAGCAACCTCGGCAGGAAACTTTACCTTGTCAGGGATTTGGGCGAAGGCCAGGACGATAGTGTCGTTTCCCATCCATGTGCTCGCGTCCGAGATAGCGAAACCGCGACTCACGCGCGGCAGCGCTACAAATCATCAAAGTATCTGTGCTTCTACCCGAGCCACGAGAGCTCTTGTTCGGCGCGATGCGAGCCTCCAACGGTTCTCAGGAAAATCTGTTCCAGGGTCAACTTTTCGGCGGAGGAGGTACCATCGCCAGTAGCGGTGGTATTCTGCGCCTCCACGCCGGCGCGCAGTTCCTCCAGCGACCCCTGGGCCACCAGCCTTCCCTGATGAATGATGGCGACGTGGCTGCACAGGCGTTCCACGATTTCGAGCACATGCGAAGTAAGAAAGATTGTTGCTCCGCGCGCGATCATTCCTTGGAGCATCGCCTTCAGAGTTCCGGCAGCGATGGCGTCCACACCTTCGAAGGGCTCGTCGAGAAAGAGCACCTTGGGCCCGTGAATCACAGCCGCGGCTAGAGCCAGCTTCTTCTGCATGCCGTGGGAGTAATCGGTGACCAGTTTTTTGGGCTGATCCGCGAGTTGCATGAAGTCAAGCAGTTCCGCGCTGCGCTGGGCCGCAGTTTTGCGGTCCAGCCCATACATACGTCCGGCGAAGTTCAGGAATTCGGATCCGGTCAACCGTCCGAAGAGCGCCATGCCTTCGGGCACGACGCCGATTTGCCGCTTTACTTCCACCGGCTGCGCGGTGAGATCAAGCCCGAGGATTTCAATTCGCCCCGAGCTGGGCGCCAAAAGGCCAGTGAGCATTTTGATGGTGGTCGATTTGCCGGCGCCGTTGGGGCCGAGAAAGCCGAAGAATTGTCCGGGCGAGACGCGCAGGTCGACGCCGTCGACGGCGACCAGGTCTCCGAAGCGGCGGGTGAGGCCTTGGGTTGAGATGGTGGGCGGGGCATCCATGAAAGCTCTGAATCTAGCACAGCGCAAGATTCGGTGTAGCCTTAAGCATCGCAAAATAGAAAAGCAAGAGCTAGAAACCGGGCGGCCGCTGGTGCACAACGCCGAAGTCCCGTTCCAGCGCGATCCCCGCGCTCGCCAATGTGCCCTCATCAAAGAGGCGGCCGATCAGAGTGACTCCGTGCGGCACGCGGCGTGGGGACGAGAACGCCGGCAGGGGATGGTTGGGATCGGGTGCCCAGTCGCTGCGCGCTTTTGATACTTCGACAAAACCCGCGCGCAGTGTTAGCGACGGATGTCCAGTGAAGTTCGTGATGACCAGCATCTCATCGCGCAGGGACGGCACCAACAACAGGTCCACTTGGGAAAACAGGCGGGCCATCTCTTCGGCCACTTTGCGGCGGAAACGATCGGCCTGCACGAAGTCGACCGCGGAAAGAAAGCGAGCTTCGCGAAAAATGTTAGGCCACGCGTCCGGTACTTGAGCTTTCAGCTGGTTCATCCCGCCGCTGAGCGCAAGTTCTTCGAAAGCAGCTGCGCCCTCCGCGAACAGGATTAGGTTGAGCGAGTCGTAGGGCCAGTTGGGAATGGAAACTTCAACCGGGACCATGCCGGTTTTCTTCACCGACTCCAAGGCAGCGCGATCCACGGCGGTTGCTGGATTTTCGTTCATCCAGCGCGCAAAATAACCTACACGTAGGCCCTTCGCGGATGCGTTGGCATCGAAATCCAGCTTGCTGGGTACGCTCGCCAGGTCTCCGGCGTCGGGCCCGGAGATGGAGTGCAGAATCAGGATAGCGTCCTCCACATTGCGCGTCATGGGGCCGAGTTTATCGAGCGACCAGCACAGGGTCATCGCGCCGGTGCGGGCCACGCGGCCGTAGGTGGGGCGTAATCCGACAATGCCACAGCGCATTGAAGGACTGACGATGCTGCCGCCCGTCTCACTGCCGACTGCGAAGGCGACTAATCCCGCGGCGGTAGCAGCCGCGGGGCCGGCACTGGACCCAGAGGATGCTTCTTCCAGCAGCCACGGGTTCATGGTCTGGCCGCCGAACCAGATGTCGTTCAGCGCCAACGCACCCAGGCTCAACTTCGCCACCAAAACCGCCCCGGCTTCATGCAGGCGTTTCACCGCGACGGCGTCTTCGGTGGGGACGCGGTTCTGAAAAGGCTCAGCGCCGTACGTGGTGCGGATTCCGGCGGTGTCGAGAAGATCCTTAGCGCCCCAGGGAATGCCATGCAGTGGACCGCGGTAATGGCCGGCGGCGATTTCCTCATCGGCTTGCTTGGCTTGCGCCAACGCGAGGGCGCGCGTAAGAGTGATGACGCAGTGCAGCTCGGGATCGAATTGTTCGAGGCGTTTCAAATAGATTCGCGTCAATCGATCCGAGGTTAGCTTGCGTTGTTCGATCCAGCGCGAAAGCTGGGTCACAGAGGCGAAGGCAATATCTTCATCCCGAGCGGGCAACGGACCGGGATCGGCGTTGCTGCGGACGAAGCGGTCATGCTCAGGGCCGGCTTGCGCTGCCAGCCCCGGAAGCACCGGATTCCAGCGAGTGGCGGGCGCGAGCGTCGATTCCAGCGCGATTTTGCGCGGGCCGGTGCGGCGTTCATAGAGCGCTGCCATGGTCTTGCGCCAACTGGCTGCGGCCATGGCGCGCTGGGCAGCGCTCATTTCTACCTGCACTAATTTTTCAGCTTCGGCGAAGGTGTCAGAGGAGACCTCAGGTCCAACGGGGGGGCCAACGCCGAATGCCGGAGGAGCGCCGGGCGGCAGATCGGCAGGTTGTTGGGCATTGCTTCGGCGCGCGGCAGCGACAGCCAACAAGCCAAAAGACGTCTGAGTCAGGAACTCCCTGCGCGATTTCGACATGAATCCTCCGGAGGCATGGTAGCTGGCGAGTCTTACGGCGCAGCATTACAACTTGAGGCCAAAAGGAAACGCCGGGGCGCTCGCCGCGGCGTTATTTTGGGAAGCCGACAGCGTTCTAGAACAGGTTCCAGAGGAACTGGTTGTAAACGTCGTGGTGATATTGCACTTCCGGCGCTTTCACGAAAGTTCCCAGAAGACGAGAGCAGCGGTCGGCGGCGGCTTGCTTTAAATCCGCGTAGCGTCCCTTCACATCTTCTCCAAGGATTTTCGTTGTCCACTCCGACTTGCGGAAATTTTCCAGCGCGGTGTAGATGTTGTCGGGCAGATAGCGCTCGGCCTGGCGAAGGTTCTTAATTCTCGAAGTATCGCCGTCGAGTCCACTCTTGAAGATCGAATAGAGAACCAGATAAGGGTTCGCATCCGGAGCCACCGAGCGAACTTCCACGCGCATGCTCTTTTCGTTGCCGATGGGGATGCGGATCATCGATCCGCGATCTACGGCGGATGCTTTGATCTGGTTGGGCGCCTCGAAATGCGGATCGAGACGGCGGTAGGCATTTACGCTGGGATTCAGTAACAGGCAAACATCGTTGCCATGGGTGAGGATGCGGTCGACGAAAGCCCAGCCGGTTTTGCTGAGTTTCTCTTCGCCCCTTGCGTCCCAAAACAGATTCTTGCCGCCCTCGCTGACGGAAACGTTGGTGTGCATGCCACTACCGTTCACGCCCACCACCGGCTTGGGTAGGAACGACGCCGTGAATCCCATGTTAGTTGCAACCTGGCGGCAGATCAGTTTGTAGAGCTGGATCTGGTCGGCGGCGGCGACAACTTCGCCGTATCCATAGTTAATTTCGAATTGCGAAGGTGCAACTTCCGGATGATCCTTCTCATTCTGGAAGCCCATGGCGCGCTGCACTTCCGCCGTCGTGTCGATGAAGGTACGCAGCGGGTCGCCGGGCAGCGAGTGATAATAACCGCCGGTGTTGACGTACTCGAACTTGCCAGTTTCGTGGTAGTTGCGTTCTGCGTCCGCACCCTTGAAGAGGAAGCCTTCAATCTCATTGGCGGCATTGAGCGTGTAAGCCTTTTTCTTGTGAAGGTCGCCGGCAAAGCCCTTGAGCACGCCACGAATATCCGCGGTGTAAGGTGTGCCGCCTTTGTCGATGACCTCACCGAATACCAGCACTTTGCCGGAGCCGAAGACGTCTGCGGGAGCCCAGTAGAAAGCCGCCCAATCGATGCCCAGCCGCAGATCGCTTTCGCGCTGGGCGGTGAAGCCGCGAATCGAAGAGCCGTCGAACGTAAGATTGTCCCAACTCTTGATCAAGAACTTCTTGTCGTAGTCGAGCATGTGCAGCCGGCCTTCAAGATCACTGAAGAGCACAGTCACGGCCTTGATTCGCTTTTCGTCGGTTAAATATTTCAGGCGGTGTTCCTGAATCTTGTCGGTCGCGACCCGGTTCCTGCGTTGCTCCTTTGCTTCCAGATTGAGTTCTTCGAGTTCGTCGTAGGTGAGGGCCAGAAAATTGCGGAGTTCAGTAGGCATGAATGGTCGTCGGTCTCCTATTCGTAGTCTGCAATGATTTCAGCAAGTAACGCCACCGAAAAACGGATTGGAATGGCTGGGGTGTACCGGCAAGAATAGCGCGACTCTCCCGCCGGCGACAATCGAAAAAGCTGATGCGAGGCATGAAAGAGATTTCTAGAACACCGCTAGGGGAGAGAAATATTTACCTCACGCCAAGTCCAGTTCCCGGCATCATGCGAATCATCACACCGAGCGCGGTTAAAACGGCAATGTAATACATGGTTGTGCCGCGGCTGGGATGGGGTGGCAGATCGCCGGCAAAGAAGACTTGATATCCAAAGCCCAGGGCTACCAGGAAGAACATGTTTTCTCCCAATATCAGCCAGAGAGCAAGACAGGCTGTGAGGAGAATGATGCGTTCCGTCTTGTTTAAAGCCAGCGCGGCCTGCCCGCCATCCAAGATCCAGACGGGGATCAGGTTCAGCAGATTCAATATCGCTCCGGCGCGGGCCAACGCGGCCCAAAGCGGATTGCCCGTCTGCCACCAGAGCAGGGCGCAGGCGACTGCCGTGAAGAATCCCGCTAAAGGACCAGCCAGGCTGATTGCGGCGCGCGTCTCCATCGGCACGCCCAGCGCCTGCCAGCGCACGTAGGCGCCGAGGCCCGGCAGAAACACGGGCATCTCGGCGGGCAGGCCGCGGCGTTTGATATCGACGAAGTGGCCCATTTCATGAAGCAGAATCAACACGGCGAAGCCGATGCCGAATTTCATTCCCCATGCCGCCCAGTAGATCGCAATAAAAGCGGCGAAGCTCAACAGGAATTTCAGCTTGAAGAGCGCGAAGAGTATGGTCTTCGCCTTTGCCAGCAGGATGGCGATAGGCCCCACCGGCCCAAGCCGCTTGGTCCACTTATTCTCGGTTGACTCTGGAATTTGAGCTTGATCGGCAGCGACCTCCAGGGCGCGCGCGCGTTCTTTGATCCAGTCGTATTGCTTGGAGGTTCGCGGCAAAAGATAAAGTCCGGAAAGCCATCGATCGCGCGCTTGGCGCAAGTCTCCTTTCGATTCCAGAGCTTTGGCTTCCGCAGCCAGACGGTCCAGTTCTTCTGAATGAACGAGAGCATGGCATTTATCGCAGACTAGCAGCCCGGGCGCGAGTTCGTGCGCGCAACGCCGGCAATTTCGAAACAGTTCAGGAGTGGTGGTAGACACGTTGTCAAAGCCGTCACTGCAATTCTATCCGTTTCGGCGGAACGTGAGGCTTAGGCTGGGGGTTGCGGGATACTGTCAAATGGTCCGAAGATCTCGACCGCCTTGCCTGCGGTAATTCCCCATGCGAACTTCATCCCGACGAAGAGAATCACCAGGCCGATTAGCCAACCGAAATTGAATCCTCCAGCCCACGCCTCAACGAACGGAGAAAAAAGGCCGAGCAGTGCGATCTTCACAATCGCCTCGCCTCGGCTGATTCGTTGTTTCAGTGGGAGTTGAGCGGACGGCGACATCTGGCCGTCGGGTGTTATAGAGGGTGACGGTTCAGCGCTGATTCCGGGCGCCGTGTTTAGATTTGCTGGCGGTGGTTTTGGCAGGGGCCTTTGTCGTCCAAATTCTTGCTCGAGTTGGCGCTGTTCGGCGGAGAGATCCTGCGGCGGCTCTGGTTTGCGTTGAACTCGCTGCGATTGCGAACTTCGCGCCTGTTTCCCGGCATAGTGGATCCAGATGGGAACGGCCGCCATGGAGACGGCTGCATAGGTAAGCAGAACCGCGGCGATCTGATAGCGCCTGCCTCCAACTCCGTTGGAGGCTTTCATCATCGCCGTTCCGATCATCCAGCCCACAGCGAGCGAAGCATAGCCAATAACGATCCCGGTGGCGATAGCAAAGGTTGCATACAAGATCAGACCTGCCACGGCCGCTCCGATGCCGAAGAGGAGTGCGCGCACAAATGCCGCATGAGTGTCCTTGGCCAATTTGCCACGCATCAGGTGGGCACAGCTGGGGCAGGCGATTGTCCCGTGGGCGCGATAATACTGTCCCGCAATCGGCTGCTGGCAGAACTGGCAGTGATCGACACCAGGCGATCCGGCGTACTCGGCTGTGCCGAACTGTGGCGTGGGGTTGCCGAAGCTGGAGTCAGTCATGGCCCAGAACGATAGCACAGGGTCGGGCGCCAAGGGGAATTAAACCGATTGCGGGATGAGTTCAAACGAGGCCCGTGCACCGAACGAGGCTTGGATGGGCTTACTGGCGGTGGGTGGAAGCTCCGGCGGCAATCTCGCGTAGAGCGCTGACAAATTCCGCCGCCGTGTTTGGGTCGGCCAGAGATTCCAGATGAACCGTGGCGGAAAATTGGGGAGACTCAGGACGGAAATGCACTTGCAGAATATCCTGACGCCGTGCCGACATCAGCGCGTGCAATTCCGCCGAGGGATCCTGCTTCCAATGCGTCCTGGTGGTGAGGATCACGGGGCCGGGCTCGTAGATATCCCAATCGCGGTGGTCCCGCTGGCGCGAGGAGATTCCTCGATTATGGGCGCACCAACGATGCCGCACCACTTCCAGGCGGAAGGTCGGGGAGCCATCCAGATCGGCTTCGAAAGTCAGAGTTTCTTTCTGCTTGCGCCAGCAACTCATCAGCCAATGGATGGGCAGAGCGCGAGGCCGGAACTTCACGGTTACGCGCGCGTTGTCGAACAGGCGCGAGGGAAAATGGAGCTGCGCTTGCAAGCGGGAATTTCCCAACCAGCGCGATTCCAGGACGCGACCTTTGCCAGCGCACGCGGTCTGAACCCAGCGCAATGCGGCCGCGCCTTTTTTTCGGTTGTAATGAGAAAACACGAGGTACCACAGCGCCAGAACGGCTACCCAGGCGACCACGTCAATTAGCAGAAGGCGCTCCACACGCTTGCTCTGATGCTCATGGTACGTCCAGGGTTGCGGATGAAGCAAGAGGGCAATCGTCCTGAAGTGCAATTATTCGAAGGACGAGCCGGGCGAGGTGGGAAAACCAACAACCAAAAGATTAGAGCTACTGAATTAGCCGGTCCTGGGCTAATACAATAGGCGCGTGCCCTTCACCGTTCGCGATTTTCGGCCTTCCGATTTTGACACTCTGTGGCGCATCGACCAAACCTGTTTCCCTCCTGGAATTTCCTATTCCCGGACGGAGCTTAGGCTTTACATGCGCCGCCGGGGAGCCTTCACACTGGTGGCAGTGGACTCATTGGGTCAAACAGACGGCCCTGATTCGGCGAGCCGCAAAAAAATTCATTCGCCGGTCCCGGTCGAAGAGGTTGTTGGCGGTTTTATTGTGGCCGAGGCAGGCGGCCGAGCCCGTGGCCATGTCATTACTATCGACGTGGTCTCCGCCGCTCGCCGCAGTGGTGTTGGTTCCTTGCTTCTGCGCGCGGCGGAAGACCGGCTGATCGTCGCCGGTTGTCGCGTCGTCGAACTGGAAACCGCCGTGGACAATGTCTCCGCTCTATCGTTTTACAAACGGCACTGCTATAGCGTGAGCAGAACGTCTCCTAACTACTATTCGAATGGAGTGGATGCGCTGGTGCTGGAGAAGAGGCTCATCTAGTTACCGATAGGCGTGACGTCAGCCGAGCAGAGGGATTTGCATTCCCTCGCTTCCCCAGCTACCTTGGCCCTTGCTGATGAAAGCTTCCCCCGTGAAAGTCGCTGCCATGAAAGTCGCAATACAGGGCGAACTCGGATCCTTTAGCCACGAGGCTGCGGAGCAGATGGTGCCGGGCTGCGCTATCCTACCCTGCGTCCGTTCCGCCGAAGTGTTTGATCGAGTGGAGAGAGGCTCGGCTTCGGCGGCTGTAATTCCTATCGAAAACACGCTGGCTGGCACGGTGGCGGAGCACGCCGATTTGCTGGTCGCACGCGAGGTATTCGTTCAAGGTGAATTCCTCCTGCGAATTGTGCACAACGTGATCGCCGCACCCGGAGTTAAGCTGAGCGCCGTACGAAAGGTTCTTTCCCATCCCGTGGCGCTCGATCAGTGCCGCGATTTTTTCCGTCATCATCCCAGGATAGAAGCGGTACCATTTTACGATACGGCCGGCAGCGTGAAGCACGTTGTGACCCAGAACCTGCCGGACTCAGCTGGCATTGCTGGAGGCCATGCCGCTCGCCAATACTCGGGCAAAATTCTCCAGGCTGGCATTGAAGACGACAAACGGAACTTCACGCGGTTCTTCCTGATTTGCAGGTCGGGGAAAAAGAGCGCTGCGCCGCGTAAAAAGGGAAGTGTACCGTCCGTCAGCCGTTGCCAGGGCATGATTCCAGCCTCCGCGAACAAGACCTCCATCGCCTACAAACTGAAAAACCAGCCGGGAGCGCTGTTCAAGTCGCTCAGCGTCTTTGCCCTGCGCGACATCAGCCTGAGCAAGATAGAGTCGCGTCCCATGCGCGGACGGCCGTGGGAATACGTCTTCTACGTGGACTTTCTTCGCGGTGACGATGAACCGGCACGAAATGCGCTTCGCCATCTGGGTGAGGTTGCGGAGTTTGTAAAGGTACTGGGAATTTATCCGGCCGCGTGAACGGTGTAAATTTCTACCGATGGGCACGTTACCGGTTCCATACTTCGGATTCGCATTTCCAGGGCGAGGCGCGGGAGCACCCTCCGCGTTAGCCCCGATACTTTGGGCATCATGCCGGAAGGCAGGAGATGTCGATAGAATCGAAAAGCCTCCAGCACAAGAATAATGAAGAGGATGAAACCTTTCCGGAGGAGTATCATCTAAGCTTGAGTGAGTTACACTCAAGGAGAGCCAATGAATCAGCAACCGCTTTCCGAGCCACTTCCTAAGCATCGGGAAATGAATGATGTACGGGCCTTGCCCGTGCTTCCTGTGCGGGATACTGTTTTGTTTCCGCATGCCGTCCTGCCTCTTACCGTAGGTCGCGAGAGTTCCGTTCAGCTTATCAATTCGCTCGGGGAGGATAAGACCATCATCGTTGTGGCGCAGCGCGAAGCGCGCGTCGACAACCCTCAACCCAGCGACCTTTATACCGTCGGCACTTCTGCGGTGGTACATAAAGTCGTAAAGATGCCCAACCAGAGTCTGTTCGTGTTCGCCGAAGGCCTGGAACGGGTGCGCTTAAGTGAGTTCACTCAGTTGGCGCCGTTTATGCGCGCGCACGTGTCGCCGATTCCGGAGTCGGCTTCGCCCGACAGTTCGGAAATCGAAGCGCTGCAGCGCAATGTGCTGACGCTGTTCCAGCAGATTGTCACCGGCTCGCCTACGCTTTCTGACGAGCTTTCCACCGTAGCCTTGAACATTGACGAGCCTGGCCGGTTGGTGGATTTCATCGCGTCGTCGCTGCCGTCACTGTCGACGCCCGACAAACAGGAGACTTTGGAAACCCTCGACGTTCGAGTGCGCCTGGAGAAGATCAACCAGCATCTTGCCAAGGAACTTGAGGTGCAGCAACTGCGCAACAAGATCCAGAGTGAAGTGCAGGACCGGGTGCAGCAAACCCAACGCGAGTATTACCTGCGCGAGCAGATGAAGGCTATTCAGAAAGAGCTGGGCGAGCAGGACGAAGGCCAGCGCGACGTTGAAGACTTGAAAAAGAAGATCGACGAAGCCGGCATGCCCGACGAAGTGAAGAAGGAAGCGCTCAAGGAATTGGGACGTCTGTCGCGCATGTCTCCCATGGCGGCGGATTATTCGCTTACGCGCAATTATGTTGAGTGGCTGGCTGTTTTGCCTTGGGCCAAGACTTCAGGACAGGAAATCGAGATCCCGAAGGCCAAAGAAATTTTAGATACGGATCACTACGATCTGGAGAAAGTGAAGGACCGTATTCTGGATTACCTTTCAGTCCGGCGATTAAAGCCGAATATGAAGGGTCCGATCCTGTGCTTCGTTGGACCTCCGGGCGTGGGCAAGACTTCGCTGGGCAAATCGATTGCCCGGGCGTTGGGGCGCAAGTTCGTGCGCCTGTCGCTTGGTGGAGTGCATGATGAAGCGGAAATACGCGGTCATCGTCGCACTTACATCGGAGCGTTGCCGGGCCAGATTATTCAGGGCATTCGCCGCGCGGAGACGAAGGATCCGGTTTTCATGCTCGACGAGATCGATAAGGTTGGCCGCGACTTCCGCGGCGATCCAGCTTCGGCTTTGCTGGAAGCGCTCGATCCCGAACAGAACTCTTCGTTCCGCGATAACTATCTCGACGTCACTTTTGATCTGTCGAAGGTGCTCTTCATCACCACTGCGAACATGCTCGATCCGATCGCCGAGCCGCTGCGCGATCGTATGGAGATCATCGAACTGCAAGGCTATAGCGAGGAAGAGAAGCTGCACATCGCGCGACGCTATCTGGTTCCACGCCAAGTGGAAGAGAATGGCATCACCGCGGAGCAGATCGAATTTCCCGACGAAGCTTTGCGCTATGTGATTCGCCACTATACGCGCGAGGCCGGCGTGCGTAGCCTGGAGCGAACCGTCGGAACCATTTGCCGCAAACGAGCGCGACGGCTGGCCGAAGGCAAGACGGAGAAGCTTGTAGTGACGCAAGAAATTATTCAGGAGTTTCTCGGCGGCATCAAAATCCGTACTGAAGGTGAGATCGAAGAACGCACCGAGCGGCCGGGAGTGGCTGTGGGCCTGGCTTGGACTCCTTCCGGCGGCGACGTGTTATTCGTCGAAGCCAATGCTATGAAGGGCAAAGGTGGATTCACCATGACGGGACAGATTGGCCAAGTCATGCAGGAATCCATGCAGGCTGCTCTTACCTGGGTACGATCGAATGCGGCGCAGCTGGGCATTGCGGAAAACTTTTTCGCCGACCATGACATTCACATGCACGTGCCAGCGGGAGCGATTCCGAAGGATGGTCCTTCTGCGGGCGTGACCATGGCAACCACTTTGGTGTCATTGCTGACCGGACATCGCATCCGTCCGCTGCTGGCGATGACGGGCGAGATCACGCTCAGCGGCAACGTCTTGCCGGTTGGGGGCATTAAGGAAAAGGTGCTGGCCGCCAAGCGTGCCGGAGTGACTGATGTGATTTTACCGGCGGAAAACAAAATGAACGTTGACGAGGACCTCACCAAGGAACAACTCGAGAACCTCAGTGTTCACTATGTAAAGACGATTGATGAGGCGCTGCGCGTCTCACTGCCGGAGGTGGCGGAGTCCACAGCGGCAAAGCTGCTGACCACGACGCCTGCCGCGGTGCATGACAAGGCATTCGCGCAAGCGTAAGAGCAGTTGCCGGTAGTCGGTTGCCAGCCTTTTACGGGCTGGCAATTTTTTTGGGGCCGAGAAACGTCTAACCGATGCGCCTAAATGCCTGAAGCTGGCGTGGCGTGAATCTTTTGGGAGCTGGGTTAAACTGGCAGTCGGATGGAAGCTGGTGTCATGCGCGTGCGCGTTCTTTTTTTCGGTAGGTTGAAGGATCTCGCGGGGAAATCCGGCGACACGGTGGAGTTGCGCGATGGGGCGACGGTCGGCGATGTGCTTGCAGATTGTGCGAAGCGTATTCCGCAGCTGAAGAATTGCCTTGCTTCGCTGGCCGTGGCGGTGAATCAGCGATATGCAGGGCCGGAGACAGGGCTCAAATCTGACGATGAAGTGGCGCTGCTGCCGCCGGTGAGTGGCGGGTCGGAAGACAGGCGGCCCGCGGGCTGCGTCTCGATTCTCCGTGGCCCCATTGACACATCAAGTCTGCTGGCTGGCATTAAGAGAGGCGATGACGGGGCGGTCGTTGTTTTTGAAGGGATTGTCCGCAACCAAACCCGTGGCCGCAGGACGCTCTACCTTGATTACGAGGCCTATGAGGAGATGGCGCGGCCGCAGATGGAGGCTTTGGTCCAGAAGGCACTGCAACAATTCCAGATCCGCGATGTGGCATTGGTGCACCGAGTGGGGCGGCTCAATATTGGCGAGACCAGTGTGCTGATTGTAGTTGCGTCCGCCCACCGCGCGGCGGCTTTTGATGCGTGCCGCTGGCTGATTGATACACTCAAGCGCACGGTTCCCATCTGGAAGAGAGAATATTTTGAGGATGGCGCGGCATGGGCGGACGGAGAGCCGTTTCCCGCCGAAATTCCCCGAGCAAATTCCGGCAGCCAGGGCAGCCCGGCACTGGACGGCGCATCTAAGTGAAGGGCGCGGCGGCTTGCACGCGGGACTCGCTTTCGGAAACTGGAGTCCGTCAAATCGAGAAGTAACACTTCCTGTCGGCGAACGAAAAATCGCGAATGAGAAAATCTGCAACGCTGATTGTGCTTCTGATAGCTTGCGCCGCGTCTCAGGCTCAGCAGCTGCCAGCTCAAAAACAGTCAAGCGACGCGTCATCCACGCTCAAAGTCGACGTGAAGCTGGTGAACGTCTTCGTTACCGTGACCGACGCCCAGGGAGGGCCGGTCGCCGGGCTTAAGAAAGAGAACTTCACACTGCAGGAAGATGGAAGCGCCCAGACTATTTCGGTGTTCGATAAAGAATCGGCGGTGCCGCTTTCCATTGCCCTGGCCGTCGACACCAGCTTGAGTACACGGCACGACTTGCCCCTCGAGCAGGCCTCCGCTAAGCGCTTTGCTCGCGCTATTATGCGGCCCGTAGACGCACTATCGGTGTTTGGATTTAGTGAGACGGTGGTGCAATCGACGTCGTATACGTCTGAGTTGAAAAAAATCGACGACGGGATCGACCACATCCAACTGGGCGCCGCGACGGCGCTGTTCGACGCCATCTATCTGGCGTCGCGTTCGCTTGACCGCCGCCAGGGACGGAAGGTCCTGGTGCTGATTACCGATGGCGGCGATACGGTCAGCAAAGTGGACTACAAGGAGGCTGTGCGCGCCGCGGAAGAGGCCGAAGCGATTGTTTACAGCATCATTGTTGTACCGATCGAGAGCAGCGCCGGGCGCGAAACCGGCGGCGAGCATGCTCTGATCCAGATCTCCGAAGACACCGGCGGCAAGTACTACTATGCCACCTCCATATCGCAGTTGGATGACGCATTCCGCCAAATCAGCGACGAACTCCGCACTCAGTACCTGCTGGCCTACTATCCCTCGCAGCGCATATCGAACTCCCAGTTCCGGCGCATCCAAGTTCGCATTTCCGGCTCTCCCGATTCGGCCAGCTACGGCGTGCGTCATCGCGCGGGATACTACACGTCAAAATCCGACTTCTGACTCTTCATTTACTTCTACTTCTAGCAGAGTGCCCGAGCGCCTGATGGCGTCGTTCGCGCAAGAACGAAAACATCATTGGCGGTGCATTTCGATAACAAACAAAATGTTTTTTTACAGATTGTATATATGTTTTTTGGGATTTCCGTGAATTGCCGACGCCAGAATAAAACTAAGAAATTTTGATTCGGAGTCACGTAAGTGGATGATAAATATAGTTATCGCCGCATTTCGCCGTGTTTGTAGACGGTGGCTGGAAAATTGCATTCAACATGGCCGGAGTCATCGTTTGGGGTACAAGGGATAACATTTGCACTTTGTGAATTCTCGGCGCGAAGTTCGGATCTGCATCTCGCCGGAATCCCTTGATAGATGTCTCTCAAAGTTTCCGGTACGGCTTCTGAAAGAAACAGCCTGAAATGCCGTAGCCCTAAAGCTACGAATTAAGAACATCTCCTAAAATAAGGAAGGTCTACGATGTTGAAGCTAAGCTTCTCTCGCCCTAGCGTCCGATTTCTAGTGCTGGCCCTGGTCACCCTGTTCGCATTGTTTGTCTCCACCGCTGCCTTTTCCCAGACGTCGATCTCAACGGGCAGTATTGTAGGCAACGTGACAGACGCGACTGGCGCAGTTTTGCCGAACGCAAGAGTCACAATCACAGGCCCGACCGGGCAGACGCTTCACGTGACCAGCAACTCTTCGGGATCGTATTCTCAGGGCGCGCTGATTCCGGGTACCTATCAGGTGCTGGTTGAAGTCAAAGGATTCAAGACATCGCAATTGTCGTTGGACGTAAGGGTCGACAACGCGGCCAATGGCAGTATCAAGCTAGAAATCGGCCAGGAGAGCACTGTGGTCGAAGTCCAGGGAAGCGAGGTTCAGGTCAATACCGAGCAGGCTACCGTGCAGGGAGTTTTGACGGCCAGCCAGATCGAGAACCTGCCGGTGAATGGGCGCAACTTCCTTGACCTGGCACAGCTTGAACCTGGCGTGCAAATTCAGGACGGTCAGAACTTCGATCCTACCAAGGCGGGCTACTCGTCAATCTCGTTCGGCGGCCGTTATGGCCGAACCGCCCGCATTGAAGTGGATGGCGTTGACGTCTCGGATGAGACGGTTGGCACCACGACGACTGACATCCCGGCCAGCGCTATTCAGGAATTCCAGATCGGACAGGCGAGCTTGGATATGTCGACCGAGCTGACTTCTTCCGGTTCGGTGAACGTGACCACCAAGTCTGGAAGCAATGGGATCCACGGCGAGGCGTTTGGACAATTTCGCGACTTTCGCGTAGGAGCTGCGGACCTGCCAGGAGGGACTAATCCTTACTCCCAGCGTAGCCAGTACGGCGCCGATTTGGGTGGACCGATCATCAAGAACAAGGCATTCTTCTTCCTCGACGGCGAGCGAACGGTGCAGAACACGCAAGCGTCGGTACCGATCTCGGCTCCGTTCGAGGCGTTCTCCGGAAATTTCTCCGACCCCTTCCGCGAAGATAATCTGCTCGGCCGGTTGGACTACCAGCTGACGAAAAGCGCTCGCGCCTTTTATCGCTTCTCTTATTTCAAGAACCTGCTGGGTGCAACCTTCGGATTTGGTTATTCGCTCTACGACAACAAGAACATCACGCGCAACGATGTCGCGGGAGTAGATTTCAATACTGGCGCGTTTACGCACTCCGTCCGTTTTTCATTTCTAAAGTTTCAGAACCAGATTGTGGATGGGACGACAGGCAATTCGGCTCTGCCCTTTGACAATCTGGGCGCGGAAATCTTTATGGGAGCCACCGGCTTGGTCGCTGGGCCGAACTACCTGGCCCCGCAGAGCACTCCACAAAGCGATCACGAGCTTAAATACGATGGCAGCCGCATTTGGGGTTCGCACGTCATTCGCTACGGGGCGACCTGGAATCACCTTCAGGGCGGCGGCTTCGCATCATTCTTCAGGAATGGACCACAGGTCATTTCCCAGGTCACGACGGCTGACATTACTGCAGCTGCATCAGGCCCTTTCCCAGGAGGGTCTGCCAATCCGTTTAACTACCCGGCGGATGGCGGCTACACCCTGGGCAATGGACTAGGGTTCTCAACCTCCAAGGCGGCGCTTGGGTTCCCGGCCGGCGGCCTGGGACCTGACAACCGCATCCTTTTGTATCTGGGCGATTCGTGGAAGATAAGGTCGAACTTCACGCTGACTTATGGATTGCGCTATGAGCGCGACACAGGCCGTACGGATAGCCAGTATCCGGCGATTCCTGGACTCAGTGCCTTGATCCCTGGGTTAGGCGATCCGGTGAACCAGCCAAACAAGAATTTTGGCCCGGACCTGGGTTTTGCCTGGGATCCGATGAAGAACGGCAAGACCTCAATCCGTGGTGGAATCGGCTTGTTCTGGGAGAACGCCATCTGGAACAACGTGCTGTTTGACGGCCCATTCCGTGAGGCTACAGGCGCCTTCGCGCAGTTTCCCTCGCCGTGCGCGGCTGCGGGATCACCTTCAACCCTTCAAACCTCAACTGGCCCCATCACACCGAGTGCAGCGGTTTGCGGCACCTCGGCGGGTTATCCGTTGATTGGGAACGCAGTTCCGGCTGTCGTAGCTCTTGCGAAGCAATATCAGGCGGCTTCACCTCTCGACACGGCAGAGCCCAACCCGAGCTATGCGGGACAGTTCTTTAGTGGTTGCGCTTCGGCTGCGATTGGATCGAACTGCTTCTTTGCTCCCGGCACCAACATGTTCAACCCCAACTACAGATCGCCGCGTTCGGTGGTGATGAATATTGGCATCCAGCGCGAGCTTCACCCAGGAATGATTTTGAGTGTCGACTACATCCGTAACGTCCAGACTCATTTCCTGTTGGGAGTGGATCAGAATCACGCGGGCGACACACGCTACTTCAACGCCGCGGCTGCTAACTCTGCCATCGCGACGGTAATCAGCAATTGCGGTAACGGAGCGGGTAATGGCGTTGCTGGCACTTACGCAACTCCTTGCACATTAGATCCGAGTAATGGAACCAACGACAGTGGAACTTACGGGACGGTTGGTAACCCGGCCCGTATCGCTAATATGGCCGACTATGCAGGTCTGGGCCTAGGTTCTTCCTCGGATATGGGCGGCAACAGTTGCATCTCCTTAATTGGTCAACCCTGCGCTTTTGGCGGCATCAACCCCAACGCGCCACCCCTCACCTTCCTTTCGCCGGTCGGTCGTTCGGTTTACAACGGCTTGCAGATGAAGTGGCTGGATAACGTGAAGACTCCATTCCGCG
>JGI12635J15846_10001394_pt1 | contig 21138 bp, 15 predicted proteins | sample BlaSpr_A8_OM2_M2_FD_15846 | JGI IMG/M metagenome (IMG submission 15846) | reverse complement strand
CCGACAAGCCGACCTCTGCTAACGCCAGAATTATGTCAAGCCCTTTATTTTCTTTACTATAAGCTGGACCTAAAGCCAGCGCTTTTGGCACCCCGGCGGTNCCAAGCGCGAGCGGAATCCCAATGATACTCCACGAAAGAGCAAAATACTTTCCCTTTGTTCCCAAGCGCAGGCGTTTCGGAACCTAGAATAGGCACCAATCCATGCGACGTGGGGTACGATGTAAGTCTTGCTTCATCATTGTATTAGTAGAGCTTCACTGTCCCGTGGCTGACCGTATCGCACCCAGTGCTGGTCAGAACAGTCTCCCATTTCGCCGCTGCTGCGACGCGCGCGTCCGTGGCCTCTGACTCTAAGCTCCTTCGGCACAGCCATTTACGAAGCATATGTACCGCGGGGCTACCCGCCTTCTTAGGACGCTGGATTGCTCCCGTCCGAAGGTGTAGGATTTTATCGCTATTATGGAATGGAGGCTTTCAGTTAGCGAGGGCGCGATGATCGTCAGTAAACATTCTAGTTTTTGGGCGGCCACACTCTTCGCTGTCATTTTCATCATGGGGTGTACGCGAGACCCCAACGTCCTGAAGCAAAAGCACCTCGCGGAAGGTGAAAGCTATTTTCAGCGCGGTCAATACCGCGAAGCCGCCATCGAATTTCAGAATGCGATTCAGGTTGATTCCAGCTACTCCGAGGCGCATTACGGTCTGGCGCAAACTTATCTGAAACAGGGCGACTGGCTTCACGCGTATCAGGAGCTATCGAAGACGGTCCAAATCAGCCCCAACAATCTGAAAGCCCAGCTGGACCTGGCCGACTTGTTCCTGGCAGCCGGCAAGATTCCCGACGCCCGAGCCCATGCCCAAATCGTACTGCAGAGTGAACCGCAAAACGCTCAAGCGCAAACCATCATTTCCCGCTCCGACGCCGCGCAGGGGGATCTGGTCAACGCCTTGAGCGAAGCCCAAAAGGCCGTGCAGATGGATCCGAATCGGCCCGAAACTTTTCTGAATCTTGCGGTCATCCAGGAAAAATCCAAGGATTTGAACGGCGCCGAACAAAGTTACCTGAAGGCTGTTTCGCTGAATCCGAAATCATTGCCCGCCCTGCTCTCCCTGGGAACTTTCTATCAACGCCAGAAACGCTGGTCGGATGCGGAAAAACAGTTTCAAACCGCAATGACCGCGGATCCTAAAAGTCCGTCGCCCCGCGCGTCCTTGGCGGGCCTCTACATCAGCGAAGGAAAGATGGATGCCGCGGAGAAGGTTTTGCAGGATGCCAAGGCTGCACTGTCGGACAATCCTGCCGGTTACCGGATGCTCGCCGAATTCTATCTGGGTCAGAAACAGTGGGACAAAGCGATTGCGGAGCTTGGCTCGCTTTACTCCGAGCATCCCAAAGATTCGATCGTAGGCAAAATGTACGCCGAGCTTCTGTTCCAGCAAAATCGCCTCGACGACGCAACCAAGGTTACCGACGCGCTCCTGAAAAACTCTCCCTCCGACCCGGCAGCGATGACCTTGCGCGGCCAGATTTTGATTCGCCAGGGAAAAGCCACCGAAGCCGTTCATGTTCTGGAGCAGGTCGTTAAAAATTCTCCGGACAACGCCATGGCCCACTTTCAACTTGGTCTGGCGTATGCCGCGACCCAGAACGTCGGCCAGGCGGAGTCCGAATGGCGCCAGGCGTCCAAACTGCAGCCGGGAATGATGGAACCTCTTCGCGCTTTGGCTTCTCTTGCCATCCATCGTGGCGATCAGTCGTTGCTAGAAGAGACCGGCGGAAAGCTCATGATGCTTGATCCGCGCTCTCCGGAAGGCTACGTCCTGCACGGCCAAGCTCTGTTGATGAAGAAAGATCAGGCCGGCGCCGAAGCGGACTTGAAACGAGCGATCAGCGTGGCTCCGGACAATGCCGCCGGCTATGCCCGCATGGGCGATTTGCGTGCGGCGCAAAAAAAGTTTGACGAAGCCCAGAAATACTATTCCCAAGCATTGCAGAGAAACCCATCCGCGCTGGACGCGCTCACCGGTCTGGTGAACGTTGCCCTCGAACAGAAACAGCTGCCCACCGCCTTGCGCGTCGTGCAGGATCAGATTGCGAAAGTCCCCGATAACAGCGGTTTCTACGTTCTGCTCGGTCAAGTCGAACTGCGTAACCAGGATTCCGCCAAGGCCGAGCAGGCTTTTCAGAAAGCTACGGATCTTGACAAGAACAACGTCAACGCATTCCTGCTGCTTTCCAGCGTCGAGATTTCCCGTGGCTCGGTGGATCAGGCCATCGCCGGTTATCGCAGCGCTCTTGAATCCAATCCTCGCGACATCCGTATCTACGTTGCACTGGGCAGCCTGCTCGAAACGCGCAATCAATGGGAGGAAGCCGAAGGTCTGTATAAAAAGGCGCTGGAGATTCAGCCCGATTACGCCCTGGCCGCGAACAATCTGGCTTACCTGATGCTCGAACATGGCGGCAACGTCAACGTCGCACTCTCGCTGGCGCAGATCGGCCGCAAAGGCATGCCCGATTCACCAAATTCCGCCGACACGCTCGGGTGGGCCTACTACCAACAGGGCGTTTACAATGCCGCGATTGATCTATTCCAGGAAGCCATCAAGTCCCAGGGGGAGATAAAGGGTAGTCCGGACAATGCCACCTATCACTATCACCTCGGCATGGCCTATCTGAAATCCAACAATCTCGACATGGCAAAAAAACAGCTGCAGTACACGCTGCAGATCAGTCCCAATTATAGCCAGGCGGGAGAAATCAAAAAGATCCTCGCGCAATAGATAGCCCGAGCAGAAAATTTGTAGCGCGAGAGAATCGATCGCAATCCGATGGCTGTCTGCGGCAAAACTTCCCGCGCCTCATCCGCGATTCCAGGATTGAGAATCAGGCAGACCACCTTCCGCAAAGCACATTTCTGGCGCAAATAATGCGTTCCCGGATTCCTGCGCTGCAGTAAAATGCACGCGCAATCTATGGATCCCAAGACCAAGCAAAAAGTTTTGCGGCTGCTGACCAATGGCATGTATATCCTCACTTCCCGCAGCGCTGATCGCTTTGGCGCCGGCACGATCACCTGGGTTTCGCAGGCTTCCTTCAAACCGCCGCTCTTGATGGTCGCTTTGCGGAAGGATGGCAGCGCGTTTCAATGTGTGGTCGAAAGTCGAGCCGCGATCCTGCACGTGCTGGACAGCGGCCAACAGCTGATCGCGCAGAAATTTTTTGCCGCGACCGTGGCATCGCAGGGTCTGTTGAACGGCGAGCCTTACTTTGAGGGAACCAACGGCAGTCCAGTCTTAGAAAATCTGGGTGCCTATGTGGAATGCAAGGCGCTGGAAATTGTGCCTACGCCGGGAGATCATGCGATCGTGGTCCTGGAAGTCCTGGATGCCGTGCTGCGCAAGGATGTCGAGCCGCTGACCGTCACAGGTTCTCCGTGGCAATACGGGGGTTAGGGTCACGAAGCCCCGCTCGCCGCGCATTCTGCCGTCCGAGTGGAATCTCGTTGAGCCGCGCACGTCAACTCCATTATAATTGCATAATTTGCCAAGGTAGAGGGAGCCACAGACAGTCATGTTGAAAAGCATTCAGCAACGGGACCTGGAACGAAACCGCTGGGTCAAGATCGGGATGAGCGTGCTGCTGGGGGTGATCTGCTTGAGCATGCTGACCTACCTGATCCCCGGCATGGGCAGCGCCGCCCTGACCAATAGTCCCGACGCTGTCGCGACCGTGGGCGGACAAAACATCACTGCCACGGACGTGCAGCGCCAGCTGAACACCGCGCTCCACGGCCAATCGGTTCCGGATGTTCTGAAGGGCCTCTACGCTAAACAAGTTTTGGATCAGATGATTCTTAAGCAGGCGCTCACTGTGGAAGCGGAACGCCTCGGTGTCCGCGTCACCGATCAGGAACTCTCCGATCGAATTAAGCAGATTCTGCCGGCGGCCTGGAACGGCGACACCTGGCTCAAAGACCGCTACACCACCGAGGTCCAGAGTCGCACAGGCATGTCCATTCCGGAGTTTGAGGACTTTCTGCGCGACCAAATGCTGCAGGACAAGTTCAGGCATATGGTCACGGATGCGATCACGGTTAGCCCCGCGGAAATACAGGCCGAATACCGGCGGCGCAATGAAAAAGTTCAGCTCGAATATGTCCTGATAAAGCCCTCGGAGCTGGCACCCACGATTCAACCGACGGATGCCGATTTGTTGGCCTATTACACCAAGCACGCGGGGCTATATCAGGTGCCGGAGAAGCGTTCGGCGCGTTACGCCCTGCTGGACCTTGCGAAGCTGCGCGCTAACACCACCGTCAGTGATGATGCGCTGCGCGCCTACTACAATTCCCATATTGATGAATANAAAGTAGAGAATCGCGTGCANGTCGAGCACATCTTGTTCAAGACTGTGGGCAAGACCGACGCCGAAATCGCAGAAATCCGCCTNAAGGCCGAAGACGTTCTGAAGAAAGCAAAGAGCGGCGCNAATTTCGAAGATCTCGCCAAGAAATTCTCCGAGGATGATGGCACCAAACCCAAGGGCGGCGANCTGGGCTGGATCGTGGAAGGCCAGACTGTGCCCGAATTTCAACAGGCTGCTTTTACCCTGCCCAAAGGATCCATCTCGGATCTGGTGAAGACCCAGTACGGCTTTCACATTATTAAAGTTCTGGATCACGAACAGGCCCACACCAAGACGTTCGATGAAGTCCGCAGCAGCATTGAGCCGACGGTTCTCGATGAAAAAGTCAACGCCGAGGCCAGCGACATCTCCGAGAAGATTGCTTCCGCCATTCGCCAGTCAAATCATCAGCCGCTCGATGAGCTGGCGAAAAAGTTCAATCTGGAAGTAGGAGAATTGCCCCTAGCCTCCGCTGCGGATCCGGTCGCGGCATTTGCCAATTCTCCCGATGTGCGCACTGCGGTATTTCAACTTCGCCCCGGCGAGCTAAGCCAGCCTATCCAGACTCCGCAGGGCATCGCGATCGTCACTCCCAAAGACATTCAGGCCGCGCACCAGGGCACTTTCGCCGAAGTTCGCAGCCGCGTCCTCGCCGACTATCAACAGGAAAAATCGCTCGAGCTGGCTAAATCCAAGGCCGACGAGCTTGCCAAACTCGCTAAAGGTGGCGAACCTTTCGATAAGGCCGCGAAGTCGCTCAATTTGGATGTCAAGACCTCTGAATCTGTCTCGCGCACGGGCTCGATTCCCGAAGTTGGCTCTGGCCAGTTGCTGGATGCTGCATTCGCGATGCCGGTGGGCGAGGTGAGCGACCCCAAGGCCGTAACAGGAAACTGGCTCGTCTACCGCGTTGCCGCTCACGAGCCTGTGAACGACGCCGCAGTGGTGCTGCAGTCCGATCAAATTCGCCAGCAATTGCTCCAGTCCAAGCAGAACGCTGCGTTCGATGCGTTCCGCGTCGCTCTTGAGGACCGGCTAAGAAAGGAAGGAAAGCTGACAATCAATGCCGACGCGATGAAGCGGTTGACAGGCTCCAGCTCCTCCTAAATATCTGAAAATAAACACCTTAAATTAATTCCACTCTCCTCTTGCCGTGCGTTATCCGCTTGGTTAGACTATTTCTATCCGCAGAGTCTGCCCCGTAGCCAGCGGGGTCCTCTTCCCTGCTCAGTCGGGGATCTAGGGCAGTTGCCTTCCAGCCCTATGTCGTTTGGTGCTCAACAAACTGCCGTTTCTAAGGAGCATTCCTATGGCGTCGAAGAATTCCAGGGCAGGCAGGCTTACAGCGGGTACTTCAGGACTAAAGAGAGGGCGGAATCGGACACGACCAGTCGAGTCCGTCGCTAACGGGAAGGTAAGGAGCATGATGTCCACCAAGAATGGCGCCTCCGGGAATCTCTACCACTGCGCCATGGAGAGGAATCAGAACGGCAAGTACAACATCCGCATCCGCGTGCAGTTCGAACGCGGCGGTTGGTACCTGTCGGTCTACTTTCTCGCTTCATCCTTCACTGCTGGGATGAAGAAGCTCGAAGAATCGCTGCAACTCCTGCAGAAAAGCGAAGAGCGGTTGCGTTTCTGGGGCGTGGAACGCACTGACGATCCGAATCTCGCGGGTGACCTGCTGCAGGAATCCGGCTTGTGGCTCGACCGCCGCCGCGAATTCCCCCGCAAAGTTGCGGAAATGAATGTGGCGAGCGAACGTCCGGTACCGGCCTCGCTGCTCGCGCCTGTGCGGCGCGTGCTGGCGGATTCAGTGTCTCAGGAACGTGAGCGGTCTTTTTCAGCTGCTGCTGGCGATTGAGAGCGCGACTTGGCCTGAGCACGGGCGTGCTGCAGCCAGCCCTACTTTTCGCGGACCAGAACCTCGCCCTGCGCCAAAACCACGTCATTTAGAGACAGCCGGTACTTGTAAGATCCCGGATTCAGCCCCGGGCGTGTTGGCCCGCTAATCAGCCGCACTCCAGGAGGTGCCTGAAACACGTTGGAAGAGAACGGGCAGCGCTGCGAGTCGAACTCGATCTTTATATTCCCTGCGTTCGAAATCCATTCCGCTTGATCGCCCGGATCGAGCACCACCACTTCCGGCAAGACCCCAACTAGAACGCGCTTCTCCGTCAATTTATCCTCGATTCATTTTCCCGTGGAACACCGATGCCTGCACAACCCAAAAGGAGTGACCCAAAAATGTCATTCCGGAAGCTTAAATCGCCCGCGAGGACTGTTGTTTCCCCTGCGCTGACTCAAATGCAGATTCCCGCTGCGCTCGGGTCGCGAGCCAAAGGTCAAAGCACAGCACGCAGTGGTGATTACAGTACGCTCTTTACGGCCTCAACAATGTGCCGCGCTGAAATTCCGAACGCATCCACGAGTTCATCCGGCTTGCCCGAGTGAGGCATGCCGTTCACGGCTACCAGCTTGGATTTGGCAGGGGGCGCGCCTGCTGCTGCGAGAGCGTGCAACACACCTTCACCCAAACCACCTTCCGGCCAGTGGTCCTCGGCAGTCACAAGCCGTCCGCCGGTCGCACCTACTTCAGCTGCCAGCGCCTTGCCATCCAGGGGCTTCACGCAGTAAAGATCAATCACTCGAATTGCAATTCCCGCTGATTTCAACTGATCCGCTGCTTTCAGCGCTTCATGCAGCGTAACGCCCGCTCCGATCACCGTGGCCTTGTCCTCCGCACTCTTCCGCAGCACCTTGAAACCCGGAACGGGGAATTTCTCGTCCTTCGAATACAGAATCGGCATCTTCGGCCGCGATGTTCGCAGGTAATTGATTCCCGGACGCCGCGCCATGGTCTCGGTAATCCGCTCGGTCGAGACCGCATCGCTCGGATAAAAAACAGCTGAACCATGAATCGCGCGAAACATCGCGATGTCCTCCAGCGCCATCTGCGACGGCCCATCTTCGCCGATGGAGACACCGCAATGCGAGCCGCACAAATTGATGTTCGCGCGACTGATGGCCGCCATGCGCACGTTGTCATACGCGCGCGAAAGGAAACACGCAAACGTGTCGGCGAAAGGCACCTTGCCGCGCGCTTGCAATCCCACTGCAACGCTCACCAAGTTCTGTTCCGCGATGTAGCCCTGCCAGAAATGGTCCGGGTACGCGTCGCCAAATGTCTCCGAGAAAGTCGAGTTCTTCACGTCGCCCGATATGGCCACGACATGCTTGTTCACAGCGCCTAGCCGCTTCAATGCGAAGCCGTACGCCTCGCGCGTGGCTATCTTCGCGTCCGCTGCATAATCGGGTGCTGGCGGCTCAGGAAAATCCGGCGGCACCGGCAAAGGTGTGCGCTCGTACGATTTTCCTGGGTCGGGCGGAACAGTCGGTCCACCGCCCATCTCCTGAATCGCCGCGGCAAGCTGTTCCTTGGAGAACGGCTTTCCGTGCCAGTTCAGTTTGTCGGCAACCTGGCTGAAACCGTGGCCCTTGATTGTCCGCGCCACGATCGCCTGCGGCTTTCCCTTCACCGCCTTGGCGCGGTCTAGCGCCGCAAGCACGGCCGCCACGTCGTGCCCATCAATCACCTGAGTATCGAAGCCCTCGGACTCGAACTTCAGCCGGTAGCGCTCCATGTCGTGCTGGTACATCGTCGGCTCACTCTGCCCCAGCCGGTTGATATCCGCAATCACCGTCAGATTATCCAGGTTGTAGTGCGCTGCGAACGCTGCCGCTTCCCACACCTGCCCTTCGGCCAATTCGCCATCACCGGTCAACACGTACACGCGCGTCGGACTGTTATCCATCCGTGCGCCGATCGCCAGGCCCGCTCCCACCGAGAGCCCTTGCCCGAGAGATCCAGTTGCGGCATCCACACCGTGAATCTTCGGCGTCGGATGGCCTTCCAGTTCGCTGGAGAACTCCCGCAGCGTCATCACCCGTGAAACAGGGAACACCCCCGCTTCGGCTAGCGCCGCATAGAGCAGCGGCGCGGCATGGCCCTTGGAAAGCACAAAGCGATCATCGTCGTTCGAGTTCGCATTCTTCGGATCGAACTTCATCGCGTGGAAAAACACTCCAGCGACAAGCTCGGCGGCCGACATGCACGAAGTCGGGTGTCCTGAGCCTGCGGCCGTCGTGGCCATCATCGAATAGATGCTCAGAAGCTTGGCTTTTTCTTTAACTGTGCTCACGGCGGCGGCGGAAGGTCCTGCAGAGGAAGGCGCGCTCATATCAGCTCCTTTAACATTTCATCAGTCTTGATGATTTTACCCTTTTCGACTCCATCTGGCGCAACTGTAATTTCTATGCAATCGTTGGGCGGCGCCAAACACAAATTGCATTTCGCCCGGTCTGAACGTAGAGTTTCGTTTCACGGAAGGCACGCCTGGAGAAGACCGCATGGACGCGATTTCGATTCCTCTAAATGGCCGCCAGCATTCCCTGGTAGTACCGCCGGAAACTCCTGTGGCTACTGCCAGGCCGGCACGTTTATGACCACTGCCGCTCTGCTCGCGAAAAATTCCACGCCCATGGACTCGGACGTTTATGAAGTCTTCGCTCGCCATGTTTGCCGCTGCATCACCTGTCAGCGGATTCGCCGAGCTGTGCAGCAAGCCGCGGTGAAACATCCGTCCGCGGAAACTGCGCCACCGACTCCCACGGCAGCAGGAGGCGCCCGGTGAGCACCATGCGCACTGTGACTAACACTTCACGCCGTGAATTCCTGAAATCCAGCGCCGCAGGCAGCGCCGGGCTCTGGCTCGCGTTCTACGTGCCCGCGCTCGCTGCGACGCCGAATGCTCCCGAACCAGACTTCAAGCCAAACGCGTACATCACGATCGATCCGCGAGGCGACATTCGCCTCGTCGTGACCCGCTCGGAGATGGGCCAGGGCGTGCGCACGGCTCTCGCCATGATACTCGCCGAGGAACTCGATGCGGATTGGTCGCGCGTGAAAATCGAACAGGGCGATTGCGATCCACAGTATGGCGACATGACCACCGGCGGCAGCATGAGTATCCGCAGCACTTGGGACCCGCTGCGCAAAGCCGGAGCGTGCGCGCGCGACATGTTGCTCACGGCTGCAGCCGACAGCTGGGGCGTGGCGAAAGATGAATGCAGCGCCGCAGGCGGCAGCGTGATCGAACACAAAAAAACCGGTCAAAAAATAACGTATGGCCAGCTCGCGATCAAAGCTGCATCCGTGCCGGTACCGAAAGACGTTCCGCTGAAGGATCCCAAGGACTATCGCATCGTCGGCACCAAACGCGCCCGCGTGGATGGCCAGCACATCGTCATCGGCGAGGCGCACTATGGCATTGACACCAAAGTTCCCGGCATGCTCTACGCCGTCGTCGCGCGCCCGCCGGTCTTCGGCGGCAAAGTGAAAAAATTCGACGCCACCCGCGCCTTGGCCGTGCCCGGCGTGCGAAAAGTTTTCGAAGTTCCCGCCGTCGAAATGCCGCCGCTCTTTGGCGAAGAGCGCAAGCCTGATTCCGGCCACCAGCATTATTTGTGGGGCGGCGTGGCCGTCGTCGCCGATTCCACCTGGCAAGCCATCGCCGGCCGCCGCGCGCTCACGGTGGACTGGGACGACGGTCCCGGCGCCGAGGAATCCACCGCGAAGCAACGCGCCACGCTGACGGAGCTGCTGAAAACTCCCGGGAAGGAGCTGAAAAAAATCGGCGATCCCGATGCGGCTGTCGCCTCCGCCGCCAAAACCGTCGAAGCCGATTACGAAACTCCCTTCCTCGCGCACATGACGATGGAGCCGGTGAACTGCACCGCCTCGGTCTGCGCCGGCAAATGCGAAGTCTGGGCACCGACGCAGAATCCCAACGGTATGGCCACCGCATTAGCCAGTGTGCTGAATCTGCCGCAATCGGCTCTGACCATTCACGTCACCCTGATCGGCGGCGGTTTTGGCCGACGCCTCTGCATTGATTACGGCGTCGAAGCGGCCTTGGTTTCACGTTCGGCGGGTGCCCCCGTGAAAGTCATCTGGACTCGCGATGACGACATCCGCCACGATTACTATCGCCCCATCTCTCACCATCGCCTGCGCGCGGCCGTCGATGCGCAGGGACAAGTCACCTCGTGGTTGCATCACATCGCCGCTCCCTCGACCGACAGCACCTTCCTCGGCGGCGAACTCCCCGACACGGGCGGCACCGAAATTGCCGGCACCGGACTTCCCAACGGCACGGTGGCGAATTATTTGCTGCAGCAGAGTTTTTTGCACACGGCCGTTCCGCGCGGCTACTGGCGAGCTGTGGATACCAATTGGAATCATTTCGCGGTGCAATGCTTCATGGACGAAATTGCGGCAGCCACCGGCAAAGACCCGCTCGCGTTGCGGCGCCAATTGATCGCAACCAAAGATAAACCGGCCGGTGGAGGTGACAATGAAGGCGAGACGCCCGTCAATGTGGATCGGCTGCTCGCCGTCCTGAATCTAGTCGCAGAAAAATCGGATTGGGGAAAGCCGCTACCCGCAGGGCGTGGCCGAGGCATCGCCGGCCTCTACGGTTTCGGCAGCTACGTTGCTCACGTTGCCGAAGTAACAGTCGCAAAAGATGGTACGTTGCGCGTGGACCGCGTGGTCGTCGCGGTGGACTGCGGCCAAGTCATCAATCCCGACCTGGTCGCCGCCCAAATCGAAGGCGGCGTCGTCTTCGGCCTCACTTCGGCTCTCTATGACGAAATCACGATTCAGAACGGCCAAGTACAGCAATCCAATTTCGATAATTATCCGATGCTGCGNATTGCGGACATGCCCAAGGTCGAAGTCCACCTCGTGCCCAGCCACGAACCGCCCGGAGGAATTGGNGAACCCGGCGTGCCTTCNACCGCCCCCGCAGTCGCCAACGCNATCTTTGCCGCAACGGGCAAGCGCCTAAGGCGTCTCCCATTTCAAACCCAGGAACTAGCGAAAGCGTAACTTGCGTCAACGAATGGCGAACTGCCCGCACGGTCGCCTTTGGTTCGCGTAGCATTCCGCGTCCGGCTCTGCCGTAGTCTCACCCTGTTACACTGCTCGTTCGGGTAAGCGTTATCTGATGGTTCGATAGCCGGTCGTATGGCTCGTGCGCAGGAAGAAGCAAAGGAGCAAACTCGTCCGATGAGGGAGAAGATCGCGCTGAACGTGAACGGCCAACACCACCTTGTGGAGGTCGATCCAGAAACGCCGTTACTGTTTGTTTTGAACGACGACCTTGGGTTGCGTGGACCTCGATTCGGATGCGGAATGGCTCAGTGCGGAGCATGTACGGTAATCATGCGCGGCCAGGTGGTGCGATCGTGTGTGATGCCTGTAAGCGCAGTTGGTCAGGACGAAGTCACGACGCTGGAGGGCTTAGGCACGCCTGAGCAGCCGCACCCGATCCAGCAAGCGTTTATTGACGAAGGAGCTGCCCAATGCGGGTTTTGCCTCAGCGGTATAATCCTGACGGCGAAGGCCGTTCTCGATTTAAAACCGGATGCGTCTGACCAAGAGATTCGCCATGCCTTGGGTGGTGTTTTGTGCCGCTGTTTTACGCACATTCGAATGTTGCGGGCAATTCGAAAGTACGCCGAGGAAAAACGAACATGAATCCGCCCCGGCGCGACTTTCTTAAAAGTTGTGGTGCCCTGATTGTCAGTTTCAGTTCTGGGCCGCTGAGTCTGCTGTCCGCACAGAGTCCAGGGCCCTTTGGCACTCATCCCTCCCACATCGATCCGGGAAAGCTCGATTCGTGGTTAGCCGTCGGCGACGACGGGGTTATCACGGCATATACAGGCAAATGCGATTTCGGGCAGGGAATTCTTACGGTTCAATCCCAGCTCGTCGCGGAGGAGCTGTGTGTTCGGATTGCGCGCGTCAAGCTCATCCAGTGCGATACTTCTATTTGTCCAGATCAGGGAACCACGTCTGGAAGTCAATCGACTCCGACGAACTTCAACTCAGAAAATCTCGCACTCGCCGCAGCCACCGCTCGGGAAGCACTATTGAGTCTCGCCGCTAAGAAATTAGGGGAGCCGGTTGAGAATCTCACAGTGTCGGACGGCGTCATCACGAGCACGAAGGGACGCCGCGTTAGGTACGAGGGCCTTCTTGGAAACAAGCATTTCGATCTCCCGCTTAATGTGAAAGCGAAACGCAGATCCGTCGCGGGTTGGACAGTGCTGGGGAAACCAATTCCTTCGCTTGATAGAACCGCCCTGATGACCGGTCAATTCGAGTTCGTTCACAATGTCCGAGTCCCTGGAATGTTGCACGGGCGCGTCGTGCGGCCGCCGGAGCTAGGAGCGACGGTCGCCCATGTAGACGAACAATCGGTGCGAAATATTCGAGGTCTCGTGAAGGTAGTCGTTCGCAAGGATTTCGTTGGCGTCGTCGCCGAGACACAGCACCAGGCAACGTTGGCGGCCCGTCAATTGGTGGTTAAGTGGAATCCCGGCCCGGAACTCCCGGCGCAGAAGGATTTCTTCGATCATCTCCAGAAGCAGCCTGCCGACGACGCTCTCGCCGTTGACTCTCAGGATGTCGACGCTCGGCTCGCTGACGCGAGCAGTGTCATCCAGGCCCGCTACAGCTACCCGTACCAGATGCACGGATCAGTGGGCGCATCGTGCGCGGTGGCCGACGTTAAGCCGGAGAGCGTAACTGTATGGTCAGCAACACAGTCGGCTTATCCCACACGGAGCATCGTTGCGAAGCTTTTGAATATGCCGCTTGATAAAGTGCGTGTGATCTACATGCGAGGATCGGGTTGCTACGGACTGAATGGCGCCGATGCCGTGTCTTTTGATGCGGCCATGCTTTCCCAGGCGGTGGGGAAGCCGGTCCGTATGCAGTTCTCCCGCCAAGACGAAATGATGTGGGAGAATTTAGGTTCAGCGTGCACGGTGCAGCTTCGTGCCGGCCTTGCGGCCGATGGACACATCGTCGCCTGGGATCGTGAAGACTGGGTTGCTCAGATGGGCAATCGACCCGGCTACGACCAACCTGGGAACGTTATTACCGGCACGCTGTTGGGATATGAACCCGAGTTACCTAAGCCCGGCTCGGCTAAGCCGCCTGCCGGCAAGTTTCGCAACCAGAGCAACACGGTGCCGTCCTACTTCGCGGGCTGTATTGCTGGCAACTGTGGTGGCGACGGAACCATCCGTAGCGAACGGGCCTTGACTCATACCGTACGTTCACCATTTTTTACTGGGCCACTCCGTTCGCCTTTGCGGATTCAGAATACGTTCGCCAACGAGTGCTTCATGGACGAGCTTTGCGTCCGCGCAAATGCCGACCCTGTGGCTTTTAGACTGCTGCATCTGCAGAATCCACGAGTAATCGGCGTTCTCAAAGCTGCCGCCCAAGCAGCGAGTTGGCAGGCGCGCTCATCAGCGAAGCCGGGAGTCTCTCGGGCGGGAGCTGTGAGCGGACGCGGTATCGCCTGCGTTGCATACGAAGGAAACAATGGATACGCTGCGCTTGTTGCCGAGGTGGACGTAGATCTGGAAACAGGAACAGTTCGGCCGCGGCGCTTTGTAGTTGCGTTGGACTGCGGTCCTATCTCCAACCCTGATGGTCTGCGAAATCAGATCGAAGGTGGCATCCTGCAAGGGATGAGCCGCGCCTTAGTGGAAGAAGTTACATGGGACGACAGGCGCGTGACCTCAGTCGATTGGGAGACGTACAACAGTCTGTATCTTGATTACGACATGCCCACGGTCGAGACGGTCTTTGTGACGCCTGCCAATGTGCCGGCAACCGGCGCGGGAGAAACCGCAATCACAATCACTCCCGCCGCGATCGGAAACGCTATCTTCGATGCCACCGGTGCCCGCCTTCGGGAGGTGCCGTTTACTCCACCGCGGGTCAAAGCTGCGCTGGTTGAGAGTGCGCGAAAAGGCGAGAGCATATGAAGCGCAGAAAATCCATTGCATCCCTCTTCGCTGTCGCGGCAACGTATTGCTCCCTATCGTTGCTCGTTTTATGGGTTGCCGCTCAAGGAGCAGAACATGCTAATGCACAATTCGCTCGTGAAGTCGTGTCGCGCGACGATGTCGGCGCCGCTGCAGATTTCGAAGCAATTGTTCCGGTGCTTCGCCACCCTCGCTGTATGAATTGTCATTCCACCGGAGACTTTCCTCGCCAGGGTGATGACAGCCATCGTCACACCATGCAGATTCGCCGCGGAGATGACGGTCATGGCGTCAACGGCGTCAAATGCAGTACGTGCCATCAGGAGCACAATCTCGCGGGCCTGCACATGCCTCCGGGAGCGCCGGGTTGGCATCTGCCCTCTCCCGCGATGCCGATGATCTGGGAGGGACTGACCGACCATCAGCTCTGCGAGCTGTTCAAAGATCCTCAGCAGAACGGCCATCGTACAGTCGATCAGATTGTGGAGCACATGCATACGCCGCTCGTGCTCTGGGGTTGGGCCCCTGGCGACGGCCGCGCCCCTGTCCCCGTGGCTCAAGAAGAGTTCTTTGCGAAAGTGCAAGAATGGGCTGTTAAGGGAGCGGCATGTCCCGGGGGCGCAAGCGCCGGAATGGACTCAAGAAAGCCTGAGGGAGAGTGATGCCACGACAACGACAACTGCCGAACAATCTGATAGCTTCTCTTTTAGGATAAAGCGAGAAATCGATGGACGTTCCAGAAGACGTGACGGAAGTTAAAACCGACGAAGAGGGGGTCATTCTCAATTTGAATGATCCGGAAACGCTTGATCCGGGTGACGGACGTACTTTGCCTCCACTGAACCGCCCGGATTTTGTTGCTGCCATGCGGGAATGGGTGCACAACGGCGCTGCTTGCCCGAAGTAGGTCGGAGGCAATCCGTGGGAAACATTGCTGACTCTGCCAAACGAGAAAAACTAATTCAAGAAGCTCTCGCTCTTAGACGATTAAATCTTCCATGCGAATCGGAAGGTTGCGGACCCGGACGCCTGTAGCGTGATAAGCCGCGGACGTTAGCGCGGAGGCAACGCCGGTGAGACCAATCTCGCCGATGCCGCGAGCTCCGTATTCGTTCAATACTGTGTCCGGATAGTCCAGGAATATGCAGTCCATCTCGGGAATGTCTGCATTTACCGGGACAACATAGTCCGCGAAATTGTTATTGATGGGGTGGCCGTTGCGAGGGTCGTACACCGTAGCTTCAAACAGGCCCATGCCGATTCCCATCACTACGCCACCTAGCATCTGGTTTCGAGCCGTCTTTGCGTTAATCATCCGACCGCCATCTATCACCGTCAGCCAACGCGTTACACGCAGGCGAGCGATGCCTGGATCGAATGAAATTTCGCAGAAGTGCGCTCCGAAAGAATGCGTAGAGAACTTCTTCGCGTTCGGATCAGCATCGGTTCTTGCGTGGCCGTCTAGACCGACGAGGTTGCGTAAAGCGATGATGCTCTCGAAAGGAACGCCGGTGTCGGGTGATTTATCCTGCGCATGGATGCGTCCCTGGGTCATTTTCAACGTTTTGGCATCGGCGTTTTGAAACGGAGAACCCGGTGTACGCGCGGCCACTTGAATCACAGCGTCAACGGCTTTCTGCGTGGCCTCAACGATGGCCGGGAGCACGGTGGAAGTCGCGGACGAGCCGCCCGAGATTGGGCCGGGAGGCAAAGCGCTGTCACCGAGGACCACCTGAATCTTGTCCAGCGGCAACCCGGTTTTGTCGGATACAACTTGAGCAAAGATAGTGTATGTGCCGGTCCCGATATCCTGCGTGGCACAGGACGCGCGAGCCGTGCCGTCTGCCAGGAGTCTCACGCGGACCTCGGCCGCGTGACGCGACGCCGGCCAATTGCATGTGGCCATGCCCCAACCAAGAATCAGATCGCCATTGCGCATCGAGCCGACTTTTGGATTGCGCTTGGACCAGCCGAATCGTTCCGCCCCAGTCTGATAGGCTTCGCGAAGGTGCTTGCTGGACCAGGGGAGATTGGAAGCCTCGTCGGTTTCCGCATAATTTTTCAGGCGAAGCTCGAGGGGATCCATATTCAGCTTAACCGCCAGTTCATCCATAGCCGATTCAATGGCGAAAAGTGCTGGAGTTCGTCCGGGGCCACGCATCGGCGTTGGCGTCCCGACGTTGAGGTGGGCCAAATGTTGTATAGCGGTGTTATTGGGGCAGCTATAGAGCAGGGATGATACCTGCGTGCAGTCTTCCACATAATCATCCACCAAGGATGTGTGCTGAAGGATGTCATTTTGGAATGACTCGAGCCTACCGTCCTGCGCCGCGCCCAGACGCATGCGCTGTTGAATGGCGGGACGGTGACCGACCGTAGTGAACATCAAAGTTCGCGGCACCGACACTTTGACGGGGCGACCGATTTTGCGCGCGGCCACCGCCGCAAGCAGTGAATGCGGCCAGGGAAAGAGCTTACCGCCGAATCCCGAGCCGATGAATTTGGAAATGATTTCGATATTCTCCAGCGGAACGCCGAGCATCTCGGACATCACGTTATGATGATTCACAACGCCTTGCGACGATTCGTATAACGTGACCTTGTCTTTATTCCACACGGCAATCGTGGCGTGCATTTCCATCGGATTGTGCGTTTCGGTGGGCGTGGTGTAAGTCACGTCAAGCTGTACGGGAGCGTTCTGGAAGGCGGAGTCTGCATCGCCACGGGAGTATTTGGTAGCCAGTGTGATATTTGCGGGTGCCGCTTGATTCAGCAAAACTAGCGGCGTTTTCTCGTCGTAAGTCACACGAACATTCGCCGCTGCATCTTGGGCCTGCTGAAAAGTATCAGCGACCACCAAGGCCACGAATTGGCCGTAGTAATAGATATTTTCATCTTCGAATGGCGGTCGGCTCTCGCCAGCGCGGCTCTGTTCTTCAAAAGCGCCGGAAGGCCGATAGAGCTTATCGAAATTGCCATGATGAAAAACGGCGATCACACCCGGCATTCTTTCGGCCTTGGCGGAATCGATTCGTGCGATTTTTCCATTGGCGATAGTGCTGGGGACTGCCACGCCATACGCTAGTTTTTCAAAGGGATAGTCTGCGGCATATTTAGCGCCGCCCGTGACCTTAAGCTTTCCATCTATGCGGGTGATTGGTTCCCCGATTACGGAGGTATTCATCCATCCTCTCCTGCACAATTTGCGGCTAAGCGGACTGCGTGATGTTTTTGAGCGTGCGAGCAAGGCAGCGCTTGGCTAATTCAACCTTGAAAGCGTTATCGTGCCTCGGCTTTGCGCCTTTCAGGGCAGCTTCGGTGGCAGCTCGAAAATTGCTATCGTTGGCTTCGCGGCCTTCCAGTGCGTGCTCTGCTTCCATCGATCTCCACGGCTTGGTCCCGACGCCGCCCAAAGCGATACGCACGCGCTGTATTCGATTGCCGCTTAGCGAAACGACCACAGCAGCGGACGACAGTGCAAATTCGTAGGATGCGCGGTCGCGAAGCTTCAAATAGTGAGAGCGCGTGCCATTCGGCAGCGAAGGCAGCGTTACGTAGGTGATCAAATCGCCCGGCAGCAAAACATTTTCGCGATTGGGTGTGGATCCCGGCAGCAGGTAAAAATCGTTCAATGGAACCGTGCGTTCTCCATTCGCGCCTTGTATATGCACAACCGCTTCGAGTGCCATCATGGCCACGGCCATATCCGAGGGATGAGTTGCAATGCAATGCTCGCTTGTTCCAAGGATGGCGTGAATCCTGTTGAAGCCATCGATGGCAGGGCATCCCGAGCCGGGCTCGCGCTTGTTGCAGGGATAGGCGGTATCGCGAAAATAATAGCAACGCGTGCGCTGGAGCAAATTGCCGCCGGTGGTCGCCATGTTTCGAAGTTGCGGAGAAGCTCCGGACAGAAGGGCTTCGGAAAGTACCGTATAACGTTGTTGGACCGTTTCATCGTGCGCCAAATCGCTGTTGCGAACCATAGCGCCGATTTTCAATCCGCCGTCGGACGTCGATTCGATCTGTGTGAGTGGAAGGAAATTAATATCTACAACCCTCTTCGGGGTTTCAACATTCAACTTCATCAAATCGATCAATGTGGTGCCGCCAGCCACAAATTTCGTTTCCGTTTGCGCGCGGCTCGCCTCAAGCGCGGAATTTACGGTTTTGGCTTGGCTGAACTGAAAGGCTTCCATTGCGTGACCTCAGTGACAAAATCCGGACGTGATATGAACTTCTTATGCGCTGCGTCGGGCGCTTTGAACGGCGGCAACTATGTTGTCGTAAGCACCGCAGCGGCAGATATTTCCACTCATACACTCGCGAACCGCAGCGTCGTCCTGACCGCAAGGTTCTTTGAGCAGCGCCGCAGCGGACATGATCTGGCCCGACGTGCAATAGCCACACTGAAATCCGTCGTGCTCCAGGAAAGCAGCCTGCACAGGATGCAGCTCTCCATCTTGAGCCAGCCCCTCGATGGTGGTGATCTTGTCTCCCTGATGCATGATGGCAAACGTCAGACAAGAATTCACGCGCCGTCCATTTACGTGCACCGTGCAAGCGCCGCACTGGCCATGGTCGCAACCTTTCTTCGTGCCGGGAAGTTGTAGGTTCTCGCGGAGAGCATCGAGAAGAGTTACACGCGGCTCCAACGCAATATGATGCTCTTTTCCATTGATGTTGAGCACGATCGGAACCGCGCCCGGAACGTCGGCACCCGGGATCACTTCGGTAGCCGGCTCAGGCTCTTGTACTGGAGCGGAGTGGAGCAACGGAGCGGTTGTTACGGCCAGGCTCGCTGTACCGAGTTGCGTGAGAAAAGAACGCCTCGTGAAGCGGTCTGACGTTTCCGATTGCTTAGGCTGCTCTTCTTCGGCAATCTCGATTATCGATTTATCTTTTTTTGCCATGGTTGAGCCTAACAAGAGGTTGGGCTTGAAAACTCGCTATATTCGGCTTGATGCGTTCGGGGCCTTTCGAGGCGCATCATACTTTCGGCAAAAAGATAAGCGATACAGGGAATACCTTAGGGCGGAAGGAATATCCCGTTAGCTGAGGGATTGGCCAACGCAAACTCTGCAAGCGGAGACGCGAATTCTTGAATGCCCTATCGCTGTAAACTCGAACGCCCCGTCGGCATGGCACGGAGGTCTTCAGGTGTAAGGTCGACATTTGCCCCTCCGAGGTTTTCTTCAAGGCGATGCAGCTTGGTTGTGCCTGGAATCGGAACGATCCACGGCCTCTTGGCAAGCAGCCAAGCAAGCGCGAGCTCTTNTCCAACTCCGAGTTCAACGCAGGTCTGCTGGCAGATAATTACGTCATCCGATCGGAATGCACCGGAGCGCCGCGAGCCCCTCACCGGCGGCACCATCTGCAAGGAACAGTGGCCCAGTGAGAAGACCAGGAGTATGCTTTGGCACTCGAAGATCCTTCGCCCTGACTTTCACCAAAGGAGACTGGAATATGCCCCTGACGCCGGATCCAACCTTTTATCCCTCACCGGGCATGGCGATGAAAGCCGCGCCGGAACATATCGCCTACGTTGCTCTGCTTAATGTGGGCAAGAACGGCAAGCGGGACGCCATGGGAGTCATTGACCTCGAGCCTGGTTCCGCCACGTACGGTCAGCTCCTCGGCCAAGCAGAGTTTCCCAACGGCGATAACGAGCTGCATCACTTCGGGTGGAACGCGTGCAGCGCGTGCCTCTGCCCCCAGAATCCGCATCCGCATATGGAGCGTCGTTACCTTATCGTTCCGGGCATCGGGTCATCGCGGATTCACATCCTGGATACGAAAGCTGACCCCAAGCACCCCAAGATCGTGAAGGTGATCGAGCCGGAAGAGTTCATCAGGAAGACGGGCTACACATCGCCGCACACGATCCACTGTGGACCTGACGGCATTTATGGCAGCGCGCTCGGTTCGGCAAGCGGCGATGGTCCCGGCGGGATTTTCCTGATGGATGCCGATACGTTTGAGCTGAAGGGCCCATGGGAGAAGGAGCGCGGCCCTCAGAATTTGGCTTACGATTTCTGGTGGCACCTTGGGCACGACACGTTGATCAGTTCCGAGTGGGGCACACCGAACATGGTGAAGGACGGCCTCAACGCGGAGTTGCTGCTTGGTGGAAAGTACGGCCACAAGCTGCACATCTGGGACCTGGACAAGCGGCGTCACTTGCAGGAAATTGACTTGGGCGGGGAGCAGCAGATGGTGCTCGAGCTTCGGCCCTCACACGACCCTAAAAAAACTTTCGGCTTCGTCGGTGTGGTCATCTCCCTCAAAGATCTTTCGTCCTCCGTTTGGATGTGGCACCGCGACGAGGGTGGTAAGAACGGCAAATGGGCAGTCCGCAAGGTGATCGAAATTCCCGCCGAGCCGGCTGATCCGGAAAAGCTGCCGCCCCTGTTGCAGGGTTTCAAGGCAGTGCCGCCCTTGGTGTCGGACATCAACCTTTCACTCGACGACCGCTTCCTTTACGTCTCGTGCTGGGGGACAGGTGAGTTCATCCAGTATGACGTCTCGAATCCGGCCAAACCGAAGAAGACGGGCTCGATCCATCTCGGCGGCATCGTAGGCCGAGCGGCTCACCCGAAGAAACCCAAGCAGGCTCTCAACGGCGGTCCGCAGATGGTTGAGATCAGCCGCGACGGCAAACGCGTCTATTTCACCAACTCGCTTTACTCTCCGTGGGACGAACAGTTCTACCCCGACGGCGTGAAGAGTTGGATGGTGAAGATCGATGCCAAGCCCGAGGGCGGGATGAAGCTCGATGAGAAGTTCTTCGTCGAGTTCGACGGATTGCGCGCGCACCAA
>JGI12635J15846_10001392_pt1 | contig 21149 bp, 14 predicted proteins | sample BlaSpr_A8_OM2_M2_FD_15846 | JGI IMG/M metagenome (IMG submission 15846) | reverse complement strand
CCGCGCCGCCACTACCGGTAGGTGCGACGATCAGTGGGCTCGGCCACGGATAGTTTTGGAACTCGAAAGGCCAATACTCGGCGTTTTGTAGCAGGCGGGGTTTGAGGAAGCGAAGCGTGTCGGTGAGATTGGAGCAAAAGCTCCAGCCGGAGCCTTCGTTCATCGAAAGAAGCGCGCTGATTTCGTCGTAGCGGAAGCCGTCGACGTGAAATTCCTCGACGTAATAACTAGCGCTGTTGACGATGAACTCGCGAACGTCTTTGTTCCAGAGCGCGAAGGAAAGACCGCCGGCGAGCCCTTGGTTCGTGAAGTAGAGGCTTTGATTGTTGTCGCTGATGTCTGCAGCGCGATCCCAAAAATAGAGGCTTTGATCATCGTTCTGGAATCCACCAGCGTGGTTGTAGACCACATCGAAGGCCACCGCAATTCCGTAGAGATGACAGAGGTCGACCATGGCTTTGAGTTGCGCCGGACCCGGAGTGATGTCCTTGAGCGCTAGCGAAGGAAAACCTTTTGCGGCCAGCAAGCGATTAATTGTCACGAGGTATCCGGAAAGCGCCGCCTGCCCGGATACGACGTAAGCAAAGTCTGGAGAGAAGTAGTCCGCTCCGTTGTAGCCCATCGAAGGATTGGTCTCGAGTTCGTCGATGGGCAGTGGCTGCAGCACATTGACGCCGAGCGCCGCGAGGTACTCGATCTTCCCAATCACATCGAGAAAAGTGGAAGCCACGCCGGGCGCACTGGGAGCGTACGTTCCGACATGCAGTTGATACACGATCATGTTGGAGAAGTCCGGCGTGACAAACGCAGCGTCGTGCCATGGATACGCTGTCGCCGACCGAATCAGGCAACTGCAGGTTGGGAAGGGAGCGTCTTCAGCCATTTCACGCGCATACGGATCACGCTTGTACCCGCTCGAGCCAGCGCCAACCACCCAAAAATGATAAGGATCGCCGTCCAGCGCGCCGGGAATGAAGCCGGTCCAATATCCATTGGCATCCTTCGCCATGAGCAAGTCGCCTGTCTGGCCTGTTTTCGGCGCGCCTCCAAAGATGCCGTTGACGTAGACCGCAATCGCCCTTGGCGCCCAGGCGCGAAACGTCGCACCGCCATTTACTAGATTCGCGCCCATGGGAGTCGTTGGCAGGATATTGGATTGCGAAATCATGCGAGGTCTCCTCAGGGGTTAGGAGTTGCAGCTAAGGCCTTCGCTTCGTCGAAGGATAATAAGTTAATTCGAGAGTATCGTACCGCTAGACTTACGCACTGTCTCGCGCAATTTTGAAGTAGCGGCATTAGGTTTTTCTATTCGAGCCATCGGACTGTAGCTCTGGGTTGGTCGGCGACTCGGAAACTCTATCGCCGTGCGCACCGGAACGTCATGGAACGATGATGCGAGACTCTTCGCGCTTCAGTTCGGGGGCGGCGGGGAATTGGCCGCGAAGAAATTCGATGTATCGCCGGGCGCGGGGCCGGCCGTTGGTGCGCAGCAGGCCCATTCGATAGAGAAAGACGAGCAGAGAGAAAACTTCGGAGTCTTTCGCCGGCGGCGCCGCGGCGCGTTCGGCGCTTTGCTGCTTGGATTCGTCCAGGAATTGCGCGAGCGCGCCGTAAAGCTCGCGGGGCAGTGTGGCGTCCGGAGGTTTTTCGTAGAATATTCCCGAGCTCAGCGTTTTGTAGGTTTCGGCGAGAGCCTGCAACGCGGCCAGCACATCGGGATCGGTTGTGGCGGGATGCGCGGCGGAGAATCTTGCCGCCGTGAATGCCAATCCTGAAAGTAAATTCTGGTGAGTGTAGATGACGTCTTGAGCAACCTTGACGTCCAGCGGCGTGTCCGCAGGCAGCGATCGCTGATGTTGATCCTCGTAGCGGTGGGCCGCGACCAGGTAAGAGCAGTCCGAGGGACAGTCGATGGAAACTTCGCGCTCCGTGCCACAGCAGACGGCGCAGATTTTCTCGCCCTTCGCCGGACAAAATCTTGCTGCTTTTCGTTTTTCACAGATCGGACAGGACACAGTGGCCCCCAGAGCTGCACAGACAAACCAGCAGAGTACTCCCGCGACGGTGAAAAGGCCAAACGTCTAAAAGACAAAACTGCGGCGAACCATGGTTTGGTCGCCGGAGTGAATCGGCATGGAATCGCTGGGACGCTGGGGAAAGTTTGCGCCGGTAATTGTGGGGAGGCCGGAGGAGCGATCGACCAAGACGATGGTGACCGGTCCTGAAGCCTGCACGCGGATTTGTACATCAATGCCTTCGGCAGGGGGATTGGCGTAGTCGAAGTTCCAGTGTCCCGGTTGACGCCAGCGCGCTTCGGACGGCTTGCCAAGATCGTGTCCGTTGACGCTCGCACTAAACACTTCTGCTTGCGTGAGGCCGACGTGCAGTGTGCGCGCGTGTCGCGGCGTCGTGATGCGCAGATGAAGCGTGCGCGTGTCGCCGTCGGAAGAATCTTCGAGTAGCTCCGCTTGCGGAGGTGGAAGCGTGATCGACGGAGCTTCGTGCTGGAGAAAATCGATGGGATACCAGTCGGGAACGAAGTCGGGGAGCTTGCCGCGCGAGGGAGAGTTGCCAAGGTACTGCGCGGTCCAGGAGTCGATTCTGTTGGTTGAGCTGGTCCAGAGAGCTTTGCCGGTGTCGGCGTCGAGCGCGTAGGAGAGCAAGCTCGGTTTGGGATGAGTTGGGGAATACCGAGTGGTTTTCGCGGCAATGATGCACAGGATGAGCGCGGCAGCTAGCGCCACAAGAGGAAGAACTTTGCCGGCGGATTCAATCACAGCATCGAGAAACGGAAAGAGCAAAAGGAACAGCAAGCCGAAAGTGACGCTCAAAAGCGGAGCGCCGATGCTGGTGAAACCGAGCGCCGTGTAGAACCCTTTCAGAAGCGGAATGAAGAGAAGGAGTGTGGGGAGACTCAACACGCAAAGAATCAGAGCGGAAAGAAACGAAAGATGTCCGGGGCGAAAAGCGGCGATGGTGGTTGCGAGAAGGCCGGCGAGCAGCGGCCAGGCAAATGTGTAACTGCCGCCTGCGAGCCATTTTGAGGTCACTAAAACCAGAGCAAAGAGGAAAGCCGCGCCGCCGAGAAAAAAGGCGGGCGGTGTGACTCTCTTGCGAAACAGTTTGTAAAACAGCGCATCTACCGCGAGGAGCAAAGCAAAGAGCCCGAGAACGTAAAAAGTGTTTTGATCGAGACCGCCTTCGAGAAGAACGTGAAGGTGAAGCCAGCGCACACCGAGGAAAAAGCCGAGACCAGTGAGCAGCAACACGAGAAGAACGAGGATGTGCAGGAAGATGCTGACGAATATGGACAGCAGACTCGTCTGCCACGCGCCGTTGGCGTAGAACATCGCGCCGAAGAGCAGAACGCCGGAGACAATCGCAAGCGGCCAGATAAACCGGCTGGAATAATGCACGAAGAAATTTCCAGGGACTGAGAAATACACCGAGTCGCGGTCCTGCAACTGCGTGAGGTCCGTGTTGCCGAGAGAGCGAGCCAGGGAAAGCGCGTTCTCGCCATGCTGCTGGAGACTGCCGCGATCGAGCAGTTGCGGATTATCGAGCGGAGTGTGATAGGCCTCCCAGTGACCGATAAAAGCAAAGTTGAGTCCCGCGGCGCCGGACTTTTTGAACACGGTCATATCCGTGTCGTTCGGCATGTGCTTATAGATTTCATAGGTGAGAGACGAGCCGGAAGGATGCGGCGCCGCTTGCGCGAAGATTTGCACCAGGCGGCCATTGCCTGCGCTGGTTTCAAACATTTGCGATTCGCCGGCGTTGCCGCGAGCTTCAAAGTTGACCGCGACGCGTACATCTTGGGCAGCGGGATTTTCGGCGACGAAGGCGGAGGCCCCAAGTAGGCCGTCTTCTTCGCCGTCGGTAATCACGAAAAGAATGTCATTACGCAGGGTGGGTCCGGCTCGTAAAGCGCGCAGCGTCTCGAGCAAAGCGGCTACACCTGCGCCGTCGTCGCCCGCGCCCGGGCCAGCGGCGACGGAGTCGTAATGCGCGACGAGCGCGACCGCATCTGCAGCGCCACCTGTACCCTTCAGACGCGCCACGATATTTTCCACGGTTCCGGCGACCTCATAGCGAGCTGTAACGCCCGTGGCGCGCTGAATTTCGGGTGTGACGCCGAGTGATGTGAATTGGGAAACGAGATAGTCGCGGACGCGGTCGTGCTCCGCGGAGCCGATCGGATGCGGCGCCGTCGTGAATGCGTTCAAACAAACGAGAGCCCGGTCCGCGGAGAACACATCCTGCGCCGATGACGCGGGAAGCGGGTCGGGCGTACCTTCGCGAAACGCACACACGCCCGCGACAAGCAACACGAACAGAAGGATGCCCCAACTCGTTAAACGATTTTCCACGAAAGATCCCTTCGTCTATGGAATGAACCGCGATAGTAGTGCGTGGCTGCTCCGAAGGGCAAGCCGGGATTCGATCCTATGCCATGATCACTTTGTTGCGGAACCGCCGCGCGGCAATCACTAAGAGAAGAGTGCCGATAATGAAAAGAGCGAGGCCGTCGGTCCAGAGATGCTTGATGCCGGCTCCGCGGAGGATGATGCCCCGCGTGATATTGATGTAATAGGTGGCGGGAATAAGATAGCTGATGGGGTAGAAAAGGGCGGGCATGGTCTCGCGCGGAAAAATATACCCCGAGAAGAAGACGCTCGGGAGAATGGGCAGAAAAGCTAGCTGCATGGCCTCTGCCTGCGAATTGGCCTTGCTCGAGATGAGGATTCCCAGCGACAGAGCCGCGAAGAGATAAGGCACCGAAAGAAACGCAAGAAGAAGGACGCTGCCGTGAATGGGAACAAGGAAGACGAAGCGCATGAAGAAAAGAATAAGACTAAGCTCGAAAAAGCCGATGCCAAGGTAGGGCAGCAATTTGCCGAGAAGAAGGCCAAAAGGACGAACGGGCGTAACGAAGAGCTGCTCGAGGGTGCCGCGCTCTTTCTCGCGGACAATCGAGAAGGCCGTCAGGAATGTCGTGACGTTGAGGAGCATGATGGCGGTGAGCCCGGGAAGAAAGAAATTCGCGGAGCGAGAGTCCGGATTGAACAGTAGCTTGGGACGCATGTCCACGGCAAAGGCCGCGCGGTCTTGAACAACGCGGCGGAGAGATTCGTCCAGGCCGATGGCATTGGTGACGTTAATGGCCTGGCCGGCGACGGAAGAATCCGAGCCGTCGATCAGGATGAGAACTTGCGCGCTCATGTTGTGGATGAGGCGGTCGGAATAATCCACGGGGATCTTGACACCGACGCGCGCTTTGCCGGCGATGATCATATCGTTCAAATCGTAGTCATTCTCGACGTAGCGGATGATATGGAAGGTGTCGGAGTTTTTCAGGCGGTCAAGGAGTTCGCGGCTTTCGCGGCGGCCGTCGGCGTTGTAGACGACCGTGTTGATCTGGCGGATGTTCGTGTCGATGCCGAAACCGAGAAGAAACAATTGCAGCAGCGGCATGGTCAGGGAAAAAAATAGCGTTCCCGCGTCGCGGCGGACGTGCAGAACCTCCTTATAGAAAACGGCGCCGAAGCCGCGGAACAGGTCATGCACGCGACGCCTCCAGCAATGCCTGGTGCTTATACGTGAGCTCCACAAAAACGTCTTCCAGGCTCGGAGCGAGCGGTCGAATTTCGGCAACAGCAATGCCGTTCTTTAGAAGCTGCTCGCGAAGTTCGTGAAGATCGAGGCTGTCGTCTACAAGTGCATGGATCGATTGACCAAAAATTGTGGCGCTGCGAATGCCACGAATCTGGCGGGCGAAGCGAAGGGCTCGCGTAACTTCCGGAGTCGTAATTTCCACGCGTATCGTTCCCTGCGGCTGAACGTCCGGGAGTTCGCGAAGCGAATTGGGCGTGCCATCGGCGATGACCTTGCCGTAATAAATGTAGGCGACGTGGCTGCAGCGCTCGGCTTCGTCCATGTAGTGCGTGGTCACAAAGAAAGTGATGCCGTGTCCGGACAGTTCAAAGAGAAGATCCCAAAGCTGGCGGCGAGCCACCGGGTCGATGCCGGCCGTTGGCTCATCCAGAAAAAGTAGTTTCGGTTCGTGAAGCATGGCACAGCCGAGAGCGAGGCGTTGTTTCCATCCGCCCGAGAGCTGTGCCGATAAGCGATTCAGGTACGGAGCGAGACCGTTGAGCTCCACGACTTCCTCGATGCGGCGTTTTAGGCGGGCGGAATCGAGGCTGTAGATGCGGCCGTAAAACTGTAAGTTCTCTGCCACCGTGAGGTCGTGATACAGACTGTAGTTTTGCGACATGTACCCGATACGTTCGCGGACCATCTCGGAATCCGCGCGGACGTCTAGTCCCTCCACGCGAGCGGAGCCACCGCTGAGCGGCAGGAGGCCCGTGAGCATTTTGATGACGGTGGTTTTGCCGCTGCCGTTGGGGCCGAGAAAGCCGAAAATTTCGCCTTTCTCCACGCGGAAGCTCACGTCATTCACGGCAGTGACCTGCCCAAAACGCCGGACAAGGTGTTCGGCGCTGATGGCCGGCTCGGCGGGACTTTGCGGTGCAGTGGCCACAGGCTAACTTCCCGCTTTCAGTTTTACGTCTGCGGCCATTCCCGCGAGCACATGTCCGGCGGGATCATTGATGCGGATTTTCACGCCGAAAACCTGGTGAACACGTTCCTCGCGTGTTTGGACGTTGCGCGGAAGAAATTCTGCTTGTTGATTGATCTGTTCGACGACACCATCAAAAACCGTTTTCGGAAAAGAATCGACGCGCACTTCCGCCTTTTGCCCAAGCTGCACTCGCCCGAGCTCCGTCTCCGGAATGTAAATGCGGACATAAATCTGATCTTGCTCCAGTAGCGTGGCGACAGGCGTGTTCGGCGCGATGATGTCTCCCGGGCGGACATCGAGAACCTCGACGATTGCCGCCGAGGGTGCGACTACTTGTCGCTCGCGGAAACGCGCTTCGTCGTAAGCGTAAGCCGCCTTGGCAAGGTCGACGTCTTCGCGCCGATTGCCCTTTTCAAATTTTTCGAGAATGGCCTGGGTTTCCCGGTAGTGGGCTTCAGCAGAGGCAATTTCCTCCGGGCGGTAGCCGCGCTTCAGCACATCGAGCTTGTGCTGGTAGTTCTGCTGCTGCGCGAGCGCCATCTTCCAGTTGGCTTCGGCCGTGTCGCGCTGCTGTTTCGAGACGAGATCCTTTTGCGCCAGCGCTTCGTATCGCTGAAAATCCAGGCGCGCGCGAACTTCGTCCGCCGCAGCGCGGTCAACGTCGGACTGCGCCGCGGCGATATCTTCCTTGCGGTAGCCGTTCACGCGCAGCTCATAGTCGGCTTTGGCTTGCGCCGCAGCTGCACGCGCTTCCGCGATTTCTTCTGGCCGATACCCACGCCGTGCTTTCTCTGCCGCGGCGCGGGACTGATCGAGAGACGCCAGCAATTCCTGGTCATCGAAGGTGATCAGAGTCTGGCCAGGCTGCACGCGGTCTCCTTCGCGGACGAGAACCTTATCAATGCGACCTCCAACTTTCGAGCCGACGCGGATGTCGCGCGCCTCGACGGTGCCCGAACCTTGCAGCGCGTTATCGCGCCGAAACCACGTAGCGTAAACACTCGTGCCACCCAGAACGACGGCGACGAGGATTAGTAGGACGACACGCTTGCGAGTCATGAATCAATCTCCACAAGTAAAAAGCGGAACTCCCGCTAACACGGCTTCGGACTGCGAAACTCCTGCGTTACGCGGAGCCAACCCGGACCACAGCACGTTGAACGCGGACTCAATGCGAGCGTGCAAACTCGCGTCGCCATGAAGCGACCAGAACAAAAGAGTTCCAAAAATAGTCTGCCGAAAAACGTACGCAATCTCCGCCGCAGGAAGATCTCTGCGGATTTCTCCGCGCTCTTGGCCCAGTAGAACGATTTCTGTATGTAGCGCGTGAACACGTTTCTGCAAATCAAGCATCGCCTCGCGCACCGGAGTAGTGGAGAGGTACGCCTGCAGAAGAGTCCGGATTATCCCGGGATTACGAATGGGTTCCTGCGTCATGCGCACACCCAGGGAGCGCAGGAAGTGCGGCATAGGCTCGTGGCTCGCGCGGGCTTCTGCCACGGCAGACTCGAGTTTCGCGAGTTGCATTTCGCCAAACGCGAGAAGGATATGGTCCTTGCTGGGAAAGTAGTTAAAGAACGTGCCTTTGCCAACGTCCGCGGCATCGGTGATGTCTTCGACTGTCGTCTCCGTAAACCCTTTTCTCGCAAAGAGATCCAAGGCAGCGCGAAACAGCGCCTCGCGAGTTTCGGCGCTTCGGCGTTCGCGGCGGCCGTGAGAATGGCCGCCAGCAGAGCCTTTGGGGGGAAGTGCTTTCGGACTTGCTTTCTTGACCATGGTTCATAAATGACCATAAGTCAGAAATAGAACGTTGTCAAGTCTCTTTTGCGCTCATTTTCCCCACACAAACACAAAGGCCCCGGCCGTTGACGGGGCCTTTGCGCCTCTCTGAATTAGCTTGCTCTATTCCTTCAAGGAGCTGGGATCGGACAGGTTCTTCGGAGACTTCCGGTTCAGATAAGCAATCAACTTTTGTGCTGGCGGAGGCACAGCGACCGCACCTTTGAAGATGATGTCCTCTGCCTCTAGCTTTTTTCCGTAGACCCGCTCATTGGCATCATGGTCCGGGCGAACCGTCGAGCCCTCAAGCGAGATGCCTGCAAAGAGACCGCGCGCGCGCGAATAGCTCAGCACTTCGGCGCGCAGCGTTGCGTCCGTCGAAGCATTAGCGGTGCGGCCCTTGGGGCCGCCGGCAACGGAAGCATCCGCTCCCAGCTTCACCTTGCTCTTGAGAATGGAATGCGCTCCCCGCGGATTCATCACCAGCAGCACGAAATCGGTGGCTTGCCCGCCGATCTGGAAGCCGATGCTTCCGCCTTCCAGAGCCATCATCGAGGGGGCGCTCCACGGGCCAGTGTAGTGCTCGCCAGTACGGCAAGTCATGGAACCGCGGCCGTAGCTGCCTCCAACGACAAAAGCAGCTTTTAAAACGGACGGGTAAACAATGACGCATTCGGCTTTGTCGATGAGATCCTGAGGGATGTCATCGGGGATATCCATAATTTCCTTGATCACCGTGCCGCAGTTTTCAAGCCGGTCGGCTTCTTTTCTGTCTACTTGGGATAAAAGCGGCGGAGCGATCATCGCCAACGCCATGAGACAGGAGCTGATTCGCTTAATCAAATTTCACCTCGCTGAAATTTACTGGGCTTGGGCTAAGTAATGATAGGTTGCCCAAGGTTTGTGCGCAACCTACAGTTTGTAGGGGCCCGGTGGTGACGCCGGTTTCCATTCCGCGCGACGCTTAAGTAGATGCTCCGTGTCAAAAAATGTCGGGCAGGCTTTCGACTATACTTTCACTTTGGGCAATTTACGTGCAGAGGCATCATGGGCTCACGAAAAGCGTTTGGATGGCCGGCAGCGGCGTTGACAGCGACTATAGCCTTATGCGGATTTGCCGTGCCTCTCGGTCACGCTCAGACCAATCAGGAACGTGAACAAGCTTGCTGCGCCGCGAAGCATGACGGAAAGCGTAGGGGTTTCACGCCGGCGCGTGCTTCCGCGGCGGCGCGCTTTGGTGGGCGCGCGGAGACGCTGCTCGCTGCCTCGCCTTCGAGCAAAGGCGATTGGGGAATTCTCATCGTTGATGCGCAGACCGGAGAACCCCTCTTCGAGAAAAATGCCGACAGCTACTTTGTCCCCGCATCGAACATGAAGCTTTTTACCACCGCGCTCGCGCTGGCCAAGCTCGGACCGGACTACAAATTTCACACCACTCTCGAAACGCGGGGCGTCATCTCGCGGGACGGCATGCTTTCCGGCGATGTCGTGCTGGTCGGGCGGGGCGATCCGAATCTCTCGAACCGCAAGTTTCCTTATGAGCTGAAGGAAGAGTTTGACGGGCCGCCGGAAAAAGTGCTGATCGAATTGGCCGATGCGCTCGCAGCGCGCGGCGTAAAAGAAATTTCGGGCGATGTGATCGGCGACGACAGCTATTTTCCGCGCGAGCGCTATCCGAATGGCTGGGAAATCGACGACATGGTGTGGGAATACGGCGCGGCGATTTCCGCGATTGTGGTGGATGACAACACGGTGGCGTTGACGCTGACGCCTGGTGAGAAGATGGGAGATCCGGTGCAGGCATCTGTTGCCCCGCTGACGCCGGACTTTTCGTTGCAGAACGACGTGACCACGTCGGCGGCAGAAGTGAAATCGGATTTGATGCTGACGCGCGAGCCGGGCGCGAATCTTGTCGTGGTACGCGGCACGCTTCCCGCAAAGGGCACGCCGCGAAAACTTGTGCTCGCGATTGAAGAGCCGGCGCAGCATGCGGCGTCGCTGCTGGCAGGGCTGCTGGCCGAGCGCGGCGTGAAGCTGGATGGAAAAATCCGCGCCGTTCATGTTGCGGATACAGACCCAACGCCACGGACGATTCTCGCCGAGCACATGTCCGTGCCGCTCGGCGATTCCGTGAAGCTCGTCAACAAAATCAGCCAGAACCTGCACACGGAGATGCTGCTGCGAACCGCGGCGCGGCAAAACGGCGTGTGGAGCGCTCCGGAAGAAATGCTGAAGACTCCGCAGGATTTTTATGCGGCCGCGGGAATCGCGCCGGACGACGTGATTCAAACGGATGGCTCGGGACTTTCGCGGCACGATTTGGTGACGCCGCGCGCGATCGTGACTTTGCTCAAGTACGCGCAGGGGCAGACATGGTTCGCGCCGTACTATGCTTCGCTGCCAGTAGCCGGCATCGATGGCTCGCTGCAGGACCGCATGAAGGGCACAGTAGCAGTGGGAAGAATTCACGCGAAGACGGGATCGGTCGAACACGTGAGGACGCTCTCCGGTTTCGCGGAAACGCCAAGCGGGCGTCGGCTGATCTTTTCGTTCCTGAGCAACAACCAGGGCGGAAAAAGTCACGAAGCTGCCGATGCATTGAACGGACTTTGTGTGGCGATGATTGAGGAGTTTGATGAGGCGGCAGCAGTCATCGCGCCAGCATACGACCGCGTAAAACAGAAATGAACCTTTGCCAGCGCGATGCGGACTCTTTGAAGAAAAGGTGAAATAGCGAAAAACAAAATGTCGCGGACGGCACAAGACGTACTCGAATTTGACAAGCTGCGCGAATTGTTGCGGCTGCGGACGACGTGTGCGCCGGGGCGGCGGGCCGTGGATGCGTTGGAGTTTGGAACGGACCGCGGAGCGCTCGAAGCAGCGTTTGCGTTGATCCGCGAAGCGAGGGAATGGCTGCGCGGCGGCGGCGAGTTGGGATTTGGCGGGTTGGCTGATCCACAAAGCTGGCTCGAAGAAATCGAAGGGCCTGGAATCGTTCTTGAGGCCAAGGAAATTCTGGAGGCTGCGTCGCTCCTCGAAACCGCGGGATGGTTGCGCGGGCAATTCCGGGAAGAAGCGGCGAAATTTCCTTTGTTGGCTGCGCGCGTGGCATCGCTTGGTGATTTTCGCGAGGCGCTGACGGCGATCCGGCGATGCGTGCTGCCGAATGGCGAGATCAGCGACGATGCGTCGTCGGCGCTTCGGCGAATCCGCGCGAGCATCACACAGACGCGGGAGTCGATTCAGAAAGCGCTCAAGCAAATCCTGCGGTCGCGCAACGCGGAGGCTGGAGAAGATTACGTCACGCTTCGCAATGAAAGATTTGTGATCCCAGTGCGCGCGGAAAGTAGGCGAAGTGTGCCGGGCGTGATGCATGGAGCGAGCGCGACGGGGCAAACTGTTTTTCTCGAGCCGTTTGAAACGGTCGAGACGAATAACCAGCTGGTGCAACTCGCCGAGGACGAAGCGGCTGAGATTATCAGAATTTTGCGCGAATTGACGGAGCGGCTGCAGATGGTTCGCGGCCCATTGGTCGTCGCATCAGAGACGATTGCGGAGCTTGACAGTGTGTTCGCGCGTGGGCGCTTTGCCCGCGATTTCGATGCGGCGATGCCGGAGTTTTCCGACGCTTCGGAATTGCGTTTGGTAGAGGCTCGGCATCCTGTTTTGGAAGACAAGCTGCGACGCGAAGAGCGCGCGGTCGTGCCGATGACGCTCGCGCTGGGCGGCGCGGAGAAAGTCTTGGTCATCAGCGGACCGAACACTGGAGGAAAGACGGTAGCGCTGAAGACGACAGGGCTCGCCGCGCTGGCCGCGCAATCCGGAATTCCCGTGGCAGCGCAGCGCGCAGTACTGCCGATTTTTGACCGCGTGCTGGTGGACATTGGCGACGAGCAGTCCATCGCCGCGGACCTCTCGACGTTTTCTGCGCACATGTTGAATTTGAAGACCATGCTGGAATTGGCGACGCCGCAATCGCTCGCGCTGGTCGACGAAATGGGCACCGGGACCGCGCCGGAAGAAGGCGCGGCGCTGGCTGTGGCGCTGCTCGATGAATTTCGCGCCAAGAACTGCATCGTGCTGGCGACCACGCATCACGACCGATTGAAGACTTACGCCTCGACCACGCCGGGCGTAGTGAACGCCGCCGTGGAATTCGACGACGTGAATTTGCGGCCGACGTACAGACTCATGGTCGGCGTGCCTGGAGGCTCGAGCGGCATCGCCATCGCGCAGCGATTGGGTATTGCGACGTCCATCATTGAGCGGGCACGTTCGCTGCTGACTCCTGAATCGCGCGAGGCTTCGGATTTGATCGCCTATTTGCACCGCAGCCGTGACGAACTCGACCGCATGCAACAGCAGATGGCCGCCGAGCGGCACGCGCTCGAAGAAGAGCGCAAGAAGCTGCGCACCGAGTGGGTCGAACGCCAGCAAAAACGGATCAAGGAACTCGAAGCGCAATTCGCGGAAATGCAAAAGCGCTTCGACGAAAGTGTCGCGCGCGTGATCGAAGCCGTGAAAGAACGCGAGCTGCGCGCGTCGCTCGAGAAGACCGCAAGGCGCAAGAGCCAGGATATTCGCAGCGAGGCTCGCGAAGAACTCAACGCCGCACTGGTGCAAACCATCTCCGACTCGCAATCCGACCTCGGGATTCGTACCGGTGCGACAGAATCGGTGCGCCCTGAGCGGCTGCAACCTGGTGCGCGAATTCGTGTGCGAGGCTTCAGCAAGCCGGTTATTTTTCGCCGCTTGGATGGCTCATCCGCAGAAATCGAAGCTGGTCCGCTCCGGATGAAAGTTGCGGTCGATGAAATTACCGGCGTAGAAGGCGCGCCGGCGCTGCAGTCTGTGCCGGCATCTTCACGAAATATCACTGTCACATCACAGCCCGGCGAAGGCGCAGCTTCGGGCGAGATCAATGTGATTGGCATGCGTGTTGAAGAAGCAACCGAGCGCGTCGACAAATATCTCGATGAAGCCGCGCTCGCGAATCAGACGCGCGTGCGCATCATTCACGGCCACGGAACAGGCGCGTTGCGCAAGGGCCTGGGCGAATTCTTAAAGTCACATCCACTGGTTCAACGAACCTCATTTGAGACCGAGGAACACGGCGGCAAAGCCATCACAGTTGTAGAATTGCGGTCGTAGGGGCTCATGGCGGAAGCGGGATCATTCGCGGAGCGGGTGAAGCAGCAGGCGGACATTGTTCGCGTGGTGGGCGAATATGTGCGCCTGAAAAAGACCGGTAAAGACTTCAGCGGGCTTTGCCCGTTTCATCAGGAAAAAACTCCTTCGTTTACGGTGTCTCCGATCAAGCAGATTTTTTATTGTTTTGGGTGCGGCAAGGGCGGCGACGTTTTTAATTTTGTGATGGATATGGAGAAGTCCGCATTTCCAGAGGCGGTGCGGACCGTCGCGGAAAAGTGCGGGATTGCGATTCCGCGGCCCCGGGAGCGGTCGCCGGAGGAACGCCAGGAAAATCAGCAGCGTGCGGCGCTGGTGGAGATGCATCGCGAGGCGCAGGGATTTTTTGTGAAGCAAATTTCCGGAACGCTCGAGGGAAAAGCGGCGCGCGCTTATCTCGAGGACCGCGGGCTGGATAAGGACGCGATCGAGCAGTTTGGGATCGGCTATGCGCCGAGCGCCGGCGATGCGCTGACGCGGCTGCTGAAGCAAAAACATGCCGAGAAGCTGCTCGTCGAATCGGGCCTCGTCTCACGAGGCGAACAGGGTGGCCGATTGTTCGACCGGTTCCGGCGGCGCATCACCTTTCCAATTGCGAACGATTCGGGAAAGATTGTGGCGTTCGGGGCGCGGGCGCTGGGCGATGACCAACCGAAATATTTGAACTCGCCGGAAACGCCGATCTACTCGAAGAGCAACGTGCTGTATCACATGGACCGCGCGAAGGAAGCGCTGCGGCGCTCGGATTTTGCGGTGCTGGTCGAAGGCTACATGGATGCCATCGCCGTAGCGCGCGCGGGAATCAGCAATGTTGTAGCCAGTTGCGGAACGAGTCTCGCGGAGCCTCAGATCAAGTTGCTGAGCCGTTTTACGAAACGCGTGATTGTTAACTACGACCCCGATAACGCGGGGCAGGCGGCGACGGAGAGGTCCGTGTCGTTGTTGCTCGAGCAAGATTTCGAGGTGCGCGTGCTGGCGCTTCCTCCTGTTGGCGACAAGAAGGCCGACCCGGATTTGTTTATCCGCGAGAAGGGCGCGGAGGAGTACACGAAGCTGCTGAAAGATGCGCCGCCGTATGTGGACTACTTAATTGCGCGGGCGCGGAAGATGGATTTGACGACCGGCGAAGGGAAGAGGCGCGCGGTGAATTTTCTCTTGCCCTACGTACAAAAAATTCCCGATACCATTCTTCGCTCGGAGTGGGCGACGCGGATCGCGCAGCAGCTTCACCTGGACGAACCGGTGTTGCGCGCGGCGTTGAGCAAAGCGGCCACGCAGCGCCACAGCGAGCTAAAGATTCGGCCTGAGCTGGTGGGCCGGTCAGCAAAGCCCGTCGAGCGGCGATTGATTCGCATGCTGGCGGAGGCGGCGGGTTTTCGCCGCGAGTTGGCGCAACGGCTCCAGGCGGCGCAGCTCCATCATGGGCTCGAAACAGAGAAGGTTTTCTCGGCGTTGATCGTCGCGACCCTGGCCGACGAGCCAATGCAAGCTACCGAAGTTGCCGCGCAGCTCGAAGAACGCGACCGGCGCATACTCTTCGAGATTCTTTTTGAGGAAGCCAGCGAGCCGACCTGGGAAGAGGCGGTCAGTTGCGTTGAGGCTTTGCAGCACCGGCAGGCCGAGCGGGAACTGGCGGACGTCCAGCGGAGTATTGAGGCGAACCCCCCGGTGGGGGAGATGCGCGGGCTGCTCGAGAAGAAGCAAGATTTGATGCGGCGATTGGCGGCAGCTAGATAGTGAGCCAGCGGCCAGCCGAACTGGGGCGGCGGAATTCTAGTTAACCATAACTACCCCCTCCCCCCGGTTTTTGCATAAGTGTTGATTCTAAAGAAGATTAAATGTGTTTAGAATGAACACTTACAGAAGTGTTGATTCTAAAAGGGTTGCGTGGAGCGCAATTTTCGCCTTGCAAGCTCTCATTTTGACGGAGTTCGCACAGCTGGGATCTCCCAGTTGTAAAACAAATGAATTGCACGAGGGAATGACGAAGGTTTACTTACATACTACTATACGCTGCTTCCAATAGAAGTCAAGGGAAAAGAGTAGGGCGAACGCGTGTTTGTTTCCGATTGTGCGACCTATCGTAAGCTATGCCCGAGAAGCAGCAGACACAGCCACGTCTTATCATCGTCTCGCCGCTATGGAACAACCGCTATGGAATAACTGTGATGCTGGTAACCGGATGAATCTCCATCCACTTCGCGTGAAAGGTGTCCTGCACGTAGGTTCCCACAATGCGGACGTGAGAGCCTACCGCAGGGAGAGCGACCTGATCCTTGTAGCCTTGGCACGCCGTCTTGGCGTCCGGCTGCGTCACAGGATACCTACATACAATTTCGAAGACGAGGTTTCCGCCCTCTTCGTTCAGGTTTCCAGCGTTCAAGAGGTTTTGGAATTCAGGGTCCACCTTTAGCCATCCGTGGGTGTCACCGTCATTCTCATGACGGACACCATCAGGCTCCCTCACCGTCTGGTTCGCTGTGGCATCTACAATCGTTCCGGTCACCGCGATACACTGCTGTTTCACGATTAGCCGCTGCGAGTGGTAGACGTGATTCCACAAACTGGGATCACATTGCGTGCTTGCTGGTACGGCAGTGCTGGGGGTCGCGGGTGGGAGTGTTGTGGTAACCTCCGATATGCTGACATACTTCGCGAAGATCCAACCAACCTGGTCGTCCTCCGTCCTGACGTGATAGAACCCACTATCCGGACTCGCATCCACCAGAGTCACCCTCGCGCCCTTAGAGAGATGCGCCAGCACTGGACTCGCTGTAGAGGGGTCACGGCGAAGAATGACATTGCGGTTGACGGTTGCCTGTTGGGCCCACACAGAGCATGGACAAGTGACCAGAAACAGTACCCATATCGCGCGTCGCAGCAGAATGAGCTTCATGTTTCCTCGCATTCGGTCTGAGTCTATTAGCATCGGAAGACGGAGCTCATATAGGTTGTCGAGTGGGAAGCCATTCATATCCGAAAAAGGGCTCTCGCAACCGCCTGATTGGGGTAGACAAGGCATGTCTTCATATTTTCCATCATTCCGGTCCTATACGGGTCCCCAAATAAACGGATGGTGGAAGCTGAGCCGAGCGAACTTCTTCCACAGATTTCCACCGATTAAATTGTTGACGGGGGCGGACTTAAGCGTGTAGCGTAATAGGGTTTCGCGAGTAACGGTTTCGCACCTAAATGCATCTATATAGATGTACTTAGAGGCGCGGGAACGTACTCTGAGAGCGGGCAACGGGCGAAGTACAGGGCGAACGGCGGGCTGGCGGCGCGGCGCAGCCTAGAGGAAATCACAATAAAGACGAGTGATCTGGTGGGGGATTCCCCACAGTTCGTTTCGGTGACCGCAGAGGAGTTAACTGCGCCAGTGTGGCATACTGCCCGCGCATTTGCGGGAAGAATACTTTTGGCGGCCATGACCGGCCGCTGTTGAGATTGCGCGTGGAAGTTGGGAGGAATTTGTGGCAGCTGTGGGTCTGGAAGAAAAATATGATGCGGTAAAGCAGCTCATTGCCGTAGGCAAAGAGCGCGGGTATTTGCTTTACGACGAAGTGAACGATTCGCTTCCGGCAGAGGTGCATTCCTCAGAAGAGATCGACGACCTTCTCACTACATTTGAACGGAATGGGATCGAGATTTACGAGGACCAGGCGTCGGCGAAGGCCGCGCGCGCGGTGGAAGTGTCCACGGAGGGTGGCGACCGTGATGTCGTCGTTAAGGACGAGGCGCACTCGGACGAAGGCGGCAGCGATCTGGATTTGACGCCGGGGTCTCTCGAAAAGACGAACGACCCTGTGCGGATGTATTTGCGCGAGATGGGGACCGTGCCGCTGTTGACGCGCGAAGGCGAAGTGACCATCGCGAAGCGGATTGAGCGCGGGCAGCTGGTGGTGATGAAGTCGATCACGCGGTCGCCGATCGTGATTAAGGAATTGATTGCGGTGGGCGAGGATTTGCGCAAGGGCGCGCGGTCGATCAAAGAGATCGTGCAGTTTGACGACGAAGAGCTGACCGAAGAGAAGATTGCGAACAAGACGAAGCAGACGCTGAAGTACATCGACAAGATTGCGAAGTTGTACGACTTGGCGCTGAAGCAGGCGGAGAAGCTCGATAAAACGCCGAAGGCGAAGAAGCGGCCGTACATGAAGGCGAAATGGGCGCTGTCGCGGACGCGCGTCGAGATTTCGGTGGAAATTCGCGGGATCGATTTCAATCCGTTTGAGAAGAAGCGGTTGATCGACAAGATGCGCGGGACGGTTGAGCGGCTGCAATCGCTGGAACGCGAGGCGGGGCGGCTGGAGCGGCGCGTGGACGCCGCGAAAGGCGACGTGGCCGCGGAAGCGCGCAAGGAATTGCGTACGCGGCGGACGGAGCTGAAGGATATTGAAGAGGCGAGCGAAGTTGGGCTCACCGAATTGAAGCGCACGCTGACGTTTATTCACCGCGGCGAAGCGGAAGCCGAACAGGCTAAAAAAGAATTGATTGAAGCCAACCTTCGGTTGGTCGTTTCGATTGCGAAAAAATATACGAACCGCGGGTTGCAGTTCCTGGACTTGATTCAGGAAGGCAATATCGGGTTGATGAAGGCCGTGGACAAATTCGAGTGGCGCCGCGGATATAAGTTTTCTACGTACGCGACGTGGTGGATCCGGCAAGCGATCACGCGTGCGATTGCCGACCAGGCACGCACGATTCGTATTCCGGTGCACATGATCGAGACGATCAACAAACTGGTGCGCACGAGCCGCCAGTTGGTGCAGGAACTTGGACGCGAGCCGACTTCGGAAGAGATTGCCAAGCGGATGGACATTCCGGTGTCCAAGGTGCGCAAGATTTTGAAGATTGCGCAGGAGCCGATTTCGCTGGAGACGCCGATCGGCGAAGAGGAAGATTCGCATCTTGGGGATTTCATCGAGGACAAGGCGGTGGTTTCGCCGTCCGACGCGGTGATCAATTTGAATTTGAAGGAGCAGACGTCGTCCGTGTTGAAGACGCTGACGCCGCGCGAGGAAAAAGTTATCAAGATGCGGTTCGGTTTGGATGACGGGAGCGAGCATACGCTTGAAGAAGTGGGGCAGTCGTTTGCCGTGACGCGCGAGCGCATCCGGCAGATTGAAGCGAAGGCGTTGCGCAAGCTGCGGCATCCGTCGCGGTCGCGGAAGCTGCGGGCGTTTTTGGAAGGGCCTTCGCGGGATTACCTCTAGAAAGATTCAGTATTGCCGTGGAATTCTGAGGGGTTCCGAATACTTCCCACAATCTTAGGCGGGCAGTTCAACGTATGCGGAATAAGTCTGCGGTTCGGGGACGGCTTGTCCTTCTTCGCGCAAGCCATCGAGACGAAAAGCAATGGCCTCCCGCATGTTCTCTTCGACTTCCTCGCGGGTGCGACCGGTGGAAACACACCCCGGCAGGTCGGGTGAATAAGCCGAGAAACCTGTCTGTGTCGGTTCGATGACGATCAAGTATTTTTTCATTGCTTCAATGCCGCCTGTTTCAGGACGCTGTTCAAGGTTCCGGGTGCCAAATCGTCGCCGGGCTTCCCGGGCACGTGACCACTCTTAGTTTAGCAGGATGTTTGTACTGGCGGTGACTTCCTCGGGTTCTCGCAAGTACCCATCCATCTTGTTCCAGCATGCGGATGACGTCTCGAACCCTCACTGGCCAAAGTCATGCCCTCCGTCGATTGCCGTCAACTCCTGACGTTTTGCGGTGGGATGCGGGCGAAACGTGCTGCTAGACGAGTGATCCATACGGCCACGAAGGCGGCAAATCCGAGAACCGCGTACAACATGTGGTCCGGGTCGGGGCGGTGGTCGGGGTGCAGATTGGACTGGACCGCGTAATTGAACGTAAAGAGAAGGAGCACGAGAACTGCGCAGCCAAACCACGCGAACCACGTACTGAAGAACTCCAGCGTAGCTTCGGACTGGTCCGGACTGAGCCAATACTGTTTGTTTGGGAGATTGATGAGCTGCGTTGGGAGGCTCTTAAGCATACGCGGCACGCCAAACCCGAGGGCCGTGGCGATCACGATGGCGCCGACGAAGAACCCAAAGAACATTGTTTTGGACTGCCAACCGTTGGGGATGCCGCGGCCGTTGAAGTGTGACGCGACATTGTCGGGCAATTGCGAATAGTACGAAGAGAAGTAAATCGCCGCAAAAATGGCCAGTAGCGCAAACAACAATTTGGGCAGGCGGGAATCCAAATCGGGCCTCTCGGCTCTAGATTAACTGACGGAATGACGTGTCGCCAATAAATCGCGGCAGAAAAGCTCGAATGCGTTAGCCCGAAGATGCGCGTTTCGTTGAGCCACCACGCGTATTAGAATGAAAAGGGCCCGGCGGAAAACATATGAAAACACTGGAAAAGATTGCAGCGGCGGTGCTGGTGCTCTTGCTAGCTGCGGCTGTATATGGATTATTCCGCACTCAGGAGCCGTCCGACGCGGCGCGAAACAACAACAATGCGCCGCCTTCGGGCGGGGCGCGGGCGCCCGTCGTTGATCAAACGCCGCTTTTGACCGCAGAGAAGCTGGCGCGCATGCCAGCGACCGCCGAAGAACAGCCGTTGGCCCAAGAAGCTTTGCATCTTGCTGACCATAAGATGGATCTGGCCTACGCGGCGGCGGAGCGCGAGTTGGAGGAGCACCCACCTATCTCGAGCCCTGAAGCGAAAGAGATCCAGCCGAGACTGAAAGCAGCCGAGGACGCGCTGGATGCCGACAACGCACTGGTGGAACGTTTGACAGCTGAAGAGGCAAAAGCGAGCGGGGCAAAAAAGGACCAGGTGCACGACCAGCTGGTATTGGCGACGGCCCACCAAGGAGAGCATCAGGACGAAGTGGATGATGCGAAAGCGGATTTAAACCGCGCAGGCGGCGACCCTAAAAGTCTCATCGAGGCGATGGTCGAGGAGCACAAAGCCTCGTCGCAGGCAGTGGACTCCATGCATGTCGGTATCAGTCAGGCCCCCGAAGAGCGCGGACTGATTCAGAGCTTTCGGCGATGGCTGGCGATTCATCAAAAGCAGCTTATTTTGTGGAATGCGAAGCAAGAAGCGGAGTCTCACGCCGCGACGCTGAGGGAAAAGCACAATGCCTTAGAGGCGCAGATACGAGCCGGAAAAACGAACGCATCGGAATCAGGCGTGCTGCCGAAAGTAACTCAAGGCTCCGCTAGCGCGCAACCAGCAGCGAAGTTGAGCCGCGAAGATTCTGCGGCCCTGATAACCATGGCGAAGCGCCATTCCGCGAACCAGAGAGTGCTTTCGTCACTCGACAGGCAGATCGATGACGAGAAACACCTCGCAGATAATTATGGCAAGTGGATCGATGTCGCGGCGGGGATGCAAAGATCGGTTATGCACCGAGTGTTTACCGGGCTGGTCATCATTCTCGTGATTCTTCTGATTGGCCTCTTTTTCGATGGCTGGCTCGGGAAGATACTCAGCAGGATGTCCATGGATCGCCGGCAGGTGGAAACACTGCGAACGGTCACGCGAGTGTCCATCCAGGTGCTCGCCGTGCTGCTGATTCTTTTGGTGATTTTCGGGCCGCCGACTCAGCTGGCGACTTTCCTAGGAC
>JGI12635J15846_10001391_pt1 | contig 21151 bp, 14 predicted proteins | sample BlaSpr_A8_OM2_M2_FD_15846 | JGI IMG/M metagenome (IMG submission 15846) | reverse complement strand
CCTGATCTTAGCGTCACGACGCATGCCCCGCCTGCAGCGCCCGGGCAATTGGGGTTTTCAACGCTTCAGTAGCGGCCGCGCGACTCGCGGCTTGTTCGCGGGCAAAGAGTCTTTCGCGCTCGATCATCGCCCACGCCAGCCCCATCATCACGCCGGCGAATGAGCGGAAGTCCACCACCGATTCGGTGAAATTCAAAATCAACATCGGCANCAGCGCCAGGGGCACTATCGCTCTCAACTTCCAGGGATCGCCGTTGGGGAAAAAGCAACTGAGCATCGGCCTCAGTATGATAAATAGCCAGAACAGCAGCGCCGGTACTCCGAGACTCACCGCGCGGGAGACATAGCCGTCGTGCAACGACGACTGATAACCCAGGCTCCAGACCGAGTCCCAGCCCGGAAAGTATTGACTCGTGAGAATCTGCCCCTCGACCTCGTAACCATAGCCTGCAAGCGGATGTTCCTTGATGCTGCTGACCGCAAAATCCCACGCTTCCTGCCGGCCGGTGAAGCTCGCGACGTCGCCGCGGTCCACGTACGCGTGCATTCCGGGGAGCACGTGCGCCGCCCCGTTAATCATTACGTATAAGGCGACGATGCCGATGACGCCGATAAATCGATACTTCCAGACCAGGTAAACCGCGCAGCCGATGGCGAGCCCGACAATCGGCGATCGCGAGTCCGCCATCACCGCCTGGATCAGCGCGCCGATCATCACCACCGCGACCAGAAATTTCTTGCCTTTGCTCGCAACCGGCCAATATCCGAAGCCCGCGCCGAGCGTCGCGATCATCAGGTTGCCGATTTCGTTGGGCTCGGTGAGAAATCCGACGAACCGCAGCATTCCCTCTTCGGTATCCACCTGCCAGGCGACGCCCGGCTGAATCAACATTTCAAGATAGTTGGCGGCGACAACGATTCCGCACCCGGCTAACAGATATCCCATCATCCGATGCGCATCCTCTCCGCTGCTGACTTCCGAAGCGATCGCGCAGATCGCCAGGAACGGCAGTATCGCGGCGAATGCGCGCGCGAGCGACACCGCCGGCAGCAGCGAATAAGACACGCTGACCAGCGCCCAAATCAGGTAGATTCCGTAGTCGCGAAACCCGCCCTGGCGCAAGATTCCTGATTTCCACAAGGACGGGAGAAACGGCAGGACGAACAGCAAGCCCAAAGGATATCGGACCAGGGCTCCCAGCTTGTCGTCGGAAGTCGAGGCGAATGCGCTCGCGGCAAACGCCTCGATCAGCACCAGCACAAACATCAGCCAGGCGACGTGATTGCTCGTGCGGTATATGCTCCAGGGCAAAATCACGGCCGCGGCAAGCGCGAGAACGACTACTCCGCTGCCGCTCGGATGAGTCAGCAAACCGAGGATCAGCAGACCCGCCGCAGCGGCCACCAGATATTCGAAACGTGGAATCGATAGATGGAAACTGTGCGTGCGCCGCTCGCGGGTCTCACCGAAAAGTCTCGACCACCGCTCTTCGGCATGATCTCGCGGGGAGGTTTGTAATTTTTGCAACATCTTCCGACGCTGAAAAAGCAATGAAGATGCCACGGTCTGAGATCGCGCGACTTCGTTCTCGCGCTTGATGTTGAGTGTGGCGCTTCTTCCCATTGGCTGGCGAGTCGAAGCGAACTTTTTTCACGACTACATACTCTGATGACTTAAGACTCGCCGCCGTCGACGATGAAGAGTTCAGTACGAACAGCGAAAAAACTAGATGACGCCTGCATATTTCCTCGTCGACAGTTCGATGGCTCGTAATTTCAGATAGGCCAAACAATCGGCGCGTAATTTGCATGAACTCAGAACACTAACGCGAACGAACATGAGGATTCGTAGCTAGTACGTAAAAACTTCGGACTTTTAGCTCCGGTGGGTCGCGACTGACCGAAAGCTCCCCACCACGACGTAGGCCAGTTCCCGCGCCCGCCCGGAGCCCTTCCATTCCAGTAAAGTGCCAGCCGCTGAGCCCTCAGCGGCTGGCACTTCAGGGCCACGAGGGGTGCCATATGTTTTTTCGTCGTGCCTCGATCACTCTAGCGGCAATGCTGGCGTGGGTTGAATTTACCAGTGTAGCCAAGGCCGCCACGGTTTCCGCTTATTGGGACGATGTCGCTTTCAACTATGTCCAGCAGACCAACTCCGCGCCGGCAGCTTCGAGGATGCTTGCTATCATGCACGCCGCCATGTACGACGCGTGGACAGCTTACGATCCGATAGCTGCGCCGTCGCGCGCCAACGGCATCCTGAAACGCCCGCCGGAAGAAAACACCGACTCCAACAAGATCGAGGCAATCAGTTTTGCCGCGCACAAGGCGCTGGTCGATCTGTTCCCATCGATGACCGCCGACATCGATGACGCCCTAACCCGCCTCGGTTATGATCTGGAAGACGCGAATACTGCCGACACCTCGACTCCAGCTGGAATCGGTAACGTAGCTGCGGACGCTGTAATCACTCTTCGCTATTGCGGTAATCAACTCAATGATGGCCCGAACCGGCGCGACTCCTATAGTCAATACTCAGTGGTCAACAACTCCGCTTCGAGCGACGACAATCCCGATTCATGGCGACCGCTTAGGACCTTCGACGGCACTCCCGCAGTTCAGCAAGCCTCGGCCGACAGCGTGAATCAATGAACATTCACTTCGTTGGACATGCGTGCGTAGTCGTCGAGTGTTCGGGCACGTCGATTCTGATGGATCCGTGGCTATCCGGGAAAATTTTCAACAATTCGTGGACCTTGCGTCCTCAACCCGTGTTAGATCCGGCTCTACTCGATCGTATCGACTACCTATGGATATCCCACGAGCATCCGGATCATTGTCATTTCCCAACCCTCGGTTCATTTCCGGATTCCTTCAAGCAGCGCGTAACTATCCTGTTCCAGACTCGCGATTCGGCAAAGATGCTGGCTGCGTTCAAGGGCTTGGGCTATCAACGCTTTCGAGTTCTACCTCATCGCGAGATGGTGCCGCTGAGCGATGAACCTTCGTCCGCGCGCGGCACAAAAGTCTACTGCTACCATGCCGGCCTGATGGACTCGGCCCTGGCGGTCATCGACGATCAACAGGTAATACTGAATGCAAATGACGCCCGCATAAGTACTTCCGAGTGCAAGTTAATTCTGAAGGACCTGGGACACGTCGACGCACTGCTGAACCAGTTTTCGCTGGCTGCGTACGCCGGCTTCGAGCCAGTCGAACGCTACCTGCCTGAGCGCGCCCAGCAGGTCCTGCGCAACGTGTCAGAGGTCCATCGCGCGCTCGACGCTAAAGTAACCATACCGTTTGCGAGCTTCATCTACTTCTCGAGCGAGGACAACAAATACGTCAATCCTTTCGCCAATACCGTCGACGATGCGCGCGAATATCTGACTAAGCAGGGTCAGCGCTCAGTGGTTCTTTATCCTGGGGATAACTATCAGGTCGACGCGGCGCATGACTCTTCGCAGGCGTTACAGCGCTACGCGTCACTGCCCAACTGGGACGAGCTGCCATACGATCCTATCGAGACAAAATCCCTTACAGAGATTTTCGACGCATATGCTGCTATGGCCGCGCAAATCCGCGAGCGTTACGCTCGCGCGATATTGTTGCTCTTGCGTCCGGTTACCATAAGGATTCCGGATCTCGACAAGACCATTGAGTTTTCGCTGGCCAGCGGACAGATCGCGCAAGCTCAAGGCTCGCAGCCGCCAGACCTCTCGATCAATTCCCAACCGCTATGGTTCGGTTTCAAGTTTCCGTTCGGAATTCAGACGCTCGGAGTATCCGCTCGATTCGCGCTTCATCGGAATTTCCGCAACTGGAAGATGCATCGAATACTCTTCTCCCTGAACAACGGCGGCATCTACCTCAAACCGAAGTACATATTCACGACCGACTTCATGAACTACGCGCGCAGCCGCCTCGCCGGCGGCATGACTCAGGCCGTCCACTACTATCGGACGTCGCTGTAGGACTCGCGACTTAGTCGCACACTTACAGCGGAATGACCTGCGCGCGCTTGGATGGTTCTTCCCTGGGATCTTCTCCCCTCGCCACGCGCAACGCTCGCGATGCCCGCTGCCAGAAGAGACTGTCCGGATAGCGCTGAACCAATCGGTGCACCACCGCATCGCCCTTCCACATCAGGAACGGCTTCGCCAGCGGGTTGAAGACCACGTGATCCGTGTAGGGTTGTAGCTCGAATCCCATGCTGGTTTTGAAGTAATCGAGCCCCTTTCCAACCGCCAGCGCCTTGGGTCCATGCGAAATGTAACCGACCTCCGGAGACGCCAGCTTGGTCTTCATTACGGTAAACAGCAGCGCGTTGTTCGGGTAGTACTTAAGCAGATCCGAAGCGCTCTTCTGTAGGTGTATGTAGTAGCAGTCTTCAACCAACATCGCGACGATGAAGGTCGCCAGACGATCCTCGACGAAGGCTCCCCACGCCTCGAAGTCCTTCGAGCTGCTGGCGTTCGCGCAGAACCGCTTCCACTCTTCCTCGGTGGCGCTCGGCGCCGTACCCATCTGGCGGAACGTGGTTTCCGTGGTCAAGGCGTGACCATGCAGCGCCAGGTAGTCGAAGTCGATCTGCTCGATCCGGCATCGCGCCAGCCCTCTGCGAGTTCGGCTGCGAACGTTCTGCGAAAGCGCCGGAAAGTCATAGTCGCGATTGGAACATACGTACATCCCTCCGCGCGGCCCGGGCTTGTCCGGCGTTTTCGGATAGCGCAGCGCGAACGCAGGTCCCTTGATCATTACCTGAGCCAGTTCGGTCGGCGATGGCTCGACAAAACGATGGATTGGCAGACTTTTGAACAGGAAAGGCTTGGGATTGTACCAGTAGCAACTTTCCGTCTGTATTACCCTGTTACCTATGGCCTTAAAAAATTGCGCCAACTCAGATGCCTGCATCGCCTTCCTCTCTCAACGATCAAATCGCCGACCGGCAAAACTCAGCCCGACAGCTATCGCCGGCTCAACCAGATTTCACGCCAATAGTGATAGTTCGCACGCTGACAGAATGAACGCTGCCCATGGCAATAGACCGACTCGAGTACGATGCATGGATTGCGGAAGCCCTTCAGCTCGCCGCTCCGCTCGTCGATCCGCCGCTGCATGTTCAGAATGACCGGATACTTGCGGCCGCAGTACTGGAACATCTCGGGCTTGAATTCCATGCCGCGGTTGCAGCCGTTGCGATCCAGCGTGCGCAGAATTTCGAAGATTCCGCGCACCCGCACCACTTCACCCGGCTGTAAATCGAGCGCCTCTGCTGGAGTCTTCCGGTAACGATTGGCATTCCATGGCGCGCGTGCCCACAACTTGAATAATTGCAGAATCGCCTTGCCCCAGAAGTAAATGACGAGCTGGAATAAGGCGCCGAAACCTGATTTTCCCGACACGCTATTTCGCGCGACTCTAGCGAAGTAGCCGGGCGCGTTGCCGATCGGCGCGGGACAACTCGCTGAGTTCAACTCCGTCGACTGACACATAAGAGTGTTATTCGATTTCTGCGCGAGCTCACTCAGCAGACGATAAGGTCCGTCTGCGATGCCGGCTGACGGAACTACGGCGAGCGTGGGACGGAATCCATCAGGGTTGGTCGCGGGACGAAGCCACGCTTCCTTCCACAGGAANAGACAGCCGGCCTCGCATCCGCGATGCGCCGATCCATCACACCTTAGCCGCTCGAGGTGAACCGTCCCTTCGATTCGTCGCGGCTGGCCCAGCGCGCAAGTGTTATCGGCTCGTTTGGATACTTGTAGACGGCGCCCGCAGAACGCCAGCATCTCGGGCATGAAGGGCAGACCGTCGAGTTTCCCGTCCGCATCGAGCGTCGCCATGACTTCCGCGGCGCTGCAAACTTCGACCATGTCGCCCTGCTTCAAGCCGATGGTTGCCGACCCTAAGTCAGGAAGATCACTTGGTTCCAAATCGACGGGAACGGTTTGCAGCGGTTCCGTGGTGCCGAACGTCGACTCCAGCGCTACTTCTGCCTCGTGCATTGTGAAGACCTCCGACCCGGGTGCGTACGGGGCCGCCACGATAAAGCAAGAGATGTACTTAGCGCGGGTCGGAAAACTATTCAGGAATTATCGGAGTCGAATCGAGCGTTGGCGGCAATTTCTACCACCAACCGTGTGAAGTATGTAAAAAGTACCTATAGGTAGCTATTCCGCGATCGGAAAATTCAAAATGATTGCGGCGCCTTGCGGAGACCGGTTCTCGGCGCGAATCTTTCCGCGCAGCCTGGTCATGACGTCGCGCGCCATCGAAAGACCCAAACCGGTGCCTAAGTCTTTAGTAGTGAAGAAGGGTTCGAACATTTTTTGCAGCACGTTCTCTGCTATGCCGATGCCTTCATCCGCGACCGTTACCTCGACGGTAGCCGCATACAACCTGGCTCCTATCGATAAGACTCCTCCATCCGGCATGGCTTCGCGGGCGTTGATCAGAAGATTCGCGAACACATGCTTCACCTGGTTTGGAAAGGTCCACACCTTGGGCAGCGAAGGCGCGATCTCGCGTTCGATTTTGACCGCGCCGCCCCTTGCTGTCGGCGTCCTTTGCACCAGGAAATCCACCATCTCGACGGCCTCGTCGATCAGGGTTGACAGATCGGCCAGCTCCAGCACTTCCTGCGGCCGCTCGTTGACAAATTCCTGAAGCCCGCGCACCCGCTCGGCCGCCGCGCTAACTATTCTCGCCAGCGCATCGACGTCCTTTGCGAAATCGCTGCCAGCCTTCGAGCGCAGAATGTTCAACCTCAAGGCGCCCGCATTCAGAATATTTCTGAGATCGTGCGCGAGGCCCGAAGCCATCTCGCCAATCGACCGGAGCCGCTCGTTCTGAAAGAGTTCGTCGCGCAAGTGAAAGAGACGGACCAGAGCTGTCATTTGCTGCGTGGTCTCGACGCCAACCGCCGCGACGTGCGGTTCGCCGTTGATTTCCAGCGGAAATCTCACAACGAAAAGCGATTTCCCCCGTTCGACCTGATCGGTGGAAATCAGAGGCTCGCCACCCGACAACACCTGCAGGTCCTTGCGCCAATAGACGTGGCCTATGCCAGGAAACAGTTCTTCATCAGTGCGGCCAATCCATTTTTCGCTTTCGATGCCGAGTTCCGAACCAAGCCGCGAATTGACGAAGACGTATCGCCCGCGCGCGTCCTTGATCCAGATGCGCGCCGGGATGTTAGCCATTACCAGCGAGAAAAAATGCTCCGGATCGTCGGGCATCGACGGACTTGAATGCGCGGCTATTTTGTCTTTACCGCTCATCTCAGGAGATACTGCGCGAGCACCCGGATTTTGCGGCTTAAAGAGTGACGAGTTCGGCCGATCGAAGATTTGGCGAAGTGCGGCGCCAAAGATACTAATGACACCCGGCGTGTAGTCGCCCCTTTTTTGTCTCGAAGTCTCAGATCGGACACGAGCAGTCTCCAAGACTGGTCTGAGAATTTGCGCGACAGTTAAATCAGTGATGTTCGGACAAAAATTACGTCGATCCGCCTTGTGCGTCAAGCGGCGCCCAGGCGCAGCCTATGCTACGCCTGCGCGCTGAACGGCGAGTGACTTCGAGGCTAGAAAATGATGCCGATGGCATCGCCGACGAGCCGGAACGGCGCTGCGATTATGGTCCCGGCGGCATTCGCAGTAGATCCAACGACGCTGTCCGGCTGGTCGGTGGTCGTGGTGGTCGTGGTACTGCTGGCCACAACCGGATCACCCGGCACAGTCGTGTAGGTTGTTTGCGTGCTCGTGTCCGCGCAGGACTGAAGTGCAAGGCACGCGCAAAGAATCGCGCTCAGACTTAGAGTCGAAATAATAGATTTTCGCATGACGATCCCTCCACCCGAAGATTCAGATAGCAGCGCACGCGCGCGCGATTTTTTCGCCACAGTCGCGCGCGCGTCGCTGAAATCCGACGCGCTCATAGGCTCGATAGCTACGGCGCGGTAACGGTCGTTGTCCTTTGCTGCTCAACCAATCCATTGTCGGTCGAGGTAGTGGTGCTGCTTGTAGTCGTAGGCGGTGCTACGACCACCGGCGCCGGAGTGGTTTCAACTACGGGTGCCGGAGTCTGATTCTCATCCACGGTTTTGTGGTAGGAGAAGCATCCAGTGGCGATTCCACACACCGCGACAGCTGCAGGAATTATTGCGAGACGATTGATAGGACGCATTTTCTTTGAACCCTCCATCGGGAACTTACGGTTGATAGCAGCAAGAAGCCGGCCAGATAGGATTCGAGAAATCTTCAGCGCTTGCGACCCAAAATAGCTAAGTTGTTCGGTAAATCTTTCCAGATTGCAGGCTTTTTGAAGCGATCAGACTAATTTGTGCCCTGGGCCTGCCGCGCTTGAGCTACTTCGCGATCGAAGCCGGGCACGATTGCGTTGATGAACGCGTTAACCAGAAATTGGCCTATCGCCTGCCATGTGCTCACGTTAGGAGTGCTGACCGGACCCGAGATATTTACCTTGGTAGCTACCTGGTTAGTCGATCGATTCTTCAATATCTTCGCGGCGCCACCTATCACCAGTTCGTAGGCCTTGTGCAGGATCGGTTTCTTCGCGTCCTTCTTCGAGTCGTAGACCTTTATGTCGGTGAACAGCGGCTTCACGTATCCGGTCACGTATTTGTCCTTCACGCTGACTTGTGCGAAGACCGACACCTTGCCCGACGCTACATCGAATTTTCCGTACGCGCGCAGAAATTCGTTCAGGGAAGTCAGGTCGGTGTTGTTGCTCGCAAGATCGAAATCGAAATCGGGTCCCTGATGCTCAGGGCGCAGGACTGCGGTCAGCCTCGTATCTCCCGATCCCATCAGCCTGCCGCTGCATTCAACCTTCGCGGTGCCGTCGCTCTGATGATTCGAAATGTTGGTCGCGCGCAAATTCGCATCGGTGATGAAAAAGCCGTAGTGCGGATTCGCCGCGTTATTGAAGAACTTCAACGTGCTGTTAGTGAGCACGACTTCGTGAGCTTTGAGCTCGATACCGGGAGCGTTGTTGACCTTGGACGCTGCGTTCTTGACGCTGTCTATTCGACTCGCCTCACCAGCTGCCGACTGCGAAGTGTGCACGTAGTCAAGGTGAATGCCATCAATAGTGGCGTTCTCGATCTCGGCTCGCGCGATTCTCGGCGAGTATTCCACAATGCCTTTGCTTTGCAGCGTCCCCTGGTAGACGTGGAGGTTCGCGCGTTGAACCACGGGCTCGAATCTACTCAGCGGGATACGATCGATGGAGTAATTCGCCAGAATGCCAGGAAAAGGATCGTCCAGAAAATTAGCCTTCCCATCGATGGCCAGTCGCCCGTTATCGAACACCTGCGACTTCGCCGCGAAAGGCGACGGATAGCGCTGATGCTTCGATCTGATGTTGCGGATATTGTCAGCGCGGAGCGAGATGTCCTTCAGATAAAGCGGACGATTCGGATCGGTATCGATGTAAGTGGCTTCACCATCTCTGATCCTGAACAAATTTATTTTGAACGGGTACACGCTCTGGATGGCATCCTGCCAACCTTCTTGTCTTATCGGCACCTTGCTCGACGCCTCGGCCTCCAACTGCGTGAGGTTGATATGCACGCGCGGGTGCGTCAGCAAAACGTCGGCGACCACGCGGCCAAGCAACAGCTCGCTCCATTGAATTCTAAAAGCCATCTGCGGCAAGTCGGCGACCGGCGGCGACGGGTGCGCATTCTGCGTTACGACCAGGCCGTCGAGAAACAACGAGCCGCTGAGCAACTGCACGTGCGCATGGCTGAGGTTCGTGTGATAACCAACCAGCTTCTCGTTCATCACTCTCTCGACTCGCGCCCGAACGACCGGATCGAGAAAGAACGAGGCGACGTATACGCCGACCACCAGCAGCGCGAGCGCGCCGACAATCCATCCGGCGACGCGCGATCGTCGCGCGCTACGCGAAGGCAGCGGCGTCGACTTTGGTTCTGTTCTGTATGCTGTTCCGGCCGCCATTTCGGATATACATGGCCGTCCGCGGAAGTAGTCGCCCTCTGCGGTTGCATCCAACCGCAGAGGCGTCGAAGCGGCCGTCGAGACTTCTACTCAGTCAACATTCTGCTTCGCGACGAATCCGGTAGCTCCCTTCATCGGTCCATCGGTCACGGTAACCACCGCGCCGTAGTTGTCGCTGGTCACAATCTCGACTGGCGTCTGATCGTCGATCTGCTTGGCGGCTAGACTTTCCTTCACGTCACCGACGACTCCCACAACTCCACCTTCCTGCTTGTCGCGAGCAGTGTGCAGGTAAGTCTGTTCATCNGGATACACNGGAACCGCATGCTGATTTCCNATCACGACCAACTTGTGAGTGATCACCGGTCCGATTGGTTGCTGGCAAGCGATCAGTGCGATCGAAAAGAGCGTCCCTAGCATTANGATCATTGGCAGGTATTTCATTTTCACCTTAGAGCCTCCACGAGAGTTACAGCGGCTAACTGAGCATCGCGCGTGCCAACGTTTGGAGTAGAAATTCGCAGCCATTCACCAATGCTAAGACTCCATCTCTGTAGAAATTACGCACCGGGCTTATAGACGCGCCGATCACGAATCGCTGAAAACAACTTGCGCGTGATTAAAGAACGCGACCAGTGACACGCCGCCGATGGTGTTGCCGATCAAAACCGGCGTCAGGAAGTTGCCCAGGAGATTGCCCCACGACAGCGTCCCCCGCGCAACGAGAAAAAACCCATCTACGGATCCAGCGATTCCATGCGGAAGATTGCCCAACGACACCATGTAGGTCATCACGACGATTATGAACGCGCGCGAGGAATCCGCGCCCGGCATCATCCACACCATCAACGCTATCAGCCAGCCCGCGACCACTCCGCGCGCCAGCAACGCCATCCATCCGGCAGACACCGCGCCCGTGGCAATATCGGCGAACGCGCTGGTGACTTGGGGGCTGAAGAGATCGAATCTCGCCAGTGCCCATGCGAACGCGCACGCGCCCGCGAGGTTTGCCAGCAGCACCACGATCCAAAGGCGGAGCACCTGCATCAGGGTCGCCAAATCGCGCAGCATCAGCAGCGGCAACATGACGGTCAGCGTATTTTCCGTGTAGAGCTGTTGGCGTCCGAGAATCACCGCGAGGAAGCCGACGCTGTAACCGAAACACGACAACAATGGCCGCCAGCTCGTATCGGGCAGATGAACCCGGATCAGTCCACTCGCAACCAGCGAGAATCCAATCGAAAGGCCCGCCGCCATGCCCGACCAGATGAGCGCGCTGATCGGCCGGCGCAACTCGCCTTCACCCTCGGCGCGAATCGCTTCATGGATCACCGCCGCCCGTGGCGCGGTCCGTTCCTCTGCGACCCGCCGCTCTGCTCGAGTCAGCTCGCCCGCAGGAGCTCCGGTCGCATCTCCTGAGAGTGTCTTGGCCGATTGGCTTTTCGCTGGCCGCGACGATTTTTTTGTCGCCGCATCCGTGGACCGTGTTCGCTCGGACATCTGGTTCTGGGCCGCGAACTAAGTGCTGTCGCGATGCGACGAGTGCGAGGCGGTGCAATCGGCGTGACCGCAGTGGCAATCGGTCGCGCCCTCGTCGCGTTCGTTGGATTCGCACTCATTCGAACAAAATTGGCTCCCTGCTTCCGCTTCGCAGGAACAAGCGTCATGCCGGCATTTCATACTTCTCACCTCGGGTTCAATTGTGCGGACCATTGTCAAGCGCACGAAGGTGCAAATCCGCTGCCACTGCGCGATCGACACTTCACTAACAATTCTGGCCCACCTCTTGCGATTAATCCGAGCCAGGAGCGCATCAGATTGGTCGCAAGCAGAACGAATTCTTTCTTTTGTATGTCGAGAAAGTTTTACCGCGGTGAAACTACCGGCGATAATTCCGCATCACAGGAGAATCACGATGACTAAACTTGAAACCCTGGACAATCTCGTCAAGACCTGTATCGACAGTGCGGAGCGTTATCGGCGGGCCGCGGACGACGTCGGCAAAGAGTATCTCGTCCAATTTTTCAATCAGCAGCAATCGGCTCGTCGACGCGATGCCGACGCACTGAATCTTTTACGCAAGCGCCTCGGCGGTGAAGGCGAGCAGGCCGGCAAGGAATCTGGCAGCGTCGGTGGATTCATCGATCGGACCGCGATGGACCTGAGCGTCGCGATGAGCAAGGGCGACACCGGCGTCGTCGAGTGGTGTCTCGAGGATGCCAGGGACGTTATTACCGAGTACGAGAAGGCCTTGCGCGATGCCGACGGCACGACGCGCAGTACGCTTGAACATCAGCTCGCTGAGAGTCGAGCTTCTCTGACTGCGCTCGAAAAAGTCTTAAAGCCGTACGGCCATCCACGATCCTGAACGACGCAGATAGCTGTCTCGGTCCCCGTGTTCTATAAGCACAATCTCGTCGTTGATGATTTGATACGGCCCGCGGATTGCTTGATGTTTAATCGCGATGCCGGAAAGAGAGCCCGACTGCGCGCTTGTCTTGGCGCAAGTCGAAGACAGCGTGCGGGCAATGAGGCGCCACATCACTAATTTTCAGCGGCAACTTCTGCTCCTGTCCATTGGGAAAAAGGTAGAAATTACCTGCTCACAGGGAGTTGCCGGAAAAGGCCGTGCGAATGGGGCTTCGATGCCGAACGATCTCGTCGAAGATTGCGAGCGCTTTCGCGCTCAGTGAACGTCTCCCGCTCTCAACAGAATCGGATAAGGATCGATCGCCTCCCCCTTCCACCATGTTTTGTCAGGACCGAGTTTGAAGATCGCGAAATGCAATTGCGGCGCGTCCGGCTCCGCATCCCCCGTCGTGCCGACATATCCGATGACCTCGCCGCGCGCAACCCGCGACCCTTCGTGGACCTGCTCCGCCCAGTCATCGAGGTGCGCGTAGTAAAAGCAGTAGACGCTCGCATTATCAAATTCGTAAATCGTCAATCCTCCAGCGCGGCTGATGAAGACCTTGCGGATGATGCCGTCGGTGACCGCACGAATCGGCGTGCCGCGAGGTCTCATGATGTCGATAGCCTCATGACGATGCCCGCCGCGAATCTCGTTGAAGGAATCATGCAGCTCCGACGTCTTTAGGGAATCCAGCGGCGCGCCAATTTTCAGCGGCGGGTTCTCGATCGCGATCGACGGACTCGTGAGGAACACGGATATACAAATCGCCGCGAAGGCGACTCTCTTGGGAATGGGCGGAGTCATGGCAAAAAAAGAGCAAGCAGCAGTCCGGATTTGACGAAACCGCGGAAAGCGATTCACCAGTAAAAATGTTGTGAACCGTGTAAAAAGTTTGTGAATGTTTTTCCGGAGGGCGGAGGTCGGCGCTTTCCTTGGGACTCTGCCGAGATTGCCTATATGAAGATAAGTTTACATATAACCAATATTTCTTAGCCTAATCAACTCCGCGCCCGCTCCGGCACGTTTTCTGCTTCTTCTGGCAAGCCTTTGTCTGAACATTTTTCTGGTCGGGGAGATTTGAATGCCTTGTAGTACGTCGAGCAGGTGCAATCCCGCCACCTCCAGGTCCGAACCTGACCCGGACCTCCTCATCCTCTCATTGCACCGCGCTCGACTTTCCCTCGCTTCGGTTCTTGGACGCCCCGCTCACAGACTTTGGTAGAGGAGCTATTCAGGTGGAACTGAATGATTCGAACCGGATTCAGAAATCGGCCAACGCGAGTCAGGCGGCAGACAACGAAGCCATCGCCGGAAATAAATCCAACGGCGCCAGATCCCGGCGCAACGGACATCGCCGCCCCGATGAAGAATCGGACGATCGGCGTTTCAAAAGTCTGATCAAAGCATTGACCGCGGCTGGCCGCGGCGATTTTTCAGTTCGGCTCAAGGTCACCCACAAAGACAAACTGCTCGACCAGCTCGCGGCGGGTTTCAACGCCGTCGCCGAGCGCAACGAAGCGATCACCAGCGAGATAATCCGGGTCGAGAAGGCCGTTCGCCGCGAGGGGCGAATGACCGAGCGCGCGACAGTCCGGGGCGCCATCGGGGGATGGCAGGATATTGAAGACTCGATCAATTCTCTGATCGGCGGCCTGGTGCAGCCCACCACCGAGGTCGCCCGCGTTATCGGTGCGGTCGCGCTGGGCGACTTGCGCCAGAAGATGGCGCTCGAAATCGACGGCGAGCCGGTCAAGGGCGAGTTCCTGCGGATCGGAACCACTGTTAACGCGATGGTCGATCAGCTCAGCTCGTTCGCCGACGAGGTTACTCGCGTTGCCAAGGAAGTCGGCACCGACGGCAAGCTCGGCGGCCAGGCGCAAGTCAAAGGCGTGTCGGGCACCTGGAAAGATTTGACCGACAACGTCAACGTGCTGGCGCGCAACTTGACCGACCAGGTGCGAAATATCGCAACCGTCACGACCGCGGTCGCCAACGGCGACTTGTCGCAGAAGATCACAGTCGATGTTAAGGGCGAAATCCTCGAACTGAAGAACACCATGAACACGATGGTGGATCAGCTTCGAGCGTTCTCCGCGGAAGTTACGCGCGTCGCGCGCGAAGTCGGCACCGAAGGTAAACTCGGCGGCCAGGCGGAAGTCAAAGGCGTGTCGGGCGTCTGGAAAGATCTGACCGACAACGTCAATTTCATGGCGTCGAACCTCACCACCCAGGTGCGCGGCATCGTCAAGGTCGTCACTGCGGTCGCCAACGGTGACCTGTCGCAAAAATTGATCGTCGACGCGCGCGGTGAGATCGCGGCTCTGGCCGACACCATCAACAGCATGACCGCGACGCTGGGCCTGTTCGCCGAACAGGTCACCGACGTGGCCCGCACCGTCGGCGTGGAAGGAAAGCTCGGCGCGCAGGCGGAAGTTCCGGGCGTCGCCGGCACCTGGAAAGATTTGACCGACAACGTCAACCTGCTCGCGAACAATCTTACCGCCCAGGTCCGAAACATCGCGGACGTTACCACCTCGGTTGCAAAGGGCGATCTCTCCAAGAAGATCACCGTCGACGCGAAGGGCGAAATCCTCGAGCTGAAAGACACCATGAACACGATGGTCGATCAGCTCAACTCGTTCGCGTCGGAAGTTACCCGCGTCGCACGCGAAGTCGGCACCGAAGGAAAACTCGGCGGCCAAGCCGAAGTGCGCGGCGTCTCGGGCGTCTGGAAGGATCTGACCGACAACGTCAATTTCATGGCCTCGAACCTCACCACGCAGGTCCGCGGCATCGTCCGAGTCATCACGGCGGTAGCCAACGGCGACCTGTCTCCAAAACTCGAGGTCGCGGCCAAGGGCGAAATCGCCGCATTGGCCGACACCCTCAACGGCATGACGAAAACCCTGGCGATCTTCGCCGAGCAGGTCACGAGCGTCGCGAAAACCGTCGGCGTCGAGGGGAAACTCGGCGCGCAGGCCGAAGTGCCCAACGTCGCAGGCACGTGGAAGGATCTCACCGACAATGTAAACCTGCTCGCCAATAATCTGACCGCCCAGGTCCGTAACATCGCGGAAGTCACGACCGCGGTTGCGAAGGGCGACCTCTCGAAGAAGATCTCGGTCGATGTCAAAGGCGAAATCCTACAACTGAAGAACACCATGAACACGATGGTGGATCAGCTGCGATCGTTCGCCTCGGAAGTTACCCGCGTCGCGCGCGAAGTCGGCACCGACGGCAAACTCGGCGGCCAGGCCGAAGTCCAGGGCGTCGAGGGCATCTGGAAGGATCTGACCGACAACGTCAACGTGCTCGCCGGCAATCTCACCGACCAGGTCCGCGGTATCGTCAAGGTCGTCACCGCGGTCGCCAATGGCGACTTGTCGAAGAAAATCTCGGTCGATGTCAAAGGCGAGATCCTCGAACTGAAAACCACCATCAATACGCTGGTCGATCAGCTGAATTCGTTCAGCGCTGAGGTTACCCGCGTCGCGCGCGAAGTCGGCACCGAAGGAAAGCTCGGCGGCCAGGCCGAAGTCAAAGGGGTGTCGGGCGTCTGGAAGGATTTGACCGACAACGTCAATTTCATGGCGTCGAACCTCACCACCCAGGTCCGCGGCATCGTCAAAGTCGTGACCGCGGTCGCCAACGGCGACCTCAAACAAAAGCTGGTCGTCGACGCGCGCGGCGAGGTCGAAGCTCTCGCGGTCACGATCAACAACATGACCGACACGCTCAGCACCTTCGCCGAGCAGGTCAGCACGGTGGCCCGCGAGGTCGGCGTCGAAGGAAAGCTCGGCGGCCAGGCGCGCGTCCCCGGCGTCGCCGGCACCTGGAAGGACCTTACCGACAACGTCAATTTCATGGCCTCGAACCTCACCACCCAGGTCCGCGGCATCGTCAAAGTCGTGACCGCCGTCGCCAACGGCGACCTCACGCAGAAGCTCATCGGGGTGGAGGCGAAAGGCGAGATCGCGGCCCTCGCCGATACCATCAACAGCATGACTGAGACTCTGAGTATATTCGCCGACCAGGTCAGCACGGTGGCGAGAGAAGTGGGAATCGAAGGCAAACTGGGCGGTCAGGCCCGCGTGCCGGCGGCGGCTGGAACATGGCGCGACTTGACCGACAACGTCAACCAGCTTGCAGGTAACCTGACCGCTCAGGTGCGAGCGATCTCCGACGTCGCGACCGCAGTTACCAAAGGCGACCTGACCCGATCGATCAAGGTCGAAGCGCTCGGCGAAGTCGCGGCGCTCTCCGACAACATCAACCAGATGATCGTGAACCTGAAGGAGACCACGCAGAAGAACCAGGAGCAGGACTGGCTCAAGACCAACCTCGCGAAATTTTCGAGCATGATGCAGGGCCAGAAGAACCTCGAGGCCGTGTCGCGAATGATCATGTCGGAGCTGACGCCGCTGGTCTCGGCGCATCAGGGTGCGTTCTTCCTGATGGACGCCGACGAGGGCGCTCCGATTCTGAAGCTGACCAACACCTACGCCTATCGCGAGCGCAAGGGCGTGGCGAATCGGTTCCGGATTGGCGAAGGCCTGGTCGGTCAATGCGCGCTCGAGAAAAAGAGCATCCTGGTGACCCACGCGCCGCACGACTACATCCACATCAGCTCGGGCCTCGGCGAGGCGCCCCCGCTCAACATCATAGTGTTGCCCATCCTGTTCGAGGGCGAGGTCAAGGCCGTGATCGAGCTGGCGTCGTTCAATGCCTTCAGCTCGATTCACCAGATCTTCCTCGATCAGTTGAGTGAGAGCATCGGCGTCGTCCTCAACATGATCATGGCCAACATGCGTACCGAGGAATTGCTGCAGCAGTCGCAAAGCCTCACGCAGGAGTTGCAAAATCAGTCCAAGGAGCTGACCCATCAGCAGGATACGCTGAAGAGCACCAACACTGCGCTCGAACGGCAGGCGCTCGAGCTCGAAGAAAAAGCCAAGCAGCTCGAGGAACAGAACACCAAGGTCGAGATCAAGAATCAGGAAGTCGAGCAGGCCAGGAAGTCGCTCGAAGAAAAAGCCGAGCAACTGGCGCTGGTTTCGAAATACAAGTCCGAGTTCCTCGCCAACATGTCGCACGAGTTGCGCACGCCGTTGAACAGCCTGCTGATCCTCGCCAAGGTGCTGTCCGACAACAAGGAGGCGAACCTGAGCGAGAAGCAGCTCGACTATGCGCGCACGATCTATTCTTCGGGCACCGACCTGCTCAAGCTGATCAGCGAAGTTCTAGACCTCTCCAAGGTTGAAGCGGGCAAGATGGCGATCGAGGTGCGCGACCTCGAGACCGCTGAGCTGGCCGAGTTCGCCGAGCGCAGCTTCCGCACGCTGGCCGAAGAAAAAGGACTCGGCTTCTCGATCGAGGTGGCGCCGGGAGTTGCGGAACAGATTCGCACCGATCGCCAGCGGATCGAGCAGGTGCTGAGAAACCTGCTGGCCAACGCGATCAAGTTCACCGAGTACGGTTGGGTCAAACTTCGCATCGAGATGGTAGAGCCGCGCCGCGAGTTCGAGAGCGACGGACTCAAGGGACCCGCCAGAATCCTCGCGCTGTCCGTCAGCGACACCGGAATCGGAATTGCCAAGAACAAACAGCGCCTGATTTTCGAGGCGTTCCAGCAGGCCGACGGCAGCACCAGCCGGCGTTACGGCGGCACCGGTCTCGGACTCTCAATCAGCCGCGAGATTGCACGCGCGCTCGGCGGCGAGATTCATGTCGAGAGCACGCCCGGCGCGGGCAGCACCTTCACGCTCTACATGCCGGTCAGTTACGGCAAGGAAGTCGAATCGTTCGGCGCGCGCGAGGACGACGCCGAGGCGCACGCGCGGCTCGCCGACCAGATCGAAGCGAAGGTCGCCCAAACCACTATTGCTGTGCGCGATTTCCTCGCGGCGGAGCCGCCGCTGCCGCGACTTTCGAGTGAAACGCTCGACAGCCTCAAAGGCAAGACTGTGCTGATCGTCGACGATGACCCGCGCAACATTTTCGCCGTCAGGAGCCTGCTCGAAGGGCATGGGATGAAGACGCTGCACGCGGAAAACGGCCGCGCCGGGATCGTGATGCTCGAGCGTCATCCTGAAATCGACATCGCGCTTATCGACATCATGATGCCGGAAATGGACGGCTACGAAACGATGCGCCTGATCCGCGCGAATCCGGCGAAGCGCTGGTTGCCGATGATCGCGGTGACCGCCAAGGCACTCAAGGAGGACCGCGAACGCTGCATGGCCGCAGGCGCGTCGGATTACCTGGCCAAGCCGATCGACGATGGGCAATTGGTCGAGTTGATTCGAATATGGGCCGGAGGATCGCCGATGCAGGCAACGGTGTAGGCGGGAAGCTGAAGTGGGTCAGTGGACGATCTCGAGCACAGCGACGGTGATGAGGGTCGGACTACGGAAATGAAACCACTGCAAAAAGCGTCGCGGCCGGAGCGACTCCCGGTCGGCGCGGCAATGAAAGCCAGCATCCTGCTGGTGGACGACCGTCCCGCGAATCTGCTCGCGCTCGAGGCCATCCTCGATCCGCTCGAACAGAACCTGGTGCGCGCGACCTCTGGCGAAGAAGCGCTGGAGAAACTCCAGGACGAGGAATTCGCCGTCATCCTGATGGACGTGCGGATGCCGGGAATGGACGGGCTGCGCACGGCCGAAGTGATCTGCCAGCGCGAAAGCGCGGCGCGAGTTCCGATTATCTTTCTGACCGCGGTGCCAATCGGCAACGCCGACGTGGCCAGCGGCTATGCGCGCGGCGCCGTCGATTTTCTGCTCAAGCCGTTCGATCCGGAAATCCTGCGCTCGAAGGTGTCGGTATTCGTTGATCTGCACCAGAAAGAGCAGATGATCAAACGACAGGGCGCGCTGCTGCGTCAACGCGAACGCGAGGCGTTCGAGCGTCGCAGCGAGTTGCGCTTTCGCTCGCTGATGGACGCGCTGCCGCAATGCGTATGGGTCGCGCGCCCCGATCTGACCTTCTACTACTGGAATCAGCGCGCCGTTGACTACATCGGGATCGAAGCTTCGATCGCCGTCACCGCCGACCGCTTGTTTGAATTCGTGCATCCCGAGGATGTGCCGGCGCTCAAGGCGGAGTGGAGCCTTTCGACCGCCGGCCAGCGTTCGGCCGAGATTCAGGTTCGCCTGCGGCGCCATAGCGACGGTGAGTATCGATGGTTCCTGATGCGCGCGGTTCCGCAACTCGACGAAGCGGGAAGTGTGGATCGTCGCGGCTACCGACATTGATACCGAACACCACGCGCTGCAGGAAGCCGAAGGCGCGAGCCGGATGAAAGAGGAATTTCTCGCGACCGTATCTCACGAGCTGCGCAATCCGCTCAACGCGATCATGGGATGGGTTCATCTACTCAGCTCCGGCAAGCTCGACGCGGCCAAGTCATCGAAGGCTATCGAGACGATCGAACGCAACGTGCATCTGCAGACGGCGCTCATCGACGATATCCTGGACCTTTCGCGAATCGTCCGCGGCAAAATCAACCTGACCTTCAGCACCGTTCGCATGAGCGCTGTAGTCGATGGGGCGCTTGCGGCCGTGCGCCCTACCGCCGACGCGAAGGGTGTCGCGCTCGGATACGAGATGGCGGCGGATTTCGACGAGATCAGCGGAGACGCGGATCGGCTGCAACAGGTCGTCTGGAATCTGCTATCGAACGCGATCAAATTTACGCCGCGAGACGGCGCCGTCATGGTTCGCATCGAACGCAATGATCGCGAGCTGACTCTGACCGTGCGCGATACCGGCCGTGGAATTTCTGAAGACTTCCTGCCGCGCGTCTTCGACCGATTCAGCCAGGCTGACAGCGGCAGCACTCGCGCGCACGGCGGCCTCGGACTGGGCCTCGCGATCGTGCGTCATCTGGTCGAACTCCACGCGGGCACCGTGGAAGCCATCAGCGATGGCGTGGATCAGGGCGCCACTTTCTCAGTCAGACTGCCGATCAAGGACGCCAGGCCAGCGGCTGCGGGCGACGCTCAAGGTCAATTCGCGGCGCCACCGTTGGAGCTCGAAGGCATTTCGATTCTGGTCGTCGATGACGAGCCCGATTCGCGCGATGTGCTCGCCGAACTTCTGCGGCAATACGGCGCGCAGACCAGGACCGCTTCCTCGGCCGAGGAGGCGCTAGCTGAGATCGCCCAATCCGCGCCTCGGGTTCTGCTCAGCGATATCGGCATGCCCTCGATCGACGGCTACGAACTGGTTCGTAGAGTTCGCGAGCTTTTCCCGGCAGGCGAGATGGTCGCGATGGCGTTGACGGGCCTCGGCGGCAAGCACGATCGCCAGCGAGCCTTGGATGAAGGGTTCCAGGTCTGCATGGTCAAGCCGGTGGAACCTGAACGATTGGTGGAAGCAATCAAGCAGCTGCTTCCGTCCCGAGATTAGCGAACTAGGTACGTGAGGCCGCGCGTGAGGTCCCTATTCCAGGGACCCCACGCGCAGCTTACTAAAAGCGTGTTATTGGGCGGCTGGCGGAGCACTCAGACTCGGCTGGCCGTTTGGCTGCTGGGTAGCCGAGTTCCCGTTCGCGTCACTCGAGCCCGCGTTCGTACCCCCATTCGCGGCCGAAGAATTCGTAGCGTTTGCATTCTCGGCACTATTCGCCGCACCCGACGAGTTCATCGCGCTGATACCTGGATTACTTGGAACGTCTGCGCCCGAAGGACCCGGCACCGAACCGCCGACCGGCCCCGAGCTTCCGGATCCCATGCTCGCGCCACTGCCCGAA
>JGI12635J15846_10001385_pt1 | contig 21203 bp, 25 predicted proteins | sample BlaSpr_A8_OM2_M2_FD_15846 | JGI IMG/M metagenome (IMG submission 15846) | reverse complement strand
TTCATTGCGGGATCGAACCCTTGAACAGCCGCGCGGACATCTACGGGCAGCCGTATTGTGCGGTGCGGTCGCAAGGAATCTCGGTCGGGGCGCATGGTTTGTATTGCGCCGACATCGCGGCTAGCCGCGTGACCGCCCGCCTCGCCGGTCTGACTTGAACCCCGCCCTTTCACGCGGCGGGAGGCCCACCTAGTGTAGTGCTCCCGTTCTTTGCATCTCAAGCGGCGGTTGGCGCGAATGACTTGCTGCACGATGTGATTGGCCTTGGCGGTCCACACGAAAGGCTTGGGGCCTCGGACACTTTACGGATACTGTAGACGCTCGCCGCCGTGTGATCAGCCGAGTGACACGCTCAGCCTGACTCGCCTGCTGGCAGGCGTGCGCCGGATTCGCGTCCTCAGCCATTGCCGTCCTGTTGGACGCAATCATCCATCCGGCTTTGTGACCAACGGCATAAATGTCCGTTGCCCCTGTGCAACTGCTCATAGCTCTCCTGTCGAATCGACGCCATGATCGCACCAAGGTCCGGCCCAGTCTGGTTCAATGACCGAGGCGGCTGACCAAGTCAATGCCATGATCAATGACACCTGCCATTTTGAGTGGGCACAGGAACGGACAGTTTTATCATGAACAATCGCTGGACAATCGCACTCGCCGGAACGGTCGTGATGATGACGCTCGGCGCGATCTATTCATGGAGTCTATTCAGCCAGCCGCTTATCGCTGCATTCGGCTGGTCCAGTACGACGACGACTTCGGCGTTCGCACTCGCCATGTTCTTCCTTGCGCTCGGCGCCGTGGTCGGGGGTCGTTGGCAGGATAGGGTCGGACCGCGCACGGTCACACTGACAGGGGTCATCCTGTGGGGTACCGGTAACATCCTCGCCGGTCTTGGCACCGCACACTTAGGACCGTGGTGGATTTATCTCACCTACGGGGTACTCGGTGGCTTCGGCGTCGGCATGGGTTACATCACTGCGGTTGCGACCGTCACCAAATGGTTTCCGGAGCGACGGGGCCTGGGCAGCGGGATGGCGGTGATGGGCTTCGGCCTGGGCGCTGTGCTGTACAACTTCATTATCAGGAGTACTCCCTCTTTCTCCGCAGCGGCCAGCGGCGCTGCGCGTTATGCCCAATCACGCTTGGCCAGCCACACCGTACCGGGGATCGTTGACGCTGCTGCACCGATGTTGGCCGCAGAGCAGGTAAACGCCGTGATGAACGCCTTCCTCGGCTCCGGCATGGTATTCGTGGTCTTGGGAGGTGTTGCCGCCAGCCTGCTCGCCAACCCACCCATCGGTTACAGCCATACCGGCGCCGTTGCCGCGGACCCTTCCGGGCCGCGCCCCTACACCGTGCGCTACACGACGCGCGAGATGTTGCGCACGCACCAGTTCTATCTGCTTTGGCTGATGCTGTTTGTGAACGTGAGCGCGGGTATCCTGGTCATCAGCAATGCGTTGCCCATGATGCAGGAACTTGCGGGTCTGACCCCGGAGGCTGCTGCGGCGATTTATGGCGGCTTGTGCCTGTTCAACGCCCTGGGGCGCTTCTTCTGGGGAGCGATATCCGACCGGATCGGACGTAAGCAAACGTATCTCTGTCTGTTTGGGATCCAAGCGGCAGTGTTTTTCCTGATTGGTAGCCTCCCGCAGGCAGTTCCGGTGGCCATCGCGATCGCCGTCGTTCTGCTCTGCTTCGGCGGCGGCTTTGGCACGATGCCCTCATATTGCGTCGATTACTTCGGCACTCGGCATATGGGTGCCAACTACGGTGCTCTGCTCACCGCGTGGGGGTGCGCGGGCATCGCCGGGCCGTTGTTCGGCTCGCAAATCCGGGACCTGACTGGTTCCTTCGCCGGCGCATTCGTTCCGATTTCCGTCCTGTTGTTGCTGGCCATGGTCTTGCCCTTACTCGCCAGAAGGCCCGCAAGTGGCCAGGAGTCTGCTGTTACCTTCCGATATCGGCACACTAGCCCCAACGTGGTCGACGCAAGGCGCACAGACGGTAGAAGGCGATGTAATGTGTGCTTCCTCTCAGGGTTAAGGCTGCACGCCACGGCCGCTCGCGCTAGACTCGCGAATTGCGAATTCGCCACCGACAGGCGTGGTGGTTGATTATCAGGCGAGTCAACTCCTAGGGACCTCTGCGTTCGTGGCCAGATAATGAATCCGGGATCGTGCTATTCATCAAACATTGCGCCACGGCGGCCCTCGCATCGTTTCCGTATTGAGCGACATGGACCGGCTGAGCCCGGTCATCGCCGTTCTGATAGGCGTCTAAATCCACCGGTCTGAACGTCGTTTTTCTTTGTTGGTTTTCTTCGGCCCCTTTTATCTCAAAGATCTTCTTTGACGGTTGTCAGTGCTCTTTTGCGGCGCTTCGTGGACCGGCCCCTCCTCGGCGCCGATCATCGGGCACAAATGCCTCGCACAGCGCGAGATCAATTCGGGAAGCAGAGCGAACCAGAACGACGAACAACGAGGGAGCAAATGAAGAACAGCAGGCTTTGGGTGGATAAAGTCCGAAGAAAACCGACGAAGAAGAAGCACTTTCAAACCGCCAGGTTTAGGTTTAGGCCACTTTCAGAACGCCGCTGACAGCGCGGGTGATGACGTGCACCCATGCCTCGTCAGACTCAGTCACGCGCAATCGATCGACGGCGATAAAGCTATTGAGTTTCCACTCAAGAGAACGTTGCTGATGAACTCGGCGCTGCCCTCGTCCAGCACGCGCCGATTAACGAATCAAAATGCATCATCATCCATGAGCCCGTGCACTCCGTTCGGATGCAACCAGAGGGATCTGCATTGGGTCGGATGAATTGATCGACGTCGATGCGATCAATTGTTTCGGGTCGCTTAGTTAACTCGCACTTGTTTGCCCTTCATAAATACAATCATGAACTGCCTTTTCCGTTCCTCTTTCGCGGCGTTTTGAGCAGGTGTGAACTTCTTCTTCTGCTGTTGCGCCATGTTTGGCAACAATCCTTATTCGGCTACAACGCCGCGCATGTTCAGGGCTTCGGCAGACGGTCGGGAATCCCGCACTCGCGCCGGCCACCTGCCATGAACACTGCCTCCGGCAACCAGCGCTTGAGCCTTGGTATCCAGAGCGCGTCGCGCCCGAAGCGGCGGCGCAGCCCGCTGCCGTGCAGCAGCCACTGCACAATCTTCCGGGCCATCGCATCGGCCGGCATGCCCCCTTCGATGGCGCCTTCCCAGTGGCGGCGCAGCATGGCCCGTAGCGGGGCGTAGTCGGCAATCGATGCGGCCACCTCCGGTGCCGAGCGCGCGAGATCGGTACGGATGAACCCCGGTTCGGCCAGGCGCACGGCGATGCCGAACGGGCGCACTTCGTGGGAGAGCGACTCCACAAAGCCTTCCAGCGCATGCTTGCTGGCCGCATAGAAGGCCTCGCCAGGTGGGCCCACCAAGCCGGCCAGCGAGCCGATCACGGCGACGGTACCGCGGCGGCGCTGGCGCATGCCGGGCAACACGGCGCGCGCTGCGTGCACCACACCCCAGAAGTTGGTCTCGACGATGGCACGCGCCTGAGCGGCAGGCATCTCTTCCATCAGCGCACTGGCGTTGATGCCAGCGTTGGCCACCAGCAGCTCGATATCCCGGCCGCGCGCCGCAGCAGCGCTCACCGCCTTGCGCAAGGCGGCCTCGTTGGTCACATCCAGAGCCAAATGTTCCGCGCTCGCCTCCGATGCCGCACCGACCCGCGCCGAGCGGCTGGCAGCGAGTACATGCCAGCCCCGGCCCACCAGCGCGTCTGTCATCGCAGCGCCCAGGCCGTTCGAAGCACCGGTCACCAGCGCCACGGGTCTATTGACGTTCATGATCGGTCCACCCGGCGCTGACGCAGGCGCGCGCCCAACCACATCCACAAACCACTCAAGGCCATCGCGGGAAACACGCCCACGCGCATAGCCGCGCAAACACAGGCTCGGCCGCCCGGGGGCTGTAGACATAGGTGCCGAGCGCGGCTGCGGCGGCGATGTGCAGCCAGGGGGCAATCGCACGGTTCGTCATCTAAGGGCTCCGGCAGGCGTCGATCCAAAGTATGCACTGCATGGCACTGCATATATCATCAAATGTGCCGAGCGCCAACGCAAAGCTTCCAGCCCCTTTGTGCCATGAACTGGAGGGGCCGAGCCAGAATGTGCGCGTGAGCTCGGGCGACGACTGATACAAGGCAATGTCGCCTGCGCTCGAGATCGCGTATAGCCTTCCGAATGCAGCGTGGTGCGCCTTGCCGCACATCGAGCAATGGCAGTGAACCGCTTGCCCGAGCGAGCCGCGTATTTCATAACGAACGCTACCGCAAAGCCAACTAGCTCGAAGCATCTGCGCTCTTCCCTACTGCGGCGAACGAGGATTTTAGAAAAGGGCCTCCGCATCCTGCGGCGATCAATTGACTTCTCCAATATCAACCCCTTGCTGGCCCGCTACAAAGCGATCGACGCCGGTCCTTGGTTTCTTGCCGTGACCCATCGAGGCAATTTCTGCCCTGGGGCTTTTGAGCACACGCTGAACGAACTGCTCGGCTCGAGGTCGATCTATCTGATTTTGATAAGCGCATTGCGACGATGAGACTGGGCCACCTCCTATCCACCAGCAATAGCGCTCAGGGTGAAGCTGCTCGCCTTCATAGGACTGGTCTCGTACCAGCGCTATTAAACGCCTGTCCAGCCAGATGACGACAGTGCTGTCCGTTCACGTGCCACGTGGTCACGGCGGGGAGAGGTAAAGCGGACGGTCCCGGACAAGCGAACGGTCCTCGCAGCAGACACATCATAAGTGTGACTGTACTGAACCGCTATACTAGGACTTCTTGACAGGCGACTTCCTTCCTCGGTCTTCCGTCCACGATGCCCGACGCACGTCCCACACTGATCTACGATGGCGACTGCGGCATTTGCAAGTACTGGGTAAGGTATTGGCAGTGTCTGACGGGTGGGCGGGTGGACTATCAGCCTTACCAGAACGCCGCGGCAGCCTATCCACAGATCGCACCGGACGCCTTCCGCCTCGCCATTCAATTCATAGGGCCCGATGGAAGTGTGTATTCGGGCGCGGCTGCGGCCTTTCGGGTGCTGCGTTATGCGCCGGGTCACGGTTGGTGGTTGTTGTTGTACGAGCACGTCCCTGCATTTGCTCCGGTGACGGAATGGACCTACCGGTTTTTCGCACGTCGCCGTGGCCTGCTGAACCGCCTGACCCAGGTTTTGTGGGGGCCAGCGCTCGAACCGCCTCGACATGACTTGGCGAGGTGGGTGTTTCTGCGCCTGCTCGGCCTGATATACATCGCCGCCTTTGCGTCGCTCAGCGTGCAGATCCTGGGCCTGGTGGGAAGCGCTGGCGCGCTGCCGGTCGAACCGTACCTTCGGGAAGCGCATCAGTACTTTGGCACCCATGCCTACCTCCTCCTGCCCACTCTGTTCTGGGTGAATGCGAGCGACACCGCATTGCTCGCGGGCACACTCGCTGGGATGGCACTCGGGGTGCTGGTCGCTCTGGGGATCGCAGTCCGTCCTGCGCTGGTCGGCTTGTTCGCGCTTTACCTCTCCTACACCTATGCCGGGCAGGCGTTCATGACGTTCCAATGGGACTTGTTGCTGCTGGAAGCAGGCTTCCTCGCAATCTTCCTCACCGGCAACTCCCGCATCGTGGTCTGGCTTTATCGTTGGCTGGTGTTCCGCTATCTATTCATGGCGGGTGCAGTCAAGCTGTTGTCCGGAGACCCGACGTGGCACCAGCTGAGCGCATTGGTTTACCACTTCGAGACACAGCCCCTGCCCACGCCCCTCGCATGGTACGCCGCGCACTTGCCGCGCTGGCTGCTGTCGACCGGAACAGCCGTCGCACTTACCGTCGAAGTCGCATTGGTGTTTCTTATCCTTGCTCCGCGTCGCTTGCGCGCGGCCGCGGCCTGGGGCGTGATCGCTTTCCAGCTGTCGATCGCATTCACCGGCAACTACAACTTCTTCAACCTGCTCACCATGCTCCTCTGTATTTTCCTGTTTGACGATGCGGCGCTGCATGGTGTATTGCCGGTGCGGCTGGTCGGCTGGGTTGCCAAACAGCCGCGGCGCCCGGACCGGTCGGCCACCATGATCGCGACGGTAGTCGCGTTGATCCTGGTTCCGGTCGGGATCAACCGCATCTGGCGGCTCTTCTGGGAGAGCGACCTTCCGGTCGCCGGTGCGCTCACCGCGGTCGTGGCTCCGCTGCTGATCGTCAATCCGTATGGCTTGTTCGCGATCATGACGACCACCAGGCCGGAGATCGTGGTCGAAGGCTCGGAGGACAGACAATCCTGGCGCGAATACTCCTTTCGCTACAAGCCGGGCGAGCTGTCGCGGTCTCCTTCCTGGAACATCCCCCACCAGCCCCGCCTCGACTGGCAGATGTGGTTCGCGGCGCTTGACGATTCGCCACCATGGTGGTTCGCCACCTTTATGCGGCGGCTCCTCGAAAACAGCCCATCCGTGCTTTCCTTGCTGGGCCCCAGCCCGTTTCCTGATCACGCACCGAAATACGTGCGTGCCCTGCTCTACGAATATCGATTCGCCGATGCGAAGACGCATAAGGAGACAGGGCAGTGGTGGGTGCGCCGGTTTGTGGGTTACTACTTCCCCGCCGTCAGCCTGGCGGAGTTCGAACGCACTAGCGAGCTCGGCACCAAGGCCAAGGATTCCCCCCCTTGTAAACGATGGCCACTACCTTGCTCGCCTGCTTTCTTAGTAATTAGTTATGATCGCTTGTGTACTCGGTACACCGGCGAGCGTCGAGCGCACTACGTCAGCGAGTTCGCCAAGTCACGCAGAACCTGCCGCGGGTTCTCTTCGATCGGCTCGCCGTGCGAGACGAGGATGCGTGTCAGCGCTTCGATGTCTGCCCATTCCAGCAGCTGCCCGCGCAAAGCATTGGTGTCTTTCACGAGCATCAATTTCACAGGCGTCGGAACGTGCGCCTCCTTGCCCGCGAAGCCGGCGAGGCGCAACAGCCAGCCGCCGACGCCGGACTCGTTGCGGATGTTGCCTATCAGGTCGTTCAACACGAGCGTCGTGCCGCCGGGCCGGCGGACGAGGAGCGCCGCCTCGTGCTCGCGCGTCCCCGGCACGGTCATGAACTGCACGCTTGTGTCTGCGAAGCTGGGTCCCGTGGTGTCGACCGCCACCGCCTTTTCCACCTCCTTGCGGGCACCTTCGGGCGCCACGACTTGCAGGTGCGGATAGCGGGACTTCCAAGCCTTTGCATCGAGCCGATGGTGATCGTTCGGCACGACGAGGAAAGTCGGGCGACCATACGCCTCGAGCGAAGCCATTTGCGTGTCATCGAGCGCAATCGCGCTCCAAATAACGAGCCGCGAGTCACTCAGCCGAACTACCGTCATGCGCCGCGGCAATTCCATCAGCGGCATCCGGATCCGGCCCTCGACCGTGAGGATGCCGTCGTCGATTTCCGTGAGCTTGCCGTGCGGCAGGACGGTCCACTGTTCATGCGCTCGGGTCATGGCTTCTCCTGATGTGTACCGACTGACAGCATAAGGCGGTCCGCCCTCGGGCTCAAGGCTGGCCCTCACGCTGCGGCTCCCCTTTATCCGAGAGCACCCTTCGTCGATTCGGTACCGACGTTCAAACTCGCCGCAGTTGTCGGCGCGCACTTCGAATCCTGGGGCGTGCAACCGCGGCGCATCGTCGAGCTTGACTGGTGGGAATCGCACCAGTTGCCGAAGACCGGGCTCACGGTGACCGCCGCCCTCGCAGCACTTTTCCGGACGCGCGGCCTGAAAGACCGCAAGGCAACCCTGCGGTCCTCGCTCGGTATCCGTTCGCAACGGCCGCTCATAGCCGACACGCGAAGCAACGATTGTGTTCGGACGAGTCGGGGTGCCGAGTGTTGTCCTTGGCGCGCGCTAAACAACATGGTCAGGAGCCAACGCGCACGGAACCGAAGCGGTAGCGGTCTCTACCTGCAGCGTCGCATGCCCGATGTTGAAACGGCGTTCAATGTCATTCGCCACCGTGACCAAAAAGTCGTCGCCGGGGTGCCCACCGGGCATCACCAGGTGCACAGTCAGTGCCGTTTCCGTGGTGCTCATTCCCCAGATATGCAGGTCATGGACTTCCTGGACGCCAGGCAGGGCAGCCAAGTGCCGCCGCACCATGACTGCATCAACCCCCTCAGGCACGGCTTGCAACGCAAGTTGCACTGACTCTCGCAGAAGCCCCCACGTGCCTACGAGAATGACGATCGCGATGATAAGGCTTACCACTGGGTCGAGTCGGAGCCAGCCGGTATAGAGCATTGCAACGCCGGCCACTACGACACCGAGCGAAACACCCGCGTCCGCGGCCATGTGCAGGTAGACGCCCCGGATGTTCAGGTCGTCCTTGGGTTCGCGCATGAAGAGCAAGGCCGAGGCGGTGTTGATTGCCACGCCGGAAAGCGCTACCCAGATGACGACCCAGCCCTCGAAAGACGTGGGATCAATCAAGCGGCGGATGGCCTCCCACGCAATCGCACCGGTCGCAACCAGTAGGATCATGGCATTGCCCAGCGCGGCAAGAATGGTGGTGCCGCGCAGCCCGTAGGTGAACCGGGACGATGGTCCGCGCGTGGCCAGGGTGGCCGCTCCCCACGCCAGCAAGAGACCCACGACGTCGCCGAAGTTGTGCCCGGCATCGGCAAGCAAGGCGAGCGAGTTGGCGCTGATTCCATACACCAGTTCGATTGCGACAAACCCGAGGTTGAGGGCGACCCCAATCGCAAATGCGCGGCCGGGGTTCGGAACGTGGCTGTGTCGGTGAGCGCGTGGAGCAGGACCACGGTCGTGACCGTGGCCGTGAGCGTGGTCATGCATGCGGGATGCCTTTTGCTGCGGGGGCAAGACGGATGGCAACGCGTTTCACCGCCTGGGCGGCCGCGGTGGGTCTGCGCGCAGCGCCCGAATCGACTGCCACAGGACATCGGGCGCGGAACAAAGGAACATGCTCGCAATGATGTCAATAATGTCCGGCCAGTGCGCGGCGAGCAGGTAACTGCCGGCGGCGGCCAGCAAAACGCCGACATTGGTAATCATCAGGCGTGGGCGAGCAGTGTCGAATGTGCCGGTGGGCCCGCATACCCTTCGACCAGAAACATCGCCACATTAATCGCAGGCACGACCCGTAGCGCACGCCCGTGGTTCTCCAGCATGACGTGATTTCACAACCCTTATCTTCGCGGCAACTGGCCATTGGGCGGGTCCCGGAGTTTCGAAACATCTGTTTGTGCATTTAAGACCCTCTAGTTACTATAGAGTCAAGTACCGCAATCAAGAGTGTCGAGGGAGCGCAAAACCATGGCCCACGCTTTGAAGATCGGCGACTTGGCCAAACGAACAGACTGCCAGATCGCAACCATTCGCTATTACGAGCAAGAAGGGCTGTTGCCCGAGCCGGCGCGTTCCGTAGGCAACTACCGGCTCTATGGTGACGCGCATATGGAGCGGCTGCGCTTCATTCGCCATTGCCGTTCGCTCGACATGACGCTGAACGAAATTCGCACGCTGCTGAGCTTCCGAGACGCGCCCGAGGAAAACTGTGGCGAGGTGAATGCGCTGCTGGATGAACACATCGGTCATGTGGCCAACCGTATGGCCGAACTGAAGGCGCTGGAGAAGCAACTGAAGGAGCTGCGGAGCCTGTGCCGGAGCGCGCAGGCGGCCAAGGATTGCGGCATATTGCAGAGCCTGTCGACCATCGAAAGCCGCGCGCCGACGAAGCTCGGCACCCACGGGCGCCGCGGGCATTGAAGGAAAGCCGATGACCACCACCGGAACAGTCACGGACTTGCCTCCGGAACGGGTCACCTCGCGTGGTTGCTGAACCTGCCGTCCCGCGCGGGGCGGCTCTATGCCGCGTACTGTGGGGTGTACATCGCGGCAGCATGGCTGTGGCCGTAGCGGGTGGGCGGCTTCGTGCCGGAGCGCTCGCATCGGCTCGAAGTCGGGTTGATGCTGGCGGTCCTGCTCGTGGCGTACTTCGGACAGCGTTCGATCGCGTGAATACCGGGCGGCGAGAAAGTCTTTGTCCTAGCGATCCCTGAAGCGTTACCGCCGAGGTTCAATGGCCACCGCGTAGTCGGCGGGCTGATCAGCCTCACTAGGGGACACCGCTGTTATCGATATTGTTCAAATGGACTGCGCTCCGCCGCCAAATCGCCCTGAAGCCAACGCATGATGACAGCCATGACCACCAGTACGTTACGGCAAATCCCGGCGAGCATTTGGGCGCTCGGCTTCGTCAGCCTCTTGATGGACGTGTCGTCCGAAATCATTCACAGCCTCCTGCCGGCGTTTATGGTCACGGCATTGGGAGCGAGTGTCTTGACCGTCGGTTTGATCGAGGGCAGCGCCGAGGCGACGGCGCTGATCGTCAAGGTGTTCTCCGGCGCGTTAAGCGATTACCTCGGCAAGCGCAAGATGCTGGCTGTCCTCGGGTACGGTTTGGGAGCTTGCACCAAACCACTGTTCGCGCTCGCTTCGGGCATAGGGATGGTCCTTACAGCTCGCCTTGCCGACCGGGTAGGCAAGGGGATACGCGGCGCACCACGTGACGCCTTGGTGGCGGACCTCGCCCCGCTCCATCTGCGTGGAGCGGCGTTCGGACTGCGCCAATCGCTCGACACCGTCGGCGCGTTCGTCGGCCCGTTACTGGCAATGGCACTTATGCTGCTGTGGGCAAATGATTTCCGCGCCGTGTTCTGGGTGGCGGTCATTCCAGGCTTTCTGTCGGTGGCGCTGTTGCTGTTCGGCGTCCAGGAGCCAGAGCGCAATACAGGCCCGACGCGCACGAATCCGATTCAGTGGAAGAACTTCAAAAGCTTGAGTGGCGCTTACTGGTGGGTGGTCGCGGTGGGAGCCATCTTTACCCTTGCTCGGTTCAGTGAGGCGTTTCTTGTGCTGCGCGCGCTGCAAGGCGGCATGCCTATCGCATGGGTGCCGTTGGTAATGGTGGCGATGAATGTGGTCTATGCGCTCTCCGCCTATCCCTTCGGCAAGCTGTCTGACAGGATGAGCCATAGCAAGCTGCTGGCGCTGGGTCTGATCGCCTTGATTGCAGCTGACCTCGTTCTCGCTCACAGCAGTCATTGGGGTGTGGTCTTGCTCGGCGTAGCGCTGTGGGGCCTGCATATGGGATTAGCGCAAGGCCTAATGGCCACGATGGTGGCGGATACGGCGCCAGCAGACCTGCGCGGAACGGCGTTCGGATTGTTCAATCTCGTCGGCGGTATCGCGATGCTTGCTGCCAGTGCGCTCGCCGGATTGTTGTGGGATCGCCTCGGCGCATCGTTCACCTTTTATACCGGTGCGGTTTTTTGCGTCTTAGCACTGGGCGGATTGGGCTGGCAGTCCGGCCGTTCGACTGTTCGCGCGGAGCGCGCAAGAATTCCCCGGTCATGAGTTGTCGGCCACGAAAGTACGATGCTCAGATTACAAACAGGAGCTCTCGCCGCGCTGCCACTCATTCTGAGGATGTGCCAAGGCCCGCTTGATACAGAGATGAGGGCTAGGTTTTGGGGCTTCTCTTCACTCAGAGAGCGCATTCGGCGCTTCTCGATCTCAGCCCAATTTCGGGGGCAGCCACATAGACCAGCGCGAAGGATGCTATCTCTTTTCCGTTTGCACTTTACTCTGACGCGCTGCAGGCCATCATGCCGTGCGCCCTCGTAAAAGGTGACATTTTAACTTTGCGTTGAAAACGAAGTTGATAGCGCAATCAGTAATTGCCCCTTCCTGCAATTGGAAATGTCCCCTCTCGGCGGTCAGAACTGCTACCCTGGGTGCTGCCAACCAACGCGGGAGGGGAACGGCAAATCGGACGTAGACATCGAGATGAGAGAATGGAGAGGGGACAGTGCACCAACCAATGCCAAAAATCGGTTCTCAATCTTTCAAAGCCCCGGCCAATAAATGCCTATAGCCGCTTGGTGTGCGCTTTACTCCCGTTTTCAATCCCCGGACGGACTTAGCTACCGTTCCACCCGGCAGCAACCTAAGGGCGAGTTCTGCACTAAAGAGCGAGCTGATTCGACGCAACCATCGAAGATCGTCATACGTACCTATTGGCCTCTTGAGTGAAGAGCGATGTGATTCGAGCTCTGGCAAGGCCCGCTCGATCTGCATTCGCGAGTCTGAAGAGCAATCGGCACCCGAGGTCCATCACCTCAAGTGCGTATGGTGAATGAGACAAGCTCTCGCACTAAGCGGTCGCCGTTCTGACGACCCGCGTCTCCACGCTGGTCTTCGTACTCCTCTGCCCACTCTTGCTTGACGATCCACTTCACTTCTGGCGCATACCAGTCGCGCTCGATGCGCCGAGTTTCCGACCGCCACCAGGCGGCATCACCCAGATAGAGATCTCTAGTAATCTTAATTGCATCGAATTCTCCCGCCGTTACTCTTACTCTTTCCCAGCCGTGGACCTTCCCATACAGTGTCCACTTGCTCCGCTTGCCACTGGAGGAGTCCGTCACCGCAACTTCCTGACGCCAACTCTTGCCGGGCTGCAAAGGGAACGGCAAAGAAATGAGCGCGGGCGAGAACAGAACCTTTCCGTCCCCAGGTAGGCTTCGGCTGATCATGTCCCATTGTCTGCCGTAGACATGGCGTCGCTCGTTCCCGGGCTGGCCGTCCAGAACTAGCAGATCTATCCGCGAATCATCGATAGATATGATGTCGCCGACCCACCGGGGCTTGACTGCATGGTTATAGCCATCGCGATCCTCGTAGATCCAGCTTTCGCCGATCTTTAGGTCAGGCTGATCAACGGTGCCAGGAGGCTCTACGCCGTTTGCCTGGACGGGACGGAGATCATTGCGCGACGCACCTGGCGTACTTCCATCGGCAGCAGCCACAGTCCCGAAGCTACCAAACGAACCCATCAACAGGACACCACCGGCGCCCGCCAGTCGCAAGAAGTTCCGTCGACCCGTTTGCGCTTTCAGTGGGGTCTCCATGTACTGGTCTTGAATGTCGTTACGCTTTGTCATCTGTCGCTCGCGCCCAGCCTTGCCGTGCTCGGTTTGTCTATCCGCCATGCAGTCAAGACGACCGGCCGAGCAAAGAATCCCTGAAACAGGTCGAATCCCAAGCCCAGGCATTGGCGTGCCCGCGGTAGAGTGTCCACCTTCTCTGCCAAAAGCCTTGCGGGCCATCGCTTGAGCCGGTGAACCAGCCCCGCCAGCGATGTCGAGTCGACCTGCGAGATATCGACCTTCACGATAGCGACGATCGCAAGCAGCGGCTCGCGGACTTCGCCGCAAGCGGAAAAGTCATCGAGCGCCAGGCAATATCCTTGGGCCTTAAGGTCCCGACAGCGCCGGCCGAGCTCGTCATCGATATCCACGGTCTCCAGGAGTTCGATCATCACGCGCTCTTTCGGCAGGGCCTCGATCGTGTCGCTCATCATCAGTGGCGCGTTGAAATTGATACACGCCTGGATTCTCCAACCAGCGTGCTAATGCCGAAGTCACAAAAGGCGTGGCTGACCACATTCACAGTTGCCTGGGAGTCGTCAGTGATTTGAGCCTTGCCCGGCCCGGTCGCCGAACGGAACAACAGTTCATATGCGACCGCGTAGCCTTGTCGATCCAGTATCGATTGGCGCCCGAGGAAAACATGAGAAGAATGAAGTCGCATTTTTTCAGTGCTCAGGTTACGGTGCAAAGACAGTGTCCTGGCTGAGGTTCTTAGCTGGGAGAGCCGTCCGTCGTGCCAATTTGCAGGACGAACAATGCCTCGACTGGGGCGAACTTACCCGCATTGCTTGTGCTCAGGGTAGCGGTGATGGCGTTAGCGCCACTGGGATCGTCGTTGCAGGCACGTGCGGTGCCATCGCTGCTCTTCAACTGGGCAATCGTCAGAGCAGGCGCGTAACCGTCGGTCATTGTCAGCTGACGCTGCAACCATTCGCTCTGGGTCTCGGCCCGTGCTGCGAGCGGCGCCATGGCGGCAAGAAGGGCGCTCAGCGCCGTAGTGGCAAGCAAGTGTTTCGTGTTCATGGAGGATCTCCTTTGTGGGGCGGGTTTGACGAAGTCCGATTAACCACTCCGTACCCCAGAAGACCAGGCTCGTTGTTGCGTTATTCCCCGTGCCGGCTGTATTTCGCCCATGGGAATAAAGTCGTGCGACGGTCAGTATGTCCGCTGGAAGATCCCGTGGAATGCGGTTGGGTGGCGAAGACAAGGCTGACCAATGAACGAGGTCGGTTGCATAGGCGCCGGCGCTGCATATTCCAATGCCTCGTCGGTACGGCCAAGCCGCGTTGCGAGCAGCGCATGGCAGCGAGATTTCTCGACAGCCCGGTCGGCCACAGCATGCCAACGCAATCCCGCCGGCCTGTGATGTCCGTCAACAAGAATGTCCCACCGCGCATCGCTGCTTGGCTGTATCGACGCATCCGTTCCGCGACTGTTGCCTGACTCCATAGCTCCCATACTTCCGCCATTTCGCCGAAGACTGACGACCGCACGCGCCGACTTTATCCCCCCTCGGCGATGCTCCTCCCCGAAACCTCCGGCGGCCTGCAACCGATCGATCGATCGTTTCCGTGCTGAAATTAATTCGGTGCGCGGGAATAGCGGGGCGGCATGGCAAGTCCTCAAGGTTACAGGCGCCTCGATTACGCTCGATGAGGTGTCTCCTCTAAATCGTTGGTACATGCAGGAGAAACACCATGTTCGCGAGAAACGCAGCCAAGCTTTCACTGGCCGCCCTGAGCGCCCTCGTCATGACGGCTGGACCCCATATGGCGAGAGCTGACGATTCGGCAGCGGAGCGCGCCTTCCAGCTGGAATGGTTCAAGTACCAGATGCAACTCACCGATGGCTTCAACGGCGGTCCTCCGCCAACACGCGAATCGGTCATGCGCTCCAGGGAAGCCAAGGACAGCAAAGGTGGTCAGGGTGTGGCCGGTACATCACGCGCCGCAAGAGTTGGCAAGCCGAGCAGAGCCAACCTCCCGGGCCTGGGTGAGTACGGGCAACTCCTGACGCCTGATGACATCCCCGCCGCGCCTTGAGCAAATCCCGGTTGTGACTTTGCGGAGCGCGAATTTCCTGGGATCTCCGTTGCGGTGTTGCGCAAGGCCCACCGCTCTGCCCAATCGCGCGGAAGTGAGTAGGCATCATGTCATCCGGGCAAAACGCCCTATGGAGGCTGAGCGTCACATCATGTACAGCCGCTCGTAGTACCTCACGTTGAGTAGGAGAAATGAGGACGATCTTGGCGCGGCAAGATAACCCGCGGGTCTCGCGATGAAGAATAGCTCAAGCGATGGAGGTCAAGAAATGGTGAACAAGATTCTGGGTCATTGTGGCGGCTCTTCCTGCTCGCCCTCCGCTACGCAGTGATCGTGTTCATCATGCGTTCATTTGGGGGCTCGCTTGCTACGGAGCCTACGCATCAGCTCGTTGACCTGAGATGAAAGCAACGTAACACGGGACTCAGGAAGTCAACGGTGTTCGGGTGGACCGTCGACCGCTCAGATCACCCAGGCGTCGATCGTTCAGCAGAGGGCAGACACGTGTTCGAGTTTTGTTATGAAACTCTTGGGTTGTGCGGAATGGCGAGGAGATCATCGTCGCCCTTTGACGCAATCCGCGCAAGGCCACGAAGGGCTTTCTTCTTCCTCCACTCGACCGTTGTGAATTGGCGCTCTCTTTTGCCAACGGTGCACGGCTGCTAGCGACCCGAGGTCTATTAAGGCGGCGCCCTGATTGCCAGCCGCGAGGCTGAGGAAATAATGGTTCTCGGAACGTTGACAGTATAGGGTTTACTGCTCGAAACGCGATTTTATTCCGGTCTCGAAAATAATCAGCGAATAGGGAATTTCGGTCCAATGAGTGAAGTAGTAGGGGCAGGGTGCAGATGGAAGTGCGCCCACTTGTCCTAACTCTTTTGGGTGAATCCATGACTACCAGATTGCTAGCTTTAGCCGTAAGCTCCGTGGTTGCCGTCCCGCTATCTGCCCTGGCGCAGGGCAGCAGTGTGCAGATCTACGGCACGCTCAACGTTGATTTTGAGAACGTGCAGACCTCCGGTGCCACCGCGGTCTCTCCGTTGCCCGCCGGCCAGTTGGGCGCAACACCCACCGGTGTCAATTCATCCTCCCGAAATCGGGTGACCTCGAACTCCTCGAACATCGGTTTCAAGGGCGTTGAAGATGTGGGCGGCGGTCTGAGCGTGGTATTCCAGGTGGAATCCGCAGTCGGCGTCGATAATCAAGCCACGTTCAGCGCAAATACTGCAAGCGGCAGTGCCGTGGGCGGTGGGTTTGCGACCCGCAATACCAACGTGGGAGTTGTTGGCCCGTTCGGCACCGTGTTCTACGGGCAGTGGGACACGCCCTACAAGGCCATTTCCGGGGCGGTGGATCCGTTGTACTTCACGGGTATCGCCTATACCGGCGCCATCATCGGCACTCCCGGTTTCGGCATCGGCCCGGTGACCAATGGCAACGTTACGCTCTCCGCCGACGGCAGGTCGTATGCCAACGCGGTCAACGCTTCCTTTGAAAGACGCCAGGGGAATAGCGTCCAGTACTGGTCGCCAAACTTCAGTGGACTTAAGGCGCGCATTGTCTATTCGGCCAACGAAGGCAAGAGCAGCAACTCGCCCGCGGTTACCCAGGTGAATCCCACTATCTTCGGTCTGAGCGCGGAATTTGAGACGGGGTCAGTGTATGTCGCCTGGGGCTATGAACGCCATGATGACTATTTCGGACTCGGCGCCATCGCGCCGGCCGCCCAGGCGGTGCCCGTCGCCGCAGTCGGCGGCGTGCCTTCTGCCTCGTCCCGGGACACCGGCAACAAATTCGTTGCGCGTTATACCCTGGGCAATACCGAGGTCGGCGCGATCTATGAACGGTTGAAGTACGACCAGACCAACGGAACGGCGGCTGCCAGTGCGTTCAAAAGCTATGACCGCAACGCCTACGCGGTCACGCTCGTGCACAAAATCGGAGCCGGCGCGGTGCGCGCTTTGTACGGGAGGGGCCAGGAAGGAGGCTGCACCTTGGTGGGCGGCGGGGCATGCAGTGCGAGCGGATTGGGGGCCCAGCAATACACACTCGGCTACAGCTACCAACTCTCGACGCGGACAGACTTGTACGGCTTTTACACTCGCATCATCAACGATGAACACGCTACCTATCAGTTCGCCAATGCCGCGGGCATCGGCGCCACTGCAGGAGCTGATAATCTTGGCTTCGGCCTGGGTATCCGGCACACCTTCTGAGCCACAGTCGCAAGGTTCTTCATGGGCACGAACCGTCTGGCGCTTCGTTTGAAACATGTTTCCGACGAGGCCGATAGCTCGGAAATTGACGTGCAGGCGCTGCAGCCGCCGGACGTAAGCTCGAGCTCTTTTCTGTTACTTCGCCCGCAATGGTTCGCCCTGTTCTGCCGGCCTCGAGCGTGGGCTATTCGGGCTTCTCGACACGCAGGCCTTCCTTGAATCCCTTCACGGCGCTGCCAAGATCGACCCCGACATTGCGCAGTTTCTGGGTCCCGAATACCAGCATGACGATGATCAGCACGATCAACCAATGCCAAATGCTAAGCGATCCCACGGGCGGTCCTTCCTTCAGTGACCTTAGGCCTCATCGGTGGACAATCGTCCGAAGCGGCGACTCCGCGCCCTGGCTGTGAACGCAACTGATAAATATCCCGCGGACACGACGACAGAATATGTCCGTCAAGGCTCGCCTTGAGTGAGACCAATGGCGGGGCGTGCGGGACGGACTGCCAGTCCTTCTGCTGCTGCTCTCGTAGCCTCTCTACCTCCATCGCTTCACGGAAGCAGAACAGGCATTGCCTTTCATAGGGCACGCGATGGCTGCATATCATTTGACAACTCCTTCCTTTACCAGGCAATGCTGAGCCGGCCGTCGCGGTATTGGATGGCATGACTACGCAACGACGTGCTGTGCTTGCCCGCTTCGCTCTTGCCGGCCTCGCTTGAACTGCCTTTGGTCTCCGGGACGACATTGAGGCTCGCACCGTCAAATCGCGATGCCCGGACGGATTTGCTGATGTCCGATGGGTCCCCGAACGGTTCGGGCGTGTTGCCGGCCATCCCGGGTAAGAACCAATTCTGTTGCGTCTCGGTCTCGGCGTGGGCGACGGCAGAAGCAGCAGCCAACAACACGGTGCCACATAGAGCGGCGGTCAGTTTGTTCGAGCGTCGAGCACCCATGATCGATCTCCTATGTGCGGCGGGTGATTGAAGTGGCCGGTGTTTCCGGCGTCCATACCATGCAGAACCGTTTATGCCGCTTCGTTATTCCGCAGGACGCGTTTATCTCCAACTCGGGAATAGACGCGTTTCGTGAACGGTATCCGTGCTGATTGTGGAGTGCCTTGGCGTTCGCTGGTGCAAACCCGGTGCGATGAGATCACGGTGCTGCGGGTGAATGCGGCCGACACTCTCGCGTGCTGGCTGCCCCGCATCATCAAAAAACCGTCCTGACAAACGGGACCACCTCTCGGTGGTATCGAACGTTTAGGTTTAGGCAGCGTTGCGCCGAGCTATCCCCCAGAAACCTCTAGTGCGTGTGGGTGGGGCGATATTGTCGAATTTCTTCAAGTGACATTGCGCCGCTTGCGGAGGGTTCTCGTGTCTCGATACGAGTCTTGAGTTCTGCAAAATCCGCCTCTTTCAGGTGTCGCCCGGGTGGCGTCACCACTACCGTCAGATCCGCCTTCGCAGGCTGGCGGCTGAGCACTTCACCCTGTGACAGAGGACTCTGCCGGACATCGACCGTGACTTGACTGCTTGGATCAATTCCTGATCGAATTTCGCTGACGGCGGCCTCCAGTTTCGATCGCGGAATCCCTGTGAGCTCGACCCTGATGCTCCAACGAGGGCCAAGGTGATACACCGCTGCATACATGATGCGTGCTCGCAGCGAATCGACTCCAGAGGTTAGCATTGCATTGTAGAAGACCTCATGCACAGACTCCCAGGAGCGAAGTTTTTGGTCACACGCGACATCGTGAATCACCGCCGCTGCCCTGTACCTGCCTTCAAATGGCCCGCCAATGATGGACCAGGCAAACTGCGGAATGGACGCTCCGTCGATTACCCAATCTTCGGGCGCTTGCCATTCCACACCTTTCGGATCGATATATTTAAATGGTGCCAGCAGCCGCATATGTCTTCCATCCTCGAGCCATTCAGTCTTGACGGTGCCGACGAACTTCCCGGGGGACTCAGTGCTGGCGGAACCGGGAATCCAGAAAAGTAGCCCCAACAATAGGAGGATAGCTCGACACATTGCCTCGGTGCCTCACATTAAATGGTCGGAGCTGTCTGGGTATTTGTACTCATCCATACAGGAGCCGATCGAGTGACTGGCGTTACGTTTTCCTCTCAACCGTCGGAGCGAATCATCGCGTTTACCCGAGAATGGACTTCAAGATGCCGGTATCCTGCAGCCCCATGCGTATTCGATGCCCCCTGCACCCATTTCGCTGATGCGGCTGCGCGAGACGCTTCGAAGGGGCATCGCATGGGTCACGCATTACGATGCCGGCTTCGGATCCGACGGTGAGCCGGAGTGAGGCCGGGACTCGGTTTGCAGGATGGCAACGAGGTGCTGCAACTCGTGCGGATCGACGTCCGAGACTGCCCAATAGACCATTCCGCCTTCGATCCAATGCGCCAGATGGTAGCCCTGGCGTGTCAGAGTTCGCGGCGGTGCCTCTTGCCCGGCGGTGGCGGGCCAGATGTAAATATTGATGGGATGCTGAGCGTGGCGGTACACCAACGCCGCCACGGGCCGGTGATCGAGATAATCGAGCCGGCCACCGACCAGCGGGAACCCCTGCGCAGCGAAGTCCGTTACCGTCGGAGAAAAATCCAGCTTCCCGTTGAACCACGGTTTGACTGTGTGCTGGTCGGTGGAGATCACATCGGCGATGTGATTGGCCATCAGCGAGCGCACGTGACCGGCAACAACCTCTTCGGCCAGAACGTCGCCGGCCGAGGGCAGAGCCAGGTAGAGGCTGGCACTCCAGGCAACGGCGATGACCGAGGCCAACGCCGCGGCAGGGTTGAGCCAATTGGACTGGCCAAACCAGTGCCACGCCCGCCGCGCCGGGGAGCTCTTGCGCTCGGTCTTCAGCGCGAGCACCGCCTTGAGGCGGTGCTCGAGATGGCTGGGGGCGATAAAGTAGGTGGCATGCCTGCGCAGTGCCGCCCTGAGCGCCTTCTGTCCGGTAATCTCGTCCCGGCAAGCAGGGCAATCCTGTACGTGTTTGTCGATCTCGATCGCCTCAGGCAAGCCTAGTTCATGGTCGGCGTAGGCCGGCAGCAGTTCCAGAGTTTCTTTGCAGTCCATCGCTTGACTCCTTTTCTATCCGTCTAAGACATTGCCCCAGCAGCTTGCGGCCGCGCGCGAGGCGCGACATCACCGTTCCAATGGGGATGCTCGCGATGTTGGCAATTTCCTTGTAGGACAAGTCCTCTAACTCCCTCAGTACCAGTACCTCGCGAAACTCCACGGGTAGCTGTTCCAACGCCCGGTCCAGCAGTCGCCTATCGTCGTGCCGCGCCAGGATCGACTCGGGGTTGCTGTCCATCTGATTCGGTGCGCTCGCCGACTCATTGTCCTCGAGGCTGTGAAACTCTTCCTCGAACGGCGTATTCAACAGGTGCTCGCGGTTCTGCTGCATCCAGGTGTAGGTCGTATTGCGGACGATGGCCAGCAGCCACCCCCGCGCATCGTCGCCGTGAAAACCATCGAAGAACTTGAACGCGCGCAGATACGCTTCCTGCACGATGTCTTCCGCGTCGTGATCGCTGCGGGTCAGCCAACGCGCCAAATTGTACGCGGCGTTCAGATGCGGCAATGCCACTTGCTGGAAGCGTTCGGTCCTGGTCTCGGTCACTGCAGTCCCTCCCTCTACACAACAGCAATACCGGGCACAAGGTGCCTTTATTCCCGCATTTCGACTAATTCAGTTTTGCGGAATAGGGCTGCCGCAAATGCAGTCTCTTGCAGGTGCAGCGGCCACGAATGGCGTCCCCGTTGACCGGGAGGGCCTGAGGCAAGTGGATAAGCGTAACAGGTGAAGAAATGGATGGCGGCGGTTTCGTGTTGGCGAGCCGTACCGGGACTTGGGATCCGGCCGCCGCGTACC
>JGI12635J15846_10001383_pt1 | contig 21229 bp, 21 predicted proteins | sample BlaSpr_A8_OM2_M2_FD_15846 | JGI IMG/M metagenome (IMG submission 15846) | reverse complement strand
GGCCGTCGCCCAAGCCCGGATGCACCTGCAGCAGGGCAATATCGCGGCGCGCGGCAAAGCGATCACGCAGGCGATCAACATTATCGAAAGCGGTTTGCAGCCGGCGCTTAACAAGGACGCCGGCGGTGAGATCGCGGCGCGCCTGGATGCGCTCTATACGTATATGTCGCACCGGTTGCTGGAGGCGAATGTGCACCACAGCGAAGAGGTGCTGGTGGAGATCGATGGCCTCCTCGCGACACTCGAAGATGCCTGGATGGCGATTGCACCCGAAGCAGCAAAAATGGCTGCGGCGTGACGCCGCGAAACATGCTTGTACATAATGAAAACCACACAAGAATATTTCGCTCATTACGAAGCGATTGCCGCACTTTCTGCATGCATGCTGGCCGCTGCGCGAAGCGGAGAATGGGGTCAAGTGAAGACGATGCAGAGTACCTATCGCGAGTTGATCGATGGTCTGAGGGAAGCCGATCCCAGTTCCGAACTGGATGACATCGCGCGGGCTCGAAAGTTTGAGCTGGTGCGCCGGATTCTTGCCGATGACGCCGCCATTCGTGACCTCAGCGCCCCCAGTCTCGCGCGTTTGTCCGCAGCGTTGTTCACCGTGAACAGGCCCGTGCGAGTTTTGAAGAAGATGATCGGGCTGCGCTAGACGCGTTTTACGCGTTCGCGGCTCGTTGAAGACTGGTGGCTGGCCGGCCAATACGGCTGGACTGGTGACCCGAGGAAACTGGCATGCCTGGACTGGACTCCGCGATCGCTGCGCTGCTTGCCAGCCGCACCGACATGCTGCTGTCCGCGCTCAATACGCAGACCAGTTCGACCGCCCCTCAAACCAATACATCGCAACTTTCAGTCGATACTCCGCGCGTCGCCACGCCCGCGTCCGTCATCAACGCGTATGCCGCGCCGGGGCCGTCGGCGCAGACCGCGCTCAGCGAAATCGCGCGCACGCTCGACGCCATTTCGCGTTTTGGCGGCAGCGCCACGCCCGCCTTGCTCGGCAATGCGCCGTTGTGGCCGACTGCGCCGCGCATCGTCCAGGCCGCCAGCGCGTTCGAGAGCCTGTCTGGGTCCTTGTTTTCCTCGAGTTCGGCGAGTGCCGCGGGCGCCGTCAATCCGCCCGCGCCGCCTTTGCCCGCGACGGTTCTCGCGGGGATGCTGGCCAGGACCGTTGCGGACAGCGGACTTTTCTACGAAAACCATATCGCGCTGTGGCTGGGCGGACAACGTTCACTCGCGTCGCTGAGCAATGAGCCGCAAGCACAGGTGGACAGATCGGCCAGCGGATTGCCGTCCGGTTCTTTCGCGCAGCCGGCCGCAGCGGCGGCCGAAGTCTGGATCGACGAAACGCTGCTTCCGCCTACGTTCGCCGCCAATACCCCCAATCCGATGAATTCCGCGCGTCCCGTGCCGACGCCGCAGACACCGCAGCAGGCGGCGGCGCTGGCGGCGTCGGTGCGCGAGATGCCGGCCAGCGTATTTTCATCGGCGGCGTCGGCGTCCTCAGGAGCAAGCACGGGCACGCAGCTTTCGGCCGCGCATGTCCAGGATTCTGCCGTGCAGGCGGCGCTTGCCTCCGGCATTCATCCATCGACTATTCCGCTGGTCCGGCAGCAGCTCGACGTGCTTGCCTCCGATCAGTTTCGCTGGTCCGGCGAAGCGTGGCCGGGCGCGAAGTTCGAGTGGCAAATCCAGCCGCAAAACCATGGGCCGCAGGAACGCGATGCGCATCAGGATGGCGGCTCGATCGACGCGGATCGCGCGTGGCATACGCGAGTTACGCTGACGCTGCCGACGCTCGGCAATGTGGACGCCGATCTGGTGCTCACCGGCAACCAGTTGGTGGTGCGAATGAATGCGAGCGAGGGTGGCGCGGCCCGTCTCGCCGCCGATGGTGACCGTTTCCGGCAGCAAATCGACGCAGCGGGATTGCAGCTTGCCGGGCTGACGGTGCGCGCGCGGGACTCGCTTGCGGAATCGCCGGTTGATCCGGCTTTCCCTAATTTCGCCGACGTTGCCAGCGCGGCTGGTGTACCGGCGGTGACGGTATCAACATCAACCCCGACACCACCCGGCGGGAGCAACTCGTGAGCTCGCGCAAGCAGGCCACCGCGCTCACTTATGACACGCAGAACGGCGACGCCGCGCCGCGCGTGGTCGCGAAAGGCTACGGGCTGGTCGCGGAAATGATCGTGCAGCGCGCAAAGGATGCGGGCCTGTACGTGCATGAATCGCCGGAGATGGTGTCGCTGCTGATGCAGGTCGACCTGGACTCGCGCATTCCGCCCGCGCTCTATCAGGCGGTGGCGGAATTGCTCGCGTGGTTGTATCGGCTGGAGAACGGAGTGGAGGAAGGGCCACCGCCCGAAGTGGACCCGACCATTCCGGTCCGCAAGGGGCGTGGTCGCACCGCTTGATTCATCTAAAGCTGAATTACTTCGACATCCTGACTATCCCGCAAACGCGCGCTCGATAACCGCGCTGAAAACGAGCGTTGCAGGCAGCGTACCGTACACGCGATTAGCCGAACCGCGAGCATCGCCGAGACGGGTTTCGATAAACGCCGCCGCCACGTCCGCCGGCGCGTGCTGTGCGAGCAGAACCCCTTGCGCCATCAGCACCAGTTGCTGCGCAATCCCCCGAGCCGATGCCTCGCGCGTGGCTGGGTCGCCGCGCAGCATTGCGAGCAGCGTCTTCAGCGCATCGCCGAGCACGCGATGTTCACTCGCCACCGCCTGCCATGAATCGAGCAGCGCACGGGCCGCATCGGGTTCGCGTTCAAACGCCCGCAACACGTCGAGGCACATCACATTCCCCGATCCTTCCCAGATCGAATTCACCGGTGCCTCGCGATAAAACCGCGCCATCGGGCCTGTCTCGACAAAACCGTTGCCGCCCCAGACTTCCATCGCTTCGCCGGTGAATTCGAGCGCGCGTTTGCAGACCCAAAACTTCGCCGCCGGGGTCACGATGCGACGCCACGCGCGCTCTTCCGGCTGCGCTGAATTCTCGAACGCGCCGGCGAGCCGCATGAACAGCACCGTTGCCGCTTCGGATTCCAGCGCGAGGTCGGCGAGGACGTTGCGCATCAGCGGCTGGTCGATGAGTTTCGCGCCAAAGGCCCGCCTGTGCCGAGCGTGATGAATGGCCTGGATCAGCGCGGCGCGCATCAGCGCGGCGCTGCCGATCACGCAATCGAGACGCGTGAAGTTCGCCATTTCGATGATCGTCGGTACGCCGCGACCTTCGTCGCCGATCATCACGCCGTAGGCATCGAGGAATTCGACTTCGCTGCTTACGTTCGAGCGGTTGCCGAGCTTGTCCTTGAGCTGCTGGACCTGCACGGCGTTCTTCGATCCATCCGGCGCGAAACGCGGGACATAAAAGCAGGAAATCGGGCCGCTTTCCTGGAGGCTTTCACCGGTACGCGCCAATACGAGATGGGCGTCGCATTGGGGCGCGGAGAAGAACCACTTATGTCCGATCAGCCGATACTCGCCGCCCCGTCCGCCCGAGCCTGTAGCGACCGCGCGAGTCCGGTTGCTGCGCACATCGGAGCCGCCTTGTTTTTCGGTCATGCCCATGCCGATCATCATCGATTGTTTGCCGGCGCCGAGCGGGATATCGCGTGGATCGTGTTGCCGTGAAAGCAATTGCGCCTGCAGGCTGGCGTACAACGCGGGTTCTTGCTGCAGCACGGAAATGCTGGCGAAAGTCATTGTCAGCGGGCACAGCGAGCCGCTTTCCAGTTGGGCGTGGAGGAAATATCCGGCGGCGCGCGCGGCCATGGCGCCGGGCTTCGGCGTGGCGGTTTCGAACGGCAGTGAGTGCAGGCCTTGCTCGCGCAACATTGAAAGCAGCGTATGCCAGGCGGGATGGAATTCGATCGCATCGATGCGTTCGCCGCGCGGGTTGAACGGATGGTGTTCGGGTGCATGCCGGTTGGCGAGGTCGGCGAGCGCGAGGACGTCGGGATGCGTGAGAGCGAGACCGTCGCGGGTGAGCGCGTCGAGATGCCAGGCGGCGCCTTCGCGCTGGATGGCGCCGACCAGCGCAGGGTCGGTCGTGAGCGCGTTGTAACGCTCGAGTGGCGGCGTCTGGTTGGTGACTTCGTGCGTCTGACCGTAGGTGGGTGAATTCATCGCTTGTCTCCGTCTGAAGTTTTAGTTTGCTCCGGTGCGGTGATATTCGCAAAGAGGGCTTCCTGTTATCCCCATCGCAAACAAGATCCATTGAGAATCGTCTTAAATCTTCTGCCTTGAGGTATTTCCGATTTTTAGTCGGAAGTCCTTATTTACTCGATGCCGAACCTATAATCAACGCCGCCCAATTGGCGTCAACGCGCTGAGCAACACGGTGGCAGCGAAGACCGGCGTATCGGTCGGCGCCACGCATGCGCTCAGCGGCATCGTCATGACCACGCTGTTCGGCGTACTCAAGCATTACTTCACGAAAGCCGACGGTGCTGTCGGCCAGTTGCCCACGCTGCTCGGCCATCAATTGCCGATGGTGAAGGCCAGCATGACGGAAGACATCGCCGGCGCGCTGGGTCTGGGTGGCGCGGGCAGTTTCCTGTCCGGCGTCGCGGCGCAGATGAAAGCGGTGTCGTCGCATCTCGACCATCCGTCGATGGTCGGTGGCACGTCACCTGCCGTCAACGCTTCGCTCGACCGGATCGTGGTGGAAGAGAAGGCAGGATCGAAGAAATGGTGGTGGCTGGCTGTGGCCGCCGCGATCGCGTTGCTCGCGCTGCTGTTCGGCCGTAGCTGCGTCAACCAGAAGCCGCTCGCGGCTGCGCCCGCTGCCGCTCCGGTTGCCGTGTCAATGCCGGTGGCTGCCGCCGAACCGGCTCCGGAACCCGCTGCCGCACCGGCACCCACGAAGGACGCGCTGCTGACGTTCACCGTCGACAAGCTCGGCGCACCGACCATTCACGCAACGGTCGGCAGCGAAGAAGAGAAGGCCAAGCTGCTCGCCGCACTGACGGCGAAGTTCGGTGCGGACCATCTGAACGCGACCATTGCCGTCGACCCGGACACCAAGCCGGCTAGCTGGCTCGACAAGCTCGACGGCCTGTTGCCGCTGATGCAATTGCCGGGCGCGGAAGCCAGGTTGTCGGGCGAGAAGATCGAGTTGAGCGGGTCGGCAGCCGATGCACGCAACGGTTGGATGGACAAGCTGAAGACGTTGTTCGGCGCGGGCTTTACCATCGGCACCTTCGACGTCAAACAAGCGGTTGAAAGTGCGAAGGAATCGTTCATGAGCGCGTTCTCGTCGCTGAGCGACGATTGCTCTGCCGCCGATGTCGCCAAGGTGTTGAACCTGCAAGTGATCAACTTCCGCACCGGTTCCGATGTGCCGCCGCAAGACGCGCAACTGGCGCTGGCCAAATCGGCAGAAGTGCTGAAGGCGTGCGAGACGAAGAGCAAGACCGTGAAACTGAACGTGGGTGGCTATTCCGACAATGTCGGCCCGGCGAGCACGAATCTGGCGTTGTCGAAGAAGCGGGCGGAAGCAGTGCGCGCGTTCCTCGTGAAGCATGGCGTTTCTGCTGATTCGCTGACGGCGCAAGGTTTCGGCGATGCGCACCCGGTCGCCGACAACTCAACGGCCAGCGGACGTTTTGCGAACCGCCGGATCGACTTCGCTGTGCAGGAGTGATTGTTTGACCGGACGCTTCTGAGGTCCGGTACTGACGTGGCAATACAAAACACCCCGTCCCGCGCAAGCGGGACGGGGTGTTTTTCTTCGTGCGTAGTGGAGTCCTTTACGAGCCCTTTACCGCGGCGCGGCGTCGCGCACGCGCGCCGGAAACCGTTCTGCCGGGCCTTGCAGGAAGTCATCGCCGAGATTGGCTGGGAGTGTTTGCCGCACGACTTCCAGCCACGCGCGCGCCGCGTTCGACAAATAGCCGTTGCGCCGCCAGCCCACGGCCATATCCCAATGAATTTCCGGCGCGACCACCGGCCGGCAGGTGAACGCGTTGATATCGAGCCGCCGGCAATACGGCGCTGGCAGCAATGCAATGCCGACACCCGCCTGCACCAGCGCCGCCATGAAATCCCAGTGGCCGCTGCGCCCCACGATAGTCGGCGTGAATCCCGCCCCGCGGCAGGCGTTGAGCACTAGATCCGATAGCGCCAGACTTTCGCCGTAGAAAACGAACGGTTCTTGCGCGAGATCGGCGAGCGGCACGTCCACCGAGGCATCCCATCGCGAGCCTTTTGGCGCGACGAGCCAGAGCAACTGGCGGCTGATCGGCAACACGTCGAACGTGGCGAGATCGACCGGTTGCAGCACGCCACCGAGCTCCAGTTCGCCGTCGATCAACGCCGCCTCGATCGCCTTCGAGCCGCGCTCGAACAGCTTCAGCTCCACCTTCGGATAGCGTTTCTTGAACACCGCGATGGCTGGCGTGAACAGCGATCCGCCCATCGGCGGAATGCCGATAGTCAGCGTGCCGCGCCCGAGTTTGCCGAGATCGTTGAGTTCGGCTTCGAGTTGCGCGTGCGCCGCGAGTACTTCCAGTCCACGCTGATAGACGATCTGGCCGGCGTCGGTGAGCACCATCTGGCGGCTTTCGCGCAGCAGCAGCGGCGAACCGATTTCGTCTTCAAGCGACTTCACCATCTTGCTGATGGTCGGCTGCGTGACGAACATTTTTTCTGCCGCAGCAGTGAAGCTTTTTTGCTTCACGACCTCGACGAAATACCGCAGCGATCGCAATTCCATACATACCCCCTGAATTCCAAATTGGAATGCACTTGATAAGTTTAAGTCATTTTTATTATGTTGCAGTGCACGCTATATTCGACTACAGGTTAACCCTTATTAATACGCAGAAAGGCCCGCCATGATCGTTCTCGCCGCCGTTTTGCCTCTATCAACTTTATTCGCCGGTTCCCGCGCCGCGTTTGGCCGGGTTGCGCGCATTGCCATGCAGAGCGCTGGTCTTGCCGGAATTTGGCTGTTTGCCGATTTCGCCTCGCGCACCTTGCATTTGCCCGTGCCGGGTGGCGTTGTCGGCTTGCTGGTGCTGCTCGCGCTGTTGTTCTGCGGCGGCATTGCGCCGCGCTGGGTCAAGGCGGGCGCGGACTGGCTGCTCAGCGACATGTTGCTGTTTTTCATCCCGGCCGCGGTCGCCGCGGTTCAGTACGGTGGCTTGTTTCGGGAAGATGGCTGGCGCCTGGCGCTGGTTGTGGTGTTTGGCACGTTGATGGTGATGGTGGCGGTGGCATTCGCCGTCGAACAGGCTTCGAAGCTCGAACGCCGGCTGGAACTGCGCCGGGTGATGAGCGCGCGGCACGCCGCACGGGCTTGAGGCTGCTTTGTGAACCCGGACGCGATGACCCACTTTTACGAATCCCTCTTCGCCGATGACGCCGCGCGTCCCATCGCGGCGGGTTGCTTCGTGCTGACGGTCGCGTTGTATTTCGTGTCGAAGCGCGTCTATGCGCGCTTTCATCAGCCGTGGCTCACGCCGCTACTCACGGTGCCGGTTGTGCTCGTGGCCATCGTGCTGGGCGCGCGCATTCCGTACCCCGTTTATTTCGCCGATACCCGCTGGCTGATGTGGCTACTGGGCCCGGCCACGGTCGCCTTTGCCGTGCCGATCTTCGAATATCGGCATCTGCTGAAGAAGCATTGGCTGTCGTTATCGGTGGGCGTGACCGTTGGGATTCTGGTCGCGGTCGGCGGTTCGTTGACACTCGCAAAACTGCTGCATTTATCGCCGGAATTGCAGCGCAGTCTGGCGACGCGCTCGGTATCGACGCCATTTGCGCTCGCCGTCTCCGACAAACTCCACGCGCCGAAGGATCTGACAGCCTTGTTTGTGATCGCGACCGGCGTGGTCGGCATGTTGTTCGGTGAAATTGTGCTGGCGCTCGTGCCATTGCGCTCACGGTTGGCGCGCGGTGCGCTTTTTGGCGCGGCGGCACATGGCGTGGGCACCGCCAAGGCGCGCGAACTGGGTAGCGAGGAAGGCGTAGTCGCCAGTCTGACGATGATGATCGCCGGCGTGGCGATGGTTTTGCTGGCGCCGTTATTAACGTTCTTGCCGTTTTAGGGTGAACGGGTTGAGCGTCGCTCGCGGCAGCAACACCCTAACTGCTCAGCCGCACCACCGCCGGCAGCACCCAAAACCGTCCATCGGCGCAATCAAAACAACCTCCCAAGCCCACCTCGTTTCATCCCAATTTGCTACAATCCGATTTCGCTTCGAGGAGCGTTGCGACGGCTTTCATCTACGAAGGCCGCCAGGCTCGAAGCATTCAATCGGACGGAGCGACAGCGCGGGTTAAATCACCACGCGCTCGTTGAACCACCGCATCGAACGGCGCTCACGTCAAATTTCTATATTTCCATTAGAAAGGAGGGCGTGATGAACGCCGCAGTTCTCGATTCCAACAAAGATTTCGTCGTCGCCGATATGTCTCTTGCCGCCTGGGGCCGCAAGGAACTGAACATCGCTGAAACGGAAATGCCCGGCCTCATGCAAACGCGTGAGGAATACAAGACGCAACAGCCGCTGAAGGGCGCGCGTATCGCCGGTTCGCTGCACATGACCATCCAGACCGGCGTGCTGATCGAAACGCTGACCGCGCTGGGCGCCGACGTGCGCTGGGCATCGTGCAACATCTTCTCCACGCAGGATCACGCAGCCGCGGCAATCGCGCAAGGCGGCGTGCCGGTGTTCGCATTCAAGGGCGAATCGCTCGACGAATACTGGGAGTTTTCCCACCGCATCTTCGAATGGCCGAACGGCGAATTCGCCAACATGATCCTCGACGACGGCGGCGACGCCACGTTGCTGCTGATCCTTGGCTCGAAGGCTGAAAAGGACCGCTCGGTCATCGCGAAGCCTGAGAACGAAGAAGAAGTCGCACTGTACAAGTCGATCGCCGCTCACCTCGACATCGATCCGGCGTGGTATTCCAAGCGCCTCGTCCACATTCAAGGCGTGACGGAAGAAACGACGACGGGCGTGCATCGTCTGTATCAGATGGAAAAGGAAGGGCGCCTGCCGTTCCCGGCCATCAACGTGAATGACTCGGTCACGAAGTCGAAGTTCGACAACCTGTATGGCTGCCGTGAATCGCTCGTGGACGGCATCAAGCGCGCTACTGACGTGATGATCGCCGGCAAGATCGCGGTCGTGGCCGGTTACGGCGACGTGGGCAAGGGTTGCGCGCAATCGCTGCGCGGTCTGGGCGCGACGGTGTGGGTCACGGAAATCGATCCGATCTGCGCGTTGCAGGCAGCGATGGAAGGCTACCGCGTAGTGACGATGGAATATGCCGCCGACAAGGCTGACATTTTCGTGACCGCTACGGGCAACTTCCATGTGATCGGCCACGACCACATGAAGGCGATGCGCAACAACGCGATCGTTTGCAATATCGGCCACTTCGACTCGGAAATCGACGTTGCCTCCACGCGCCAGTACACGTGGGACAACATCAAGCCGCAAGTCGATCACATCATTTTCCCCGACGGCAAGCGCATCATCCTGCTGGCTGAAGGCCGCCTGGTGAACCTGGGTTGCGCGACGGGCCACCCGTCGTTCGTGATGTCGGCCTCGTTCACCAACCAGACGATCGCGCAGATCGAACTGTTCGTGCATGGCGACAAGTATGAAAACAAGGTCTACGTGCTGCCGAAGCACCTTGATGAAAAGGTTGCGCGTCTGCATTTGGGTCGTATTGGCGCTGAACTGACTGTGCTTTCTGACTATCAGGCCAGCTATATCAGCGTTGACAAGATGGGTCCGTTCAAGCCGAACCACTATCGTTATTAAACACGTGGTGTTGTCGTAGCTCCCAGCACGCGCATGGGTTTGAAAAGACCCATGCGCGTGAAACTTCAAGTACCAGGAGACCATCGATGTCCGTGCTGCTGACCTGGCTGATCAACGCGCTTGCGCTGTTGATCATCACTTACCTCGTGCCGTCGATTCACATCCGCAGTTTCGGCACCGCGCTGATCGTCGCGATCGTGCTCGGGCTGATCAATACGTTCCTGCGTCCGTTGCTGGTGCTGCTCACGCTGCCCGTGACCATTCTCACGCTTGGGCTTTTCATCCTGGTCGTGAATGCGCTGTGTTTCTGGCTGTGCGCTTCGTTGCTGAAAGGCTTCGAGGTATCGGGGTTCTGGTCGGCGTTCATCGGCTCGATTCTGTACAGCATCGTGTCCTGGCTGCTGTCGGCGCTGATCCTTGGTCAGCGCAACTTCTAAGAACGCGAGTGTCTTGCGCGCGCGTTCCACTCCTCCCATGAAACCGATCGAACTCTCATTCGAGTTTTTCCCGCCGAAAACGCAGGAAGGAATCGAGAAATTGCGCGCGACTGGCGCGCAGCTCAAGACGCTCAACCCGAAGTTCGTCTCCGTGACGTTCGGCGCGGGCGGTTCCACGCAACAAGGCACGCTCGATACCGTCCTGGAGATGATGAAGCAGGGACTCGAAGCTGCGCCACATTTGTCGTGCATCGGGTCGTCGAAGGATAGTTTGCGGGGGATTCTCGGCGCGTATCGCGAGCATGGCATTCGTCATATTGTCGCGTTGCGCGGCGATTTGCCTTCGGGCATGGGCGAAGTCGGCGAGTTGCGGTATGCGTCGGAACTGGTGAGCTTCATCCGGGCTGAGCACGGCGACTGGTTCAACATTGAAGTCGCGGCGTACCCGGAATATCACCCGCAGGCGCGTTCGCCCAAATCCGATCTCGAGAACTTCGTGCGCAAGGTGCAAGCCGGCGCGAATTCGGCGATCACGCAGTACTTCTATAACGGCGACGCGTATTTCCGTTTCGTCGATGAAGCCCGCAAGCTTGGCATCGATGTTCCTATCGTGCCGGGCATCATGCCCATCACCAACTTCTCGCAGTTGATGCGCTTCTCCGAGATGTGCGGCGCGGAAGTGCCGAAGTGGATTGCGCGCAGATTGGAAAGTTTCGGCGATGATCGAGAAGCGATTCGCGCGTTCGGACTCGATGTAGTGACCGGATTGTGCGAGCGGCTGGTGAAGGAAGGCGCGCCGGGGCTGCATTTTTATACGCTGAACGGCGCGGCTGCGAGCAAGACGATTTGCGAGCGGTTGGGATTGCCAAAAGCCTGATGGTTTTGTATAACCCGCGCGGCGTTCGCCGCGCGGTTCTTCTGTTCCCAGTCCCCACTGCTTAATTACCTTGAAACATTGTGCATAACGAAACATGATGGACTCATGCTCTCGTCGAGCAACATTCCCGATCATTAACTTAAAATTACATTTCTTTCGTGATACGGTAGCGCCCGAATTTGCCGTCGCGCGTGGGTTTGCCGACAACGCGTGAATCGATGAAAAACGCGCCGAATCGAGAGGAAACCCTGATAACTCGAAGAAGTTAAGCGAAAACACGGCCTTTTCGATCTCGTCAGCTGGCTTGCCGGATACACGCGCAGAAGCTATTTCCCATAGGGAATTTCGTCGCCTTGTTCCCCCCGGCAAAGCTCAGTAATATCGCGCTACGCTGGTTTTAGCCGGCACCGATCCTGGAGGAAACATGAAGAAAATTGGCCTGTTGCGAGCTGCTCGTCTGTCGATGGCATTAAGCGCCGCCATCGCGGCATCGCTCGTAACCGCGAGCGTCGCCCAAGCAGCACCGATTCCTAACAAGACGCTCGTCTACTGCTCAGAAGGCAGCCCGGCCGGTTTCGATCCCGCGCAATACACGACGGGTACCGATTTCACCGCAAATACCTTCACGGTCTATAACCGCCTCGTGGAATTCGAGCGCGGCAGCACGAAGGTGGAAGGAGGTCTCGCGGAAAAGTGGGATGTATCGCCTGATGGCCTGACGTACACGTTCCATCTCCGCCATGGCGTGAAGTTCCAGACCACGTCGTTCTTCAAGCCGACGCGCGATTTCAACGCGGACGACGTGCTGTTCACGTTCAACCGCATGCTCGATCCGAACCAGCCGTTCCGCAAAGCCTATCCGGCGTCGTTCCCGTATTTCACGGACATGGGCCTGGACAAGCTGATCACGAAGGTCGAAGCAGTCGATCCGTACACGGTCAAGTTCACGCTGAAGGAAGTCAACGCGCCGTTTATCCAGAACATGGCGATGGAATACGCGTCGATTCAGTCGGATGAATATGCCCAGCAATTGCTGAAAGCAGGCAAGGCCGCCGATATCAACCAGCAGCCGGTCGGCACGGGTCCGTTTATTTTCCGCAGTTATACGAAAGACGCGACCATCCGTTTCGACGGCAATCCTGACTACTGGAAGCCGGGCGCAGTCAAAATCTCGAAGCTGATTTTCTCGATCACGCCGGACGCCGCCGTGCGCGTGCAGAAGCTCAAGAGCAACGAATGCCAGGTAATGAGCTATCCGCGGCCGGCTGACATCGCACCGCTGAAGGCCGACGCGAACCTCGATACGCCGTCGCAGCCGGGCTTCAACGAAGGTTACGTCGCGTACAACACGACGAAGAAGAACGTCGAGAACGTGGACGTGCGCCGCGCGCTGGACATGGCGATCAACAAGAAGGCGATCATTGAGTCGGTGTATCAAGGCGCGGGCCAATCCGCCGTCGCACCGATGCCGCCGACCCAATGGTCCTACGACAAGAACCTGAAGGTTCAGCCGTACGACACAGCGAAGGCCAAGGCGCTGCTCGCGAAGGCGGGTTTCCCGAACGGCTTCGAAATGAACCTGTGGGCGATGCCGGTACAACGTCCGTACAACCCGAACGCGCGTCTGATGGCCGAGATGATCCAGGCCGACTGGGCGAAGATTGGCGTAAAGGCGAATATCGTGTCGTATGAGTGGGGCGAGTACATCAAGCGCGGTCACGCAGGCGAACATGACGCCATGCTGATTGGCTGGACCGGCGACAACGGAGATCCGGACAACTGGCTCGGCACGCTGCTCGGTTGCGAAGCGGTCAACGGCAGCAACTTCTCGCACTGGTGCTACAAGCCGTTCAACGACCTGGTGATCAAGGGCCGCAATACGTCCGACCAGGCGCAGCGCACGCAGGCTTATATGCAGGCGCAGCAAATCTTCGCTGATCAACTGCCGTTCTCGCCGATCGCTCACTCCACGGTCTATCAGCCGACGAGCAAGAAAGTGATCGGCATGAAGATCGAGCCGCTGGGTTACTTGCGTTTCGACGGTGTCGGCGTGCAGTAAGCTGTTAGCGGTACGCTTCTTGCACTAAAACTATATATAACTAGTCGGAAAGGTCCGGCGACAAGGGTCACAAGCCCGCGTCGCCGGTCGCATTTCCCCTCCCCAAAGAGACGAACCATGTTCCGATTCGTTCTGCGACGCGTAGGCATGGTGATCCCGACGTTCATCGGCATCACGATCCTGGCGTTCGCGTTAATCCACCTGATCCCGGGCGATCCTATCGAAGTCATGATGGGCGAGCGCGGCGTGGACCCGGTAATGCACGCCGAAGCCATGAAGCGGCTTGGGCTCGACCTGCCGCTGCCTGTTCAGTATTTCCACTATGTCGGGCATGCGCTGAAAGGCGATCTCGGCATGTCGATCATCACCAATACCAGCGTCATGGGTGAATTCCTCGGCCGCTTTCCAGCGACTCTGGAACTGGCCTTCTGCGCGATGATCTTCGCTTTGGTGATCGGATTGCCTGCGGGCGTTGCCGCTGCCTTGAAGCGAGGCACGGTCATCGATCACGGCGTAATGGGCACCGCGCTCACCGGTTATTCCATGCCGATCTTCTGGTGGGGTTTGATCCTCATCATGTTCTTCTCGGCCAAGCTGGGGTGGACGCCGGTTTCCGGGCGCATTGCAGTGGAATACGACATTCCGCACCGCACCGGCTTCATGCTGTGGGACGCACTCTTTTCCACCGATGAAGGCGCGTTCAAGTCCGCCGTTAGTCACCTGATTTTGCCGACCATCGTGCTGGGGACTATCCCGCTCGCCGTGATCGCGCGGATGACCCGTTCATCGATGCTCGAAGTGCTGCGCGAGGATTACATCCGTACCGCGCGCGCCAAGGGTCTTGCGCCGGGACGCGTGGTGATCGTGCATGCGCTGCGTAACGCGCTGATTCCTGTCGTGACCGTGATCGGCTTACAGGTCGGCACGCTGCTCGCAGGCGCCGTGCTGACCGAGACCTTGTTCTCGTGGCCGGGCGTGGGCAAATGGCTGATCGACGCCATCAGCCGGCGCGATTATCCCGTCGTGCAGGGCGGTATCCTGATGATCGCGACGCTCGTCATTTTCGTGAATCTGGTCGTCGACTTGTTGTACGGCGTGCTGAATCCGCGCATTCGCCACACGAGGTAAGCCAATGGCCGACATTCAAAATAGCTCCCAGGCATTGACCCCCGTCCCGAGTGGCCGATTTATCGCCGTCCGCGAATTCTGGGCGAATTTTTCGCGCAATCGCGGCGCGGTCGTGGCCGGCGCGATCGTGCTGATCCTCGTGTTTATCGCCATCTTTGCGCCGCTGATCGCGCCACATAGCCCGATCGAGCAATATCGCGACAACGTCAAGATCCCGCCCGCGTGGCTCGATGGCGGTAACTGGCGCTTCGTGCTCGGTACCGACGAAGCCGGCCGCGACATCCTCTCCCGCCTGATGTACGGCGCGCGGCTGTCGTTCTGGATCGGCTTCGTGTCCGTGGTGCTGGCGCTGATTCCGGGCATCGTGCTCGGGTTGATCGCCGCGTTTTTCCAGAAATGGCTCGACACGCCGATCATGCGCATCATGGACGTGCTGCTCGCGCTGCCTTCGCTGTTGCTGGCGGTCGCGGTGGTCGCGATTATCGGACCGGGGCTGGTGAATACCATGCTCGCCATCGCGATCGTCGCGTTGCCGGGTTATGTGCGTTTGACGCGCGCATCCGCGCTGGGAGAACTGCAGCGCGAATACGTGACGGCGTCGCGCGTAGCCGGTGCCGGCACCGTTCGGCTGATGTTCTCGCAAGTGCTGCCGAATTGCGCCGCACCGCTGATCGTGCAGGCGACGCTCGGGTTTTCATCGGCGATTCTCGATGCCGCCGCGCTCGGTTTTCTCGGCCTTGGCGTGCAGCCGCCGTCAGCCGAGTGGGGCGCGATGCTCGCGTCGGCTCGTGATTACATCGAAAGCGCGTGGTGGATCGTGACCATGCCCGGGCTTTCCATTCTGATTTCGGTCCTGGTGATCAACCTGCTCGGCGACGGTCTGCGCGACGCACTCGATCCCAAACTCAAACGGATGGCCTGACATGAGCGATCTCCTAACCATCCGCAATCTCGCCGTGAGTTTCAACGGACTTCCGGCGGTTGATCGAATCGATATATCCGTCAAACCCGGCGAAGTGGTCGGCGTAGTCGGTGAATCAGGCTCCGGTAAAAGCGTCACGATGATGGCGCTCATGGGTCTGATCGATGCACCCGGAATCGTCACCGCCGATCAGATCACGTTCAACGGCATCGACTTGCTGAAGGCATCGGCGCGGCAGCGCAGAAAGATTATCGGCAAGGACATTGCCATGGTCTTTCAGGACGCGCTGTCGAGCCTGAATCCGAGCTACACCGTCGGTTATCAGATCAAGGAAGTCCTCAAGCTGCACGAAGGCCTGAGAGGAGCAAAGCTGCGTCAGCGCGCGCTCGAATTGCTCGATCAAGTCGGGATTCCCGACGCGAAGAGCCGTATCGATGCCTTCCCGCACCAGATGTCCGGCGGCATGAATCAGCGCGTGATGATCGCGATGGCAGTCGCGTGCAATCCGAAGCTGCTGATTGCCGACGAACCCACCACCGCGCTTGACGTCACCATCCAGGCGCAGATCATGGAATTGCTGGTGAAGCTGCAGAAGGAACGCGGCATGGCGCTCGTGCTGATTTCGCACGATCTCGCGGTCGTGTCCGAAGTCGCGCAGCGCGTGGCCGTGATGTACGCGGGCGAGATTATCGAAACGAATCACGTGCCGACGATCTTCAGTGAACCGCATCATCCGTACACGGAAGCGTTGCTCGCAGCCATTCCCGAGCACAGCCGCGGCGCCGCGCGTCTCGCGGCTTTGCCGGGAATGGTGCCGGGCCGCGACGATCGTCCGGTCGGATGTCTGTTCGCGCCTCGCTGCACTTACGCCGTCGACGATTGCCGCAAGGAGCGGCCGGCGCTCTTTCAACTCGCCCCGAACGATCCCGCTGTGCGAGCGCGCTGCATCAAGCCGCTGAACATGGAACTTGTGGCAGAACACGGAGGCGCGCGATGAATGCCGTTCCTGAGACTTTCGCTAAAGACACGGTTCTAGTCGCCGATAAACTCACCAAGCACTACAGCGTCAAGCGCAGCACGTTCCAGCATGGCACGGTGAAGGCGCTAAACGGCGTCTCGTTCTCGCTCGAACGCGGCAAGACGCTTGCCGTGGTCGGTGAATCGGGCTGCGGCAAATCGACGCTGGCGCGTCAGTTGACGATGATCGAAGCCCCTACGTCCGGGCGTCTGCTGATCGACGGCGAGGATGTAGCAAGCGCGAACCGGGCGAAAGTGGCCGACTTGCGGCAGCGCGTGCAGATGGTGTTCCAGAACCCGTTTGCATCGCTGAATCCGCGGAAGACGGTCGAGCAGACGCTGGGTGAACCGCTCGCGATCAATACGAAGCTGACCTCCAGCGAACGCGCCGAGCGTATCGCGCACATGATGCGTACCGTCGGCTTGCGGCCCGAACACGCCGCGCGGTATCCGCACATGTTCTCGGGCGGGCAGCGGCAACGGGTGGCTATCGCGCGTGCGATGATTCTCGATCCGCAGATCCTGGTGGCCGATGAACCCGTGTCCGCGCTCGATGTATCCATTCAGGCGCAGATCCTGAATCTGTTCATGGATCTGCAGGAGCAGTTCGGGACGAGCTATGTTTTCATCTCGCACAACTTGTCGGTGGTGGAACATATCGCCGATGACGTCATGGTGATGTATTTTGGCGGTGTAGCCGAACTTGGCGACAAGGCGACGATTTACGCACGGCCGCGACATCCGTACACGCGGTCGTTGATGTCGGCGACGCCTGCCTTGTTCGAAGAAGATCGGCGCATCAAGATCCGGCTGCAGGGCGAAATGCCTTCGCCGCTGAACCCTCCATCAGGTTGCACATTTCATCAGCGCTGCCCGTATGCAATCGATAAATGCCGCGTGGAAGAACCGGCGCTGCGTTTCGTCGATGGCCGGCACGTCTCATGTCACCGCGCCGAGGAGGTGGGGGAGATCGATGCCTGACACGCAGGCGGCGCGGCTGGTTGCGCGCCGTTTTGCTGTGCTGGTGGCGGCGCTCCTGGCCGTTTTTTGCTTTGCACCGCNTTTAGCCTTCGCTGTGACCGGCGCGCGCTCGCCGCCGGGGGCCGCGACGCCGCCCACGCCCTCCGCTTCGTTGCCTGGTTTGCGCGTGCCGGCTCCTCGTCCAACGCCGCCCGATGTAGACCGTTCGGACGGGACCACCGCCAGCGGGCCGGTTCGGGCGCAACCGGCGCATATGCCGTTTTACGTCGCGACCAAAGGCCAGGTCACTATCTACGTGCTTGGCACGCTGCATGTCGGTTATGCGGACGACTATCCCGCCAGTCAGCCCTTCCGCAAGCCGATCCTCGGCGCACTCGATGCATCGCCCGTTCTCGCGCTGGAAGTTTCCCCCGACGATTTGCTGGATTCGGAAGAAGAAGTCAGCAAATACGGCACGTGCCGGGAACCGTGCCTGTCGCGCGCGTTACCCGATACGTTATGGAAAAAGCTGGAGGCGCGCATGCGCGGAAACCCCGCCATGCTCGCCGATATCAGTAAATCGCGACCGTGGCTGGCATCGATGCTGGTTGAAACTGTCGATACCCTGAAGGCCGGATTCCAGACCGAGTTCGGTACGGAAACGCAATTGCAGAACGTGTATTTGCGGCCGCGCGGGCGGGTGGTCGGGCTGGAGACGCTCAATGAGCAGATCGCCGCGTTCACGCGGCTTTCGCAGGCGCAGCAGCGGGAAATGCTCGCGCAGGATCTGGTGCAGACGCCGGCTGAGAATGTCGCCGATGTGAAGGAGCTGCACCGGTTATGGCGTATCGGCGACGCCGACGCGCTCAAGGCCTGGGACGATGCCAAGACGGAGAAACTGGCGAGATCGAAGCATCTTGCCACGCAGATCGATAACCGCGTGGTGGTGGACCGGAACTATCGGTTCGCTGCAAGAACGGCGGCGATGGCCGCACCGAACAAGCCGGTTTTTGTGGCTATCGGCGCGCTGCATCTTGGCGGGAGAAGGGGGGTGCTGGCGTTGCTTAGAAAGCGTGGGTTCGTGGTGGATCCGGCTTGAACCACGCCTTCGCAATCAAACAAACTCACATAAACATCAGCCAGTTCAACAAGAAGATATTCACCACCAGCAACGACAACGCCGTTGGAATCTGCACCTTGATCACCGCGTTTTTATCCGGTAACTCAAGCAGCGCCGCGGGCACCATGTTGAAGTTCGCGGCCATCGGCGTCATGAGCGTGCCGCAGTAACCGCTGAACATGCCGATCGCGACCATTGTTGCCGGGTTGCCGTGGAATACGCCTACCAGGATCGGCACGCCTACACCGCCCGTCATCACCGGGAATGCCGCGAAGCCGTTGCCCATGACCATCGTGAAGAGCGCCATGCCGATGCAATACACGGCCACCGCGACGAAGCGGTAATCGAGGTTGACATAGGCCGTGGTCACATGCGCGACCGCCTTGCCCACGCCCGCGTCCGAGAACACGAGGCCCAGCATGCCCAGCATCTGCGGAAGCACTGCCGCCCACGAAAGCGCATCGACGAGACGGCGCGTTTCTTTCACCGATTGCCCGACGGTATCGCGCGTCATCACGCAGGCCACGCCAAGCGCGACGATACAGCCGATGCCAAAGCCGATCAGCGTGACGTTCTTCGGATCGAGCAGCGGCTTGCCGCCGAACACCAGATAACTCGCGCCGAGCGTGAGCACCACCGTCACCACGGGGATGGTCAACGCCGGCACGAACAACTTGTTGCCAAGACGCTTGGCGCTTTGCCGGCGGGCTTCCTCGGAGAGCATTTTCGGCTTGGCCGCCGTGACGCCGCCCAAGCCGGCGATCAAGGCCATCGCTACAACCAGCACGCCGACCACATTCACCGGCAGCCAGTCGCCGATCAGGAAAATCAGCGCATACACGAGCCAGAACGTTCCAGCGGTGAGGCGGCGCGGATGAGTCTTGTCGACATAGATCATGCCGGCGACGATCACCAGCACAATGCCCAGCAGATAGAACAGATAGTTGAGCGTGAGTGTCATGCGGTTTCTCCGCGAACGTTTTTGGTCAACGCGCCAAGTTCGCGGTTCAGCCGTCGATCGAGCAGCCACAGCCGGAAGCCGTGAATCAGGAACGCGCAGATCGCGGTGGGGATGCCCCAGACGGCCACGTGCAGCGGTTCGACCACGATCCCCGCTTCCTTGAGGAAGGTCGTCATCAATACGATCGCGCCGAACGCGACGAAGATGTCCTCGCCGAAGAACAGGCCGACGTTATCGGTCGCGGCGGAGTAGGCGCGCAGCTTGAAGCGGGTTTCATCGGAGAGTTTGCCGAAGCGTGCTTCCGCTGCGCCTTCGGCCATGGGCGCGAGTAGCGGCCGCACCATTTGCGGATGTCCGCCGAGACCAGTCAACCCGACCGCCGCCGTCAACTCACGAATCAGCAAATAGACGATCAGCAGACGTCCCACCGTCGCCGCCTTGATGCCCGAAATCCAGATTTGCGCGCGCTCACGCAGACCATGCCGTTCCAGCAAACCGATCACGGCCAGCGGCAGCAAAATGATGAGCGGGATGTTGCGCGTCTTGAGAAAGCCGGTACCGATCGCGGTGAGGATGCGATCGATGGGAAAGTGCGCCGCAAGCCCGGTGATGATGGCGGCGGCGGCCACGATCAGCATCGGATTGAAGCGCAGGATAAACCCCACGATGATGACGGCCACACCTACCAGTGGCCATAGGTTGACAGCGGTTCCCATAAGATCTCCAAGTGATCGGGGTAATGCCCCGGTAAGGGCTTCTTCCACCACTGGACGCACCGCTTGCTTTGAGCGGACCGTTCCATTGGCTTGATGAAAACGACTCTATGGCCGCTTACGAAAACGCCCCGCAACTACGCGGGGCATTCAGGTTCTTTGAGGCGTCGATTTAACTCGCTGCGGGAAACGGTGCAAGCAACAAGTCAGCAAGCGTGCCAATTGTTCGAAGCGAAATAACACTAAAGCTCGTTCTTCAGACCTCGGCCGCATGCGCAGCACGAACTTCGATGCCCGCCGTCTCGAGCGCCCCGCGAATACGTTTAGCGAAAGCGAGCGCGTGCGCGCCGTCGCCGTGAAGACAAACCGTCTGCGCATTGATCGACACCCATTCCCCGCTGACCGCCTGGACGCGGCGCTCCGTCGCCATCACCAGAGTCCGGGCAAGCACGGCTTCCTCGTCATCGAGCAACGCGCCGGGGTCTTTGCGCGGCACAAGCGACCCATCCGCCCGATACCCGCGGTCCGCAAAAACCTCCTCGATAGCGACCATGTTCGCCTTGCGCGTGGCATCGACGAGATTGCTGTTCGCCAGCCCGAACACGAGCAACGACGGATCAAAGTCATGGATCGCCGCGACAATAGCCTCCGCGATTTCCGGATTCTTCGCTGCCTGGTTATATAGCGCGCCGTGCGGCTTCACGTGCGACATCCGGCCGCCTGCGGCCTTCACGATCGCGGCCAGTGCGCCCAACTGGTACAACACGCCGCGTAAATTTCCGACGCCGGAATATCCATCTCCTTGCGGCCGAAATTCTCGGGATCGTTGAAACTCGGATGCGCACCAATGGCGACACCCTTCGCGACGGCCCAGCGCACGCAATCGCGCATGGCGGTGGCGCCGCCCGCATGCCAGCCGCAGGCAATATTCGCGGAGCTCACCAGATCGAGCAGTGCTTCGTCGGAGCCACAGCCCTCGCCAAGATCGGCGTTCAGATCGATTTCCATCTTCGTTCCTTGTTCACTTACCGGCCGAGGCGTTCCGCGTGCATCGCGATTGCCGATTCGACCTGTTTCACATACATGCGCTCTTCAGCCAGCGCGTGACGCGCGGCTTCCACCGTTGTTTCGATAAAGCGCACACCGCTATTGAGCCGCGCTTGCGCGAGCTTCCACAGGTCGGCTTTGATCACCGAACCTATTTTTGGATAACCGCCGGTGGTCTGGGCA
>JGI12635J15846_10001382_pt1 | contig 21230 bp, 17 predicted proteins | sample BlaSpr_A8_OM2_M2_FD_15846 | JGI IMG/M metagenome (IMG submission 15846) | reverse complement strand
ACAAGGTAACTGCTTCGGCCCCTGCCGCGAAGTCGTAGCTTCCTCATTCCGTGGAGGTCCGTGGCGTGACGGAGGGAGACGGTGGACAGACGGGACGTTTTCTGACACTCGACACTGACTCAAATCAACTCTTCGTAACTCTTATGGTCGCCGACCCAGAACCACAAGAATCCGTCTGCCCGTCTGACAGCAAGTGTTCGATAGTTCAGGGTGACCCGCGCCGACCACACTTCTTGACCGCGGGACTCTCCAACTTTCTTGAACTGTAGAGAAGGATGTTGTGGATTACTCTTCAGGAGGGCAAACTGCTTGTCGGCGCGATTTCGTATCTCGAGGGGCAGCGCTTGGTAGGCTCGCCAAAAGCTTTCCGTGGCGCGGTGTTCCATTCACTTACAGCGGGCGGACTCTTCCGCGCTTCTCATCGTCCAGCGCGTTTTGCACGGCGCCGTCCAGCCGACCCGCCGCCAAGTCCGCCTCGATCCGGCGATCCAGCGGTCTCGGCCCTGCATACTCATCGAGCCACAGGCGGAGTTCTTCCAACTCCTCTTGCGTGAGCGTTCCGATCACGCGCTCTATCTCTTCGACCCTTTTTCCGCTCATGTTCTGCGCCCGCTCACAATTCTTGCCTGTCGAACAATATTGTAGCACTCTCACGCCTCCGTACTGGCCACAAATTCTCTTCCAAAAGGGAACGTCGAACCGCCAGGGTGCCCCAATTTGGACAGACACGACGCGAAATTTCTCCTACCCTTGCTCAAACGGGATTTCAAACTGCTCTTGGGCAAAACTCATCGACTCCCGAGTCCAAAATGGGAATTCTGGCGAATAACTTCGAATCGATGGAGATAAATATGAAAATTAAATTCACCACCGGTCTTCTGGCACTGGCGTTTGCACTCGGCTCCACTGCTCTGGCTGGGACGGGAACGTTTCACCAGGCAAAGGAAAGGTCCAGCGCCACGGTCACGGTTGCTGGTTGCATCCACAATGGCACGACCACAGACGTGTTCCTTCTCACTGCAAAAGACGGTAAAGGTTGGGATGTGAGCAGTAAGACTGTGGACATTTCAAAGCATGTGGGCCACACGGTATCCCTAACCGGTACTCCTGTCACCACAGCGTCCACAGACGGCTCTGCCGCATCGGCGACCACTCGGCTGGACGTTTCGGATCTGAAAATGGTGAGCGAGAGCTGCCCGCAGTAAATAACACTCCGTAGAGTGGACGCCTTAGTCAGCGTCCACTTTCACCTTCTGGCGGTGGGACGGCCGTAGCGCAATAAGATTTTGACTTTGTCCTTTCCCGGGTGGCCCACCTTTGCGGTTCGGTTTTTTGGGTCTTCTGCTTTCCCGGTGGCGATTTTCCGTGTGGGCTTTGAGTTTTCCACAGATTTCCACAGCCGTATCAAACCAATTACTCCACGCGCAACTCCTTCAAACCTCTCGACTTTCCTGCTCTCATTCGAATCCGGCGGGTGGGTTCTTGCCAGCTAAAGTTGAGAGCACGAATTTCCTTGATGGAGCGTGTTTTCCAACTCATCGGAGTCAAGTTACGCTCGATTCGGCACTCCTTGAATGCTGGAGCCGTCGAGGAGCCGCCTGTGCTACCGAATCTGCTCAAGTGGAAATCGCTTGCAGCATCGCGCGAGGGACGGACACTTCGGCTGACCTGAGTCACCATAGTTATTCTGAGGGGCTTGGCATTGAGACTATTTTGTGGCGGATCGCATAGTGAATAAGCTCGGCCAGAGAATGGAGGCCAAGCTTGAGCATGATCTTAGCTCGGTGTGTCTCAACGGTTCTCACGGTGATTGCTAGCTGCGCAGCGATCTCCTTATTCGATTTCCCCTCGGCCAAGAGGCGGATGATCTCAATCTCGCGAGGAGTTGTTCGAGGGCCTACTCGCTCCCCACGCTGACGCTGACTTCTCGTATCGAGAAATCCTTCCAGCACGATTTCGGATACTTTGGGGGTTAGGAAGCGCTTGCCCTCTGCAACGGATTCCACAGCTTTCGAAAGGCACTCCGTGAGATCGGATTTCAAGAGGTACCCGAGAGCCCCAGCTTCCAGGGCACGGCGCACCATCTGGCCTGACTCGTGCATCGAAAGCACAAGAACTTTCGTGTCCGGGACGGTCTCTCGGATTTGACGTGCTACCTCGACTCCATCCAGTTCGGGCATGCCGAGATCAACTATGGCCACATCCGGTTTCAGCACTCTAGCCTTTTGTACCGCCTCACGGCCATTCACTGCCTCGCCTACGACTCTCCATCCGCGTCGGGAGTGCAGGACCTCCCGCGCACCACGCCGCACCAGCCCGTGGTCGTCAGCTATTAGAATGCGAAGTTTTTTCACGTTCGTTCTCCTCCGAGAGGGATCGTTACACGCACTGTGGTGCCGTGACTGCTGGAATCAATATCAAGCCGACCTCCGATCAGCTTCACTCGCTCGTGCATGCTGGGGATGCCGACACCAACTTCGAACCGGAGCTCCTCTTTCCTTCTTGGTACAGAGGCAGAAAGTCCGCGGCCGAGGTCGCTAATTTCCACCGTGAGATTCGAGTTGCGATGAATTCTTATCGTGGCTCTCTGACTTCCCGAATGGCGCTGGATGTTGGTGAGGCTCTCTTGCACTATTCGGAATAAAGCCAACTCCACATCTCGTGTCATCCGTCCAACGCGCGGTGACAGGTCCACTTCCACCTGGATTCCACTACGCCTGGTGAAGCCCTCCACATAGTCCCGAATCGCGTCCCCTAATCCAGCTTGATCCAATACCGGCGGGTGCAACACGTAAGAGAGCGTGCGGACCTCACGGATGCACTTGTCCGCCAATGCTTTACACTCGGAAAGCAGCCTACTTGATTTTCGATCTCCTGAACCAGCCAGTTGACCAAGCGTTGTTGCCAAAGCGACGAGGTCTTGGCCCGTTGAATCGTGCAATTCCCGGGCGATCCTCTGTCGCTCCTCGTCCTGCAAGCGCAAGAGTTGTCCGGAGAGGCGTCGCAGCTCCTCATTGGCGGCCGTAAGTTGTCTGGTGCGCTCGACGACACGTTGCTCGAGTCTTTCGTTCATTCGCCGGACTTCCGCCTGCGTCTGCCTGTCTACCGCTGACGTCAAGATGGCTGTGCCGAGGACAAGAAAGGTAACAATAGCAATTCCATTGTTGCCAAGCGGGGAGATGCTCACAGTGTGCGACAGGTTCGGGAACACATCAGCGGGCATGAAGCTGACTGCGGCCATGCCGCTGTAGTGCATCAGGGAAATGGCCGCACCCATCACTGCTGCGCTGATGACCTTGGCCAAAGTGGTTCCCCTGAAATCTTCCCGGTAGTCGAAAGTGAACATCAGCGCGATACGGGAAAACAAGATCGCAGACACAACGGACAGGGCCACGAGTAGGGGGTCAAAGCGGGTTACCGCCGCCAATCGCATGGCAGCCATGCCAACGTAATGCATGGCTGCGATGCCGCCGCCCATGATGAGGCTGCCAGTCCACGCCTGAACTGTCCCCATTTTTTGTCGAGTTGCCACATAGAGTGCTATCGCCGACGCAAGGACAGCTATCACGAGCGACACCAGAACTGTGGGCCAGTGGTAGTCCACTGTGACCGGCAAGCGGAACGCTAACAATCCCTTGAAGTGCGTCGCCCAGATTCCGATGCCCAACGCAATGGCGCCGCCGGTCAACCAGGCTGCGCGAGCCCAGCCGTGCGCGGCGGTTACACGTCCGCCAAGATCGAGTGCTGCATAGGACGCGGAGACGGCGATTAATACCGAGCGAGCGACCTCGCCGTAATCGTAGGAACCTGCGAAAGGTGTCCCGATCTGGTTCATGGTGCCCTCATCTAGATTAGTGCACGGGGTGCACATCGGACGGTCACCGCGATGGGGACATAGAGAGGATTCCAGCAACTATCAGTGTAACCTGTATTAGCAACCGTTAATATACCCAGATTTATGTAGATAGTTGTTGGCATCGGTACTAGACCGCCAGTCTTTGTGTCGTAGTGAATTACGCTACGTATTGAACGGTATTGAAACTGTATTACTGATTTAGTGACCATAGTTTTAGGCCCCTTTACCCAAGGAGAGAAAGCTCGAAAGAATGGAAGAACTCGCGGACCCCTCTCGCGCGGCGTTTTACAGGCAAGGTGGTTTTGGCGGATTCATTGGTGAATCCGCTTCGATGCATCGTCTCTACGAGCTGATCGGAAAGATTAGCCTGGGCACCTCCCCCGTTCTCATCTTGGGTGAGACCGGGACTGGAAAAGAACTAGCAGCACGCTGCATTCACTTCATGGGGTTACGCCGTAATAAGGCGCTCGTTCCGATTGATTGTTCGGCACTGACTCCCACATTGGTCGAGTCCGAGCTCTTCGGGCATGTCAAGGGTGCCTTTACAGGCGCGGACCACTTGAAACGCGGTCTTCTCCAAACCGCTAGCGAGGGGACCGTATTTCTGGACGAGATAGGTGAGCTCCCCATATTTTTGCAGGCCAAGTTGTTACGCGCCCTGCAAGAAAAAGAGATAAGACCTGTCGGATCAACGGAGAGAATTCCAATTAACGTTCGGGTCATCGCGGCTACACACCGAGACCTCGAAGCGGGAGTCCGGGCGGGGACGTTTCGTCAAGACCTGTATTTCCGATTGAACGTCGTCCAGATCAGGCTGCCGGCGCTGCGCGAGCATAAGGTCGACATACCCCTATTGGCCGCCTATTTCCTGGACAAATTCTCTGACCCGCTGCACCCAGGCCGTGGGATCTCAGACGACGCATTGCGGCGATTGCTGGCCTACGATTGGCCAGGCAATGTCCGCGAATTAGAAAACACTATCGAATGCGCTGTGGCTTTAAGTTCTCACAGCGTTCTGACCCCAGATGACCTGGCTTCGGTCCTCTATCGTGCACTGGCCCCGCATGTTCCCGGTAGCAACGAGCGCGTCCCTCTGGAGGAAATCGTGCGTCGCGCAATCTTGCACGCTCTACAGGAAACCGGAGGAGATAAGGCCGCCGCCGCACGCCTCTTATGCATTGGCAAGACGACTCTCTACCGCAAGCTCAAAGAGTACGCCCGCGATCCTTCAGCCCCAACGGCTGCTCGCATATAAGGAGCTCCTCACCGTGGAATGTTTTTTGATCTGCACAAATACCAATTGCCGCTTCATCGTCAACCTTCGAGAAGGCTCTCAGGTGCTGGAGCGTTCCAATATTCTGATCGACGAGTGCCCGGAATGCGGCCATCCGTGGTCAAGCTATTGCCCGTTCTGTGGTCGGCCATTGGAGGCCATCCAGCGGCGCAACCTTTCTCACTGCTCACATTGCCACAGAGAGCTGCAGCCAGACGCGAAAGTGGATCCGATAATCCCCTAGCAATCGGCCGGGCGGCCCACCTTTTCGGGTTCGGTTTTTTGAAAAGGTGGGCCTTCCGCTTTCCCGGTGGCGATTTTCCGTCTGGGTTTTTGAGTTTTCCACAGATTTCCACAGTCGTACCAAACCCATTACTCCCCGCCCAACTCTTTCAAACCTCTCAACTTCCTCCACGCTCATTCGAATCCGCGTCTTCCCGTTCGAATAAGCACTCAGTAAACACCAAAGCTAGTTGACAATCCGCCAATACCATGCTACCATTCCCCATGTTCCCGTCCCTGTCTGCGCCAAACGAAGCCTCCTCGCTCGCCTCTTGCCCAGGCGCCCTCTGGCTCCCTCCGATCTCCGTGAACTCTGTGTCCTCTGTGTTGAAATCCCCATTCGACTTACACGCCCATCGTGCCTGCCCTCTCCCGCATAACCCCTTTACAATCCGCACTTACGCAAAACACACCCGTAAACCCTTTAGAATCTGCACTTACGAAAAAACCCGGGGGGAGGGGTCTAATTGTTAACCAGAAATCCGACGAAGGATTTCTGTCCCGAGCGACCATCGGGAGTAGGGATCTCTCTGCCCGCTCTTCTCTGCGCGTCTCCGCGTCCTCTGCGTCTCCGCGTTATCCTTTTCCCCGCTTCGCTTCTCAACCTTCGACTTTCAACTATCGACTGTCGACCTTTCCATCCCGCTTGACCCCGGGAAGCCGGACACATACGCTCGAACGTCTGACCATGAGCAAAATAATTTATGGAACGATTGCAGAAATCGCCGCGGGAATTCGCGAGAAGAAATTTTCGTCTCTCGAGGTTGTAGAAGCGCACCTCGAACGAGTTGCGGCGCTCCAGCCGAAACTGAATGCGTTCGTGCACCTCGATGCCGAGGGCGCGCGCAAGCAAGCGCAGGCGGCAGAGGCCGCGTTGATGCGCGGAAAGGAAGTTGGGCCGCTGCACGGCGTACCGCTGACGATCAAGAGTTGCATCGACGCAGCGGGATGGCCGGCACCGGCAGGGTCTTTGTCGCGCAAGGATTATGTGGCGCAAACGGATGCGCCGCTTGTGGCGAGGCTGCGTGCTGCGGGTGCGATCATCTTGGGAAATACGAATACGCCGGAGTATTTGATGGCGTATGAGACAGACAATTCTTTGAGCGGCAAGACCAGCAATCCTTGGAATTTGACGCGGTCTGCCGGGGGCTCCAGCGGCGGAGAGGCTGCGGCGATTGCCTCGGGCTGCTCCGCAGGCGGAGTGGGAAGCGACGGAGGTGGATCGATACGCGTGCCGGCGCATTTTTGCGGGATTTGCGGATTGAAGCCGACGCCGGGGAGAATTCCTGCTACAGGACATTTTCCTGGGGGCGGAGGAGCGTTCGGTTGGATTGGCGTGGTCGGGCCGATGGCGCGGACGGTTGCAGATGTGCGCGCGCTATTTGAAGTAATGGCTGGGCCGGATGCGGGAGACGCACTTTCCGCGCCCGTTCCGGTGCGCGCAGTGAAAGAACAAGACCTCAGGAAATTGCGAATCGGGATTTTGGAGAGTGATGCGTTGGGAACGGCGACTCGAGAAACTGCCGCGGCCGTTGAGCGAGCGGCGAAGATATTGAGTGCGCAAGGATTTGTTGTAGAGGCGAAGCGTTTGAGCGGTCTCCATTGCGCGATTGAGTTGTGGTGGTATTTCTTTGGGCCGGTGATCGCTAACAGTATTCGGGACGGCGGCGTTGGCCAGGAAGAGCTGATGAGTCCCATGCTACGCGAGTATATTGCGCTGGCTACCGCCGAGATGAACTTGACGTACAACGGTTTCTTGAAAGCTTGCGGGGAGCGCGATAGTTTGCGCGCCGAAATTCTACGGCAGATGGAAGAGGTGACGATTTTGCTGTCGCCGGTGTCGACAGGACCGGCGTTCCGTCACGGAGAAGGGAATTGGCGCACGGGCGAGAAAGAAAATTATCGAGACACCATGCGGTATTCGCAGTGGCTAAATCTGGCGGGATTTCCTGGAGTTGCGGTGCCGCTCGGAGCATCGCCCGAGGGATTGCCGATTGGCGTGCAAGTGATTGGCCGGCCATACGAAGAAGAATTGGCACTTGCGGTTGCCGAAGCGATTGAACGAGGGCGCGGTCTGTGGCAGGCCCCGAGCGTTTAGGGTTGCGGAGGCTGCTTCAACTCGGGATTAGGGACGGGCGCGTCGCCGTATTTTTCGCGTTGTTTGTTGAGGCTGGCATCGACCAGCTTCCTTGAGGTGGTAAGTTCCGCCTGCGCTTCTTCGCGCCGGCCCAAGCGAAGAAGGACTTGGCCGCGAACGAAATGAACATTTTGATTTTCGGGGATTAGTTTTTCGGCGGCATCGAGGGCGGTGAGCGCTTCGCGATTTTTTCCTTGGCGTTGATAGAGGCGGCCCAACGCCAGGAGCGAAGCGGGTTGGCGGGGATTGTAGTGCAGGGCTTCGCGGAAGGAATGTTCGGCTTCGTCGTCCTTCTGCATTTGTAAATAGAGCAGGCCGAGTTGTTCGTAATTGTCCGGCAGGTCGGGTTCGATGGCGATGTCTTTGCGGAATTCGGATTCGGCGCGCTCGTTGTCTTCCTTTCTCATGTAAGCAAGTCCAAGACTAAAATGCACGAAGGGTAAGTTGGAATTCGCGGATGCGGCGAGTACCAACTCGGAGATAGCTTTGTCCATTTCTTCGCGGTTGAGGTAGGCCTTGCCGAGGATGAGGTGGAACTCGGGAGTTTGACCGCCGACTTCAACGAGGCGGCTGAGGGCTTTTTCGTCGAGCTCGTTATTCCCGGCGTTGTGAGCGGCGATGTCGAGGACGTAGAGGTAGGTGAAATCGTTGGACATTTGCTGCCAGAGCGGTTCCAGCACCGCGACGGCGTCGGTGTAGCGTTCGGTGAAGACGCGGCAGAGTCCGAGTAGGTAGCGGGCTTGTTGTGACTCGGGCTGGTCGCGGACGACCGAGGCGAGCGGTCCGACGGCTCCGGCGTAATCGCCGCGGCGGTATTTTACGAGGCCGATGTTGAGGCGAATGCCGGACATTTTGGGTTCGAGCTTCTCGGCTTTTTGTAGGAGAGTCAGCGCGTGATCCCATTCTTTGCGGCGCATGGCGATTACGCCGAGGTTGGCGTAAGCGGCGCCGGACTGCGGATCGACGGAGAGAACTCGGCGGAATGCAGCTTCGGCGGTGGCCAGGTCGCCGGATTGGAGGGCGGCTTGGCCTTGCGCGAAGGCTGCTTGGGGATCGACGGCAGAGGCGTGACTTGCGTTGCTTGGAGAAGGTTGTTGGGACGGTGGAAGAGAGGAGGCGTTTAGAGGCGGCGGAGCAAGGCAGATGCAGAAAGCGGCTACTAAAACGATTGATGGCGAATGCGCGAGACGCACACGGAAGAGAAGAGACATCGTCCAATAGTGTCCGGCGATAGTGTCCGGCAGCCGAAGAGGGAATTCAAGCGGAGAGCGTGAGCGTAAACGGGCTAAGAAATGTGGGAAGCGGCTAATGAGGGTAGGAACCAAACCGGATTTTCAGCTTGACACAAACAGAGCAATGCTTTATTAATCCGATTTAATAAGTGAGATTGGGTGCGTTTCTAATCGTCGAGCGGTGGGGGCTGTGTCCGATGAGTCGCCTTCTGCGAGCGGTTTTTATAGGGGTGCCCGCTGCGGCAGATGTGGTAGTGCCCTCACTCGGCCTGAATTCCATATCAAGAAGATCGGGAGGTCACAAGTGAAAGAACAGGGGAATTCTTTTTATCGTACCCACATTCTGCAGAATCTGGCGTGGGCGGCGCGAGTGCTGCTCTGCGCGACGCTGGCGATGCTTTGCATGGCCTTTGTCGCGAAGGCACAAGATACCGGATACATTAGCGGCACGGTGACGGACAAATCCGGAGCGGCGGTCGCAAGCGCGGATGTGGTGGTTTCCAGCACGAACGGCAGCTCGACGCACGCAACTACAACAAATGGGGACGGCGCTTACGTTGTCGCAGGATTGGCCGGTGGCACGTACGATTTGGTGGTAACGGCAGCGGGCTTTCAGAAATATACGGCGCATGCAGTGGTGCTGGACGTGGCGCAGAAAATTCGAGTGGATGTCCAGCTCACTGTAGGTGCGATCACGGAGGAAGTGGTTGTGACTGGGGAGAGCGTGGCGCAAGTTGAGACTACATCCTCGGCGCTCAGCTCAACAATTACCGGCAAGCAAATCGACGAGCTCATGCTAAACGGCCGCAATTTCACTCAGCTCGTTACCCTATCGCCCGGCGTTGTCAACCAGACGGGCACGGATGACGGGAAAGTCGGGGTCTATGGCAACGTCTCCTACAGCATGAACGGAGGCCGCAACGAATACAACAATTGGGAGCTCGACGGCGGCGACAACATGGACAACGGCAGCAACGCCACGCTAAACGTTTATCCAAATCTTGAGGCTATCGCCGAATTCAAGGTTCTCACCTCGAACTACGGCGCGCAGTATGGCCGCAACGGCTCCGGCACGGTGGAAGTGGAAACGAAGTCGGGTGGCAGTTCCTTCCACGGCAGCGCTTTCGAATACAACCGGAACGAATTCTTCAAGGCGAAATCCTGGGCAGAAGGCCAGTGCCCAACATGTAAGAAAGCACCGTATAAAAAGAACGACTACGGGTACACCATCGGCGGGCCGGTCTACATTCCCGGCCATTACAATACGGATAAGAAAAAGACGTTCTTCTTCTTTTCCCAAGAATGGCGCAAAGAAAACGCCTCGACTACGATTCTTCAGAATGTTCCATCGGATGCCGAACGGGGCGGTAATTTCAGTGATCTCTGTCCAGGTTCCAATAGTGGGGCCGATTGCCCTCATCAAGTCGGTAGCGCTAACCCTTTCCCTGGCAATTCGGTAGTTCCGACCGCGGTTGGCACGGCTCTTCTAGCAATCATCCCCAAAGCCAATACGACGGCCAATGGCTTTCCAGCAGTTAATGAAACTGTCGCAAGCCCCACCACGTGGCGCGAACAACTCATCCGCGTGGACCATAACCTTACGGACAACTATCGCTTGACCTTCCGCTACATCCACGATTCCTGGCAGACGGTGGTTCCGAATGCACTGTGGGGCAACGGGACCAGTTTCCAAAACATCACTACGAACTTCGTGGGCCCGGGGACAAGCTTTGTTGCCCGCCTGAACGCCAACATTACTCCGACTCTTCTCAATGAATTCGTGGCGAGCTATACCGGTGACCATATTTTTCTCACCACCGGTGGACCCGTAGGATTGCCCTCTGGCTTCTCGATGGGCTCGCTTTTTAACAATGGTTTCGGAGGAAAGCTTCCGGCCATATCCTTTCAGACCAACGCCGCATATGGTAACGGCACCGTCACAAGCGACACTGGCTATTTCCCGTGGCACAATGCCAACCCCACCTACACGTATCGCGACAACGTGACCAAGATTGCTGGTAAGCACACGCTCCAGTTTGGCGCTTACCTCGTGTTCGCGCAAAAGAACGAGGCTAACTCTCCTTACGTGCAAGGTATACTGTTTTTCGATACCAGCAAGGCCGTGAGCACAGGCAACGCGTTCGCCGATCTGCTCGTAGGTAATATTGCGAAATACCAGCAGACCAGTTTAGAGACGCAGTATTACAACCGCTATCGGATCGTAGAACCCTACTTCCAGGACGATTGGCGCGTCACGAGCCACCTGACACTCAATCTGGGGTTGCGCGTGAGTCTCTTCGGAACTTATCGCGAGCGCTACCAACAAGCCTATAATTTTGACACCAACGCCTACGTCGCAGCCAATGCTCCCGCAGTTTTCTTTAACCCGGCAAACCTAAACGACCCAAGAAACGGATCCCTGATCGCCGGATCCGGCAACCCGTTTGACGGTCTCGTACAGTGCGGAGGCAAGGGAGGAACGTCGGCCGTGCCCGCAAACATTCTGGCCGCGTTTCCGTCATCTACCGTGGGTTCCTCATCGAACGCCGGCTGTTTGAAAGGACACCTATTCAACCCCGCACCGCGCATCGGTTTCGCTTGGGATCCCAAGGGGGACGGCAAGATGGCCATCCGCGGGGGATACGGTATCTTCTATGAACACACCAACGGCAACGAAGGAAACACGGAATCGTTGGAAGGTTCTCCGCCTTTGGTTCTTACCTCAGCGCAGAGCAACATAATCGGCTATGGCAACATCGGCGCGGGTGGAGGTTCGTTGTTTGCGCTCGCCCCCACCTCCGTACCGGATAAGGCTGTATGGCCATACATGCAGCAGTGGAACCTGAACGTTCAGAAGGAACTGCCGTCACATATCGTATTGTCTGCCTCGTACGTCGGGAGCAAAGGTACGCATTTGACCCTGCTCAGCAATGCCAATCAGCTTATTCCTCTGCCCGCTTCTGCGAACCCGTATAAAGCCGGAGAAGCAATTGGGCCCAACGACTGCTCATCGATGACCACGCCAAGTGGTGTGGCCATAACAGGGCAGGCGGCCATAAATATGGGAATTCAATGCGGAACCCTAAATGCCGATAAGCAACGCACCAATTTCAATGGATTTGGCAACATCAACACTCTCAGGGACGTTGCGAATTCCATCTATCATTCTCTGCAGGTTTCCGCTAACCGCACGGTTGGCGATCTGTCATTAAGCCTTGCCTATACCTACAGCCACGCCATTGACGATTCCTCGGACCGCTCCGATAACGCCTTCGTCAATGCTTACGACATTGCCGCAAATCGTGCCAGTTCGAATTTCGACTTGCGCCATAACCTCTCGATCAGCTACGTGTATAGCTTGCCGTTTTTCAAGGGCAGCGGATTTGAGAATAAGTTGCTCGGTGGTTGGCAGGTTTCGGGCATCACCGTAGCCCAGACAGGCCTCCCATTCAGCGTCACGTTTCCTGCCGACAACGCTGGTGTTGCGAATGGCGCCGGAACGAGCTCCCGCCCCGACTTGGTTGGCAACCCGCATTCCGGTTTCTCAGCAAATCAGGATCCAGCAGACCGCGGGCCGCTGTTTTATAACCCAGCCGCGTACGCCGCTCCTAAGGGGCTAACGTTTGGCAACGTCGGGCGGAACACGCTGAATTTGCCCGGACGCGTCAATTTCGACTTCGGTGTTTACAAGAAGTTCCAGATTGGCGAAAAGACAGGCTTCGAATTCCGCTGGGAGAATTACAACCTCTTCAACCACACCCAGTATAACGGCATCACCTCGGCGTTCGCAGCCGCCCCCAGCAACTTCCTGCATCTAAATTCAACCCACGATCCGCGGCGTATGCAGTTTGGGTTGCGGTTCTACTTCTAACCGGGACTGGAAAGAGGAGGGCGGCGCTTTTTTGTGAGCGCCGNCCTTTTTTTCGGATACTGGCCATCACTTTTTTGTATACTCGCTCCGCCTGTCGAGGAGGAGATAAAACATCATGAAACGCCGAACATTTATTGAGACATCGATCGCAGCAGCGGCTGTGTATGCGGCGCGTCCCACGTGGGGCGCTGCTAGCGAACACGAGATCAAAAAGGTGGGACTGCAGCTCTACACCGTTCGCACGGAAATGCCGAAGGATTTTGAAGGGACCATCGCCAAGGTGGCGGCGACTGGTTACAAAGAGGTGGAGTTCGCGGGGTACTTCGATCATTCACCAAAAGATGTTCGCGCGATTTTGGACAAGAACGGTCTGACGTCGCCTTCACAGCACATTCCGTACGATGTGGTCGAAAAGAAATGGCCTGAGACCCTTGAAGCCTCGCACGTTGTGGGGCACAAGTATATTGTTTGCCCGTGGCTCGACGAAAAGCAGCGGAATGCCGATGGTTGGTTGCGAGCCGCGGAACTCTTTAACAAAGCCGGTGAGGCCAGCGAGAAGGCGGGAATCCAGTTCTGTTATCACAACCATTCCTTCGAATTCGCTCCAGACTCGACGTTGGGCGGAAGGCTGGCCTACGACGTTTTGCTGCAAAAAACGGATCCCAAGTTTGTGAAGATGGAAATGGACTTGTGTTGGATCAGCGTGGCTGGGAAAGATCCGGTGAGCTACTTCGAGAAGTATCCCGGTCGCTTCCCGCTGGTTCACGTGAAAGATTATGTGAACGATCCCAACGCGACGAGCAGCTATGCCGGAGCAACGGGCTCCGTCGAATTTAAAGGGCGCCTCGCCGACGTGGGGAAGGGAACGATCGACTTCAAGCGGATTTTTGCGCAGTCGGAGAAGGGCGGCATCAAGCATTATTTTGTTGAGAATGATGATGCGAAGGTGCCGTTCGAGGACATCAAGATCAGCTACGACTATCTGAGCGCCTTGCGCTTTTAAGCGTGGGCCGTCGATTCTGGGGGAATCAACATGCGTAAAACGGCTGCAACTCTGGCCTGCGTTATGGCTGGCGCTTTTCTGTTGGTTGCGGCGCGGGCGCAAACGCCTGCGTGGAAGCAGCTTTTCAATGGCAAGGACTTGGCCGGCTGGAAGCACGTCGGACCTGGTGACATGACTGTCGAAGACGGATTGATTCGCACGCACGGCGGAATGGGACTTCTCTATTGGACTGGCGGCAAGATGGGCAACTGCCGCATTCACGTGGTCTATAAAATGCGCGACTTCAATGACAATTCGGGCGTGTTCATTCGGATTCCGATTGAGCCGCGGGAACCGTGGATGCCGGTGCACTATGGGTACGAAGTGCAGATTGACAATCATCCCGAGACATCGAACGAGGACGAGTATCACATCACGGCGGCGCTGTATTCGTTGACGAAGCCGCTGGCCAAACCAGGCAAGCCCGGCCCCGAGTGGAACACCATGGAGATCACACTCGATGGGCCGCACACGATGGTCATGCTGAATGATATAAAGGTCACGGATTACACGGAGGGGCAGCCTGTTCCGGAGAGGAAGTTTGATTTTGAGCCACAACGGGGCAGGCGGCCGGATGAAGGTTACATCGGGCTGCAGAATCATAGCGACAACGACATCGTGTTTTTCAAAGAAGTCAGCGTACAGGCATTGAAGTAACGGTTTTGAGAAGAAGATGGTCAGAGTCGAACCAGGAGGATGTGATGAGCAAAAACCGTTTTTCGCGTCGTGAGTTTCTGCAGAGCACGGCTGGGGCTACGGGTGCGCTGGCGGCGGCTCCGAGCATCTTCCTGAAGCCTGAGTACATTCCTTCGGCGCTCGAAGCGGTGGCGCCTAGCGACCGGCTGCGCTTCGGAATCATCGGCATCGGGATGCAGGGTTCGGGCTTGCTTACAGCTGCCGTGCAATTGCCGGGCGTGGAATGCGTGGCGGCGTGCGATTTATATGATGGGCGGCACACTCTGGCGCAAGAAATTGTCGGAAAGAAAATTCCGACGACGCGGCGGTATCAGGAGTTGCTGGACAATAAGGAGATCGATTGCCTCATCGCGGCGGTGCCGGATCACTGGCACAAACAAGTGGTGGTGGACGCGGTCAGCGCGGGCAAGGATATTTATTGCGAGAAGCCAATGTCGCATTCTGCGGCGGATGGATTGGCGATGGTGGCGGCGGCGCAGAAAACGGGACGCGTCGTGCAGATTGGTTCGCAGCGCGTGAGTTCGGTGATTTGCGCGAAGGCCAAGGAAATGATCGCGCAGGGCACCATTGGCACGCTCACGCTGGTGGAAGGCTCGCTGGGACGCAACGATCCCACGGGAGCGTGGGAATATCCGCCTCCGCCGGATCTTTCGCCATCGAATCTGGATTGGGATACGTGGCAGGGCACGGTGCCCAAAGTGCCGTTTAATCCAAATATTTTTGCGCGATGGCGCTGCTGGAAGAACTATGGAACAGGGCTCGCAGGCGATCTGCTCGTTCATTTGGTCAGCGGAATGAACTTCATGCTGGGGTGGAATGCTCCGCCGAAGAAAGCGATGTCGCTCGGCGCCATTCTGCGCTTTCCGGATGGGCGCGACATGCCGGATGTGCACGCCACGCTGTTTGACTACGGAAGCGCGCCGGTGTATCTGCGGCTGAATCTGGGATGCGAGACTCCAGAGATTTATCGCTTCCAGGGATCGAAGGGGATTCTGGAAGTCACGGAATTTGCGATTAATTATTATCCGCAGACGGGCGAGGACCAGGGGCCGAGCTACTACACGTCCGGCTATCCGCAGAAGATGCGGGATGCGTACATGGCGGATTGGCACGCGAAAAACGATCCGGTGCCGGGGAAAGAGCCGGTGCTGGAAGGGTATTCCTATCGCGGCGACTCTTGGGATGATGAAAAGCCGCATCTTTGGAGATACTTCCAGGGCGTCAAGAACCGTCAGCAGGTGACCGAGGACGCGGTGTTCGGCAACAACGCGGCGCTCGCATGCCACATGTCCAACGAATCATACTTCCGCAAGAGCGCCGTCGTATGGGACGCGGCTTCCGGCACGATTAAGTCCGCATAGAAGAGCCAATAAACGCGCCGTCCATCCGGCCAGTTACGAGTGAGCCACAGCGCAACTTCCGCTGGAGCACTGGGTTTTATACTGAAGGTGTTCAAGCGAGGAGAGTTGCAAATGCGCAAAAGTCATATTGCTGGATTGGTTTTGCTCGCCTTAGTGATGGTGTTTATGCCGGCGCGGTCATCGGCGCAGATTAGCGTGGGCGTCGCGGTGCATATCGGTCCGCCAGCGCTGCCAGTGTACGAACAGCCGATCTGTCCGGGTGCGGGGTACCTCTGGACGCCGGGATATTGGGCGTATGGCGACGATGGTTATTACTGGGTGCCGGGAACATGGGTCATGGCGCCGACTGTCGGATTTCTTTGGACGCCGGGTTATTGGGGTTGGGGCGGCGGCGGGTATTTTTGGCACGCAGGATATTGGGGACCGCACGTCGGATTCTACGGCGGGATTAATTATGGATTTGGATATGGCGGAGTTGGTTTCTTTGGCGGACGCTGGAACGGCGGAGTGTTCGCGTACAACACGGCGGTGATGCACGTGAACACCACGGTGATTCACAACACCTATGTGGATCGGACCGTGATCAACAACGTCACCGTGAATAATCACGTGAGCTACAACGGAGGAACAGGCGGAATTTCGGCCCGGCCGACTTCGGCGGAATTGACGGCCGAGCATGAGCACCATATCGCACCCACTTCGATGCAAACGCAGCACGAACACACCGCGAGTACGAATCGCGCGCTGCTGGCTTCGGAGAATCATGGCAAGCCGGCTATCGCCGCTACTGCGAAGCCGGGCGAGTTTACGGGACATGGTGTCGTGGCTGCGAGAGGAACAACTTCGCACACCGTTTCGCCAAACGGCACGAACGGTCATGCAAACAGCGCGGCCGATCTGCATAAGACAGACCGTCCGGCTACGTCGCATACGGCAAGCACCGGGAACAATACGGCGCATGCGAATACCTACAACGCTGCTCATGTGAACAATGCGGGCAACGGCGCGCCGAAGAATCAGGCGCATACACAGAACAGACCTCAGATGCAGAACAAGCCTCAGGGGGAAAGTAAGCCGCCTAAGGAAGGCAAGCCGCACTAAGACTCGCTTTAAACGCGGAAGGGAATTGCTCCAGGCGCGATTACGCGTCTGGAGCAATTTTTAGTTAGGCCTCCGGCAGGGGAGGGCAGCCGGGGAATTCGCGCAGAGCGGTGTTGCCGATGTATTGCAAATCCGCGATGCCTATTTTGCTGGTGTAGAAACCATCGCAGGTGAGCCTGCGCAAGAAGGCGAAGAAGGCTACGCCCTGGCTTAGTGTGAGATCCTGTTTCGCGTTTTTGCGGAAAGCGATGAGGTCCAGAACCTCTTTGCGTTGTTCCGGAGTGCAATCCAGAAATACATTTGAATAGCGGTCGGAGCAGAGGCTGTCCAGCCACTGGAGCCCTCCGCCGAGGGCCAGCTGATACTCCTCATTTTCGCTGGTGAGGAGGTCGATGAATTCGGGAGCGCCGGCTTCCACGGCGCCGCCGGATTTTTCGTCTTTCGGAATAATGATGTCGCAAAGAGTGGTGAGCATCTCGTACTGGTGAGAAGAGAAATATTTCGGGACGTATTTTCCCGCAGGCGAGGCGGCTTTTTCATTGTGGACTACGTGGTGAGCGTATTCCGCGGCTTTTGCGGGGATCACTTGCAGGACCGAGCCGCCTGCAACGCTAACGGCCAGCGTTCTTAGGATGTCGCGACGTGTTACGGAGTTTTCGCTCATAGTTCGTCTCCCGGTGGTTGGTCGGCTAGGACTTGCGCGCCTACAGGTTGCCTTTCTTGGCTTCGTCGAGCAGGTATTCGGACGCACGCCACGCCAGCGCCATAATTGTAAGAGTCGGATTTTTATCGGGGTTGGTGACGAGCGGCGCGCCATCCATGACGAAAACATTTTTCACATCATGAGCCTGGCAGTACCCGTTTAGGACGGCGGACTTGGGGTCGGCGCCCATGCGCGCAGTGCCAACTTCGTGGATGATTTTTCCGCCTTCGGCAATCCCGAAGGGACGTTGACCGCTGATGGGAGTCTTGGTTTTGTATTCGCCACCGGCCGCTTCGATGATGGCGCGAAACGTCTCTTGCATGTCTTTTGCCTGGCGTATTTCGTATTCGCTCCACTTGAAATGGAAGCGCAGGACGGGAATGCCCCATTTGTCGACAACGATTGGGTCGATCTCGCAGTAGGTGTCCGGATTGGGGATCATTTCGCCGCGCCCGGCCATGCCAATGCCGGTGCCGTAGACTTGCCGCGCGCGCTTCTTTACGCTGGCGCCGTAGCCTTCCTCTTCGTGCAAGAGATCATTGAACTCGCCGATGCCGGGCATTTCGCGACCGCCGCCAAATTCGATGTGATAGCCCCGTGGAAAATCATTCTTGCGGTCGAACTTCCACCAGGGGATGTACATGTGCATGCCGCCGACGCCATCGTGATTGTGCGGCGGCATTTTTTCGAGCTGGGGAATGATGCCCCAGCCATCGCTGCCGACGGAATCGGTGAGATATCTGCCAACGGTGCCGGAAGAGTTGGCAAGGCCATTTGGGAATTGCGAGGACTTCGAGTTTAAGAGCAAGCGTGCGGATTCGCAGGCGCTGGCTGCGAGAACCACAGCGCGAGCATTTACGCGTTTCTCGGTACGAGTGGCTTTATCAATGTACGAGACGCCCTCGGCTTTGCCGTCTTTTCCGAGAAGGACTTCGCGCGCCATTGCGCCGGTGACCATAGTGAGCTTGCCAGTTTTCATGGCGGGAGGAATCATCACCTGGCTGGAGCTGAAGTTTGAGGCGGTGACGCAGCCGCGGCCGCACTGGCCGCAGTAGTGGCAGGGAAGACGGCCGTTCACGGAGCGCGTCAAGATAGCGAGGCGCGAAGGAATGCAAATAATTCCGATCTTGTCGCAGGCTTTCTTGACGATGAGATCCGTACACCGCGGTTTCGGGGGCGGGAGAAACATTCCATCGGGAGCGCTCGAAACGTTTTCGCGAGTGCCGAAGACGCCGATGTAGGATTCCACTTTGTCGTAATAGGGAGCGAGGTCGTCGTAGGTGATGGGCCAATCGTCGCCCAGTCCGTCGCGCGTGGCCGATTTGAAATCGATCGGTGCGAAACGCAGTGCAATACGGCCCCAGTGATTCGTGCGGCCTCCAACTATGCGCGAACGGAACCATTGGAAATTTGAGCCGGACGCGGAGGTGTAAGGTTCGCCTTCGATGTTCCATGCACCATTTGGCGCTAGGAACTCGCCAAAATTTTCTCCCGCGTGGCCGCCTACACCGGCTCCGCGGTGCGGCAGTTCATAGGGCCACATGAGCATCTTGAAGTCTTTTTCGGGAGTGACAGGCGGACCGGCTTCCAGCAAAACGACGTTGAGGCCGCCTTCGGTAAGAACTTTCGCGGCAGTACCGCCTCCGGCGCCGGACCCGATGACGCACACGTCATACATTTTCGGCGAGCGAATCACTTGAGACATTTAGTCGACCTCGGATTACAGCTCGTTCATCTTCATTTTGGAGACGGCGAAATCACAGGCGCGGGCCGTCAAGGCCATGTACGTTAGCGAAGGATTGACGCAAGCGCTCGAAACCATACAAGCGCCGTCGGGCATGAAGAGATTCTTCGCGTCGTGCGCCTGGTTGTGTTCGTTCAATACGGAGCTTTTTGGATCGCGGCCCATGCGGGCCGTGCCCATCTCGTGGATCCCGAGTCCCGGAGGGGAAGGCTTCTGAAACACGGAGATCTCCGTGGCACCTGATGCCGCGAGAATTTCCGCCGCCTGGATNGCAATGTCCTTGGACATAGCCAGTTCGTTATCACCCCAAGCGCAGTGAATCTTCAGCGTAGGTACTCCCCAGGCGTCGACTTTTCCCTTTTCAATTTCGACGTAGTTGTCGTGATTCGGGAGACATTCGCCAAAGCCGTTGAGACTCATGTGCCACGGACCTGGCATCTTCAGCGCGTTCTTGAATTCCGGGCCAAGACCGACCATCGACGCGCCGCGCGACCATCCTTCGCGATTTCCGCCACCCTGATAGCCATATCCACGCAGAAAATCCGGCTGCTTGGTCTTCACATTCCTGAAACGCGGAACGTAGATGCCATTGGGGCGGTTGCCGAAGGGCATCTTGTCTTCATGGCCAGGCATCCTTCCGCTCGCGCCGGCGCCCATGTGATGGTCCATGAGGTTGTGGCCGAGCTCGCCACTGCTGTTGGCGAGGCCGTTGGGAAACTCCGGAGTCGCGGAATTGAGGAGAATGCGCGTGGACTCGAGAGTCGAGGCGCAAACAAAAAAGACGCGAGCCTTGAATTCGAGGGCGTTTTTGGTTTGCGCGTCAATGACTTTGACGCCGGTGACCCGGCGCGTAGCCGAATCAAAATTCAGGCTGTGAACGACGCTATAGGGACGGATGGTGAAACGCCCGGTTTTTATCGCGGCGGGGAGAGTCGAACTCAGGCTGCTGAAATAGGATCCGGTAATGCAGCCACGGTGGCAGACGCCGCAGTAGTGGCAGGCAGCGCGTCCTTTGTGAACGCGCGTGAGAACGGCAGCCCGACCGATGGTCATCATGCGGTCGTCGAAATGTTTGGCGAGCGCTTCGCGGACGTCCTGCTCGACGCAGGTCATTTCCATCGGCGGGAGAAATTTTCCGTCGGGCAGCTGCGGCAACCCTTCAGCCTGGCCGCTGATGCCGGCGAACTCCTCGACATAGTCGTACCAGGGGGCAATGTCCTTGTAGCGGATGGGCCAGTCTGCGGCGATGCCTTCTTTTAAGTTGGCTTCAAAATCGAGATCGCTCCAGCGGTAGCTCTGGCGGCCCCAGGTCAGGGACTTGCCTCCAACTTGACGGCCGCGAATCCAGGCAAAATGTTTGCCTTCCTCACAGGAATAGGGATTGTCTACGTCGCTGACGAAAAACTTGTTGGAGTATTCATCGCAGGCGTAATAACACTCGCGCTGAATGGGCTGGGTGCCGGTGCGCTTGACGTGATCATCCCACCCGCGGTACCTAAGCTCCCAAACCGGAACGTGCTCGACGTAGTCGCGTTCCGGAACGATACTGCGTCCCGCTTCCAGGACCAGCGTATTGAGGCCTTTTTCGGTGAGTTCTTTCGCTGCCCACCCACCGGTAATTCCTGAGCCGATAATGATTGCGTCGTAGGTATTGGCCGCCATGCGAGTCTCCCCTAAGCCTTTTTCTCAGCAGTTACCGGCGCGCAACCATGCTGGGCGCCGGGGATGATTTGCAATCCGAGTTCGCGGCTAAAGCCGACTTCAGAGGTGTAGTAGCCGTGGAGGGTGATGCCCTTGAACACCGTAAAAAAATTGCCTCTCAGTTGCGTATCCCGCTCGGGGACGGTGTTGCCATGACGCGCGGGGTGGGTGGGGCCCATGCCAACGGCTTCATCCATGGCCCGCATCAGCGTAAGCTGCTGCACAGCGGAA
>JGI12635J15846_10001380_pt1 | contig 21249 bp, 16 predicted proteins | sample BlaSpr_A8_OM2_M2_FD_15846 | JGI IMG/M metagenome (IMG submission 15846) | reverse complement strand
TCGCGATCTGGGTGTGATCGGTATAAATCCAGTGCGTATTGACATATTGCCGCAACGTCTCGCCGCCGAGATCGGGCAGCGGCACGGTGTTATCGAACAGATATTGGTTCGACACCACGTCGGTCGCCTTCTCGAAGCCGAGCGCGAGATTGGCATAGGCCTGGAAATTGCCGCTGTGGAACTTGGCGGTGAACTCGACGCCTTCGACTATTCCCTGGGCGTAGTTGAAGGCGCTCAGCATCAGCGCTTGGCCGAACACGCCGTTGTCGATGAGGTCGGTCGCGACTTTGTAGTAAGCGTCGATACCGAGATCGAGATCGGTGCAGTCTTTTGCCGCCGGCTTGCTGCAACCGAACGGAATATTCTGATTAACGCCAACGTCGAAATAATTCGACCGTTCCGGCAGCACCGGGTCAGTGCCGGGACTGGTCGAGGCTCCCGTGGTGCCGTTGAATAACGCAATATTGGCGGGGGCCGCTTCCACCAGTACCGGCGGGGTAAAGAGGCGCGCATAACCAGCATGAAACGTCGTGAACTCGAACGGCTTGTAGGTGAAATTGATGCGGGGACTCAATTGATTGGCGTTGACATATTGCCACATCTGGTCGAAGCGGAGCCCGCCATTGATAGTGAAGTTGTTGGTGACCTTCCATTCGTCCTGTGCGTAGATTCCTGCAAGCCAGCCGGTCTTGCCCGCATTATCGGTAATGGATTCTGGCGCATCGATCGCCACTCCCGCGGGCGCGGGCTCCACCAGCGAAGTATTGCCGACGAAGCTCTGTTCGCCGCTGAAGGTAAGACCGGCACGGATCGTATGTGCGGCATTGATCTGATAAGAGCCATCGCCTTGCAAACCGTTGGCAAAAGACTCGCGGACAACATTTGACGCAATGCCGTTGATCAACAGATCGCCGACCGGATCTGGCGTAAAGTGCAGATAATTGTAGCGGGTGAAATACGAAAACTGCCCGTCAAAGCCGTTGACCGATTTTTGCAGCGCCAGCACGGCGTATTGGGTGTCCTCGAACTGGTTCTCGTTAAGGTTGGCGGAATTGAAGCTGGTGACGCCGAAAGCGCTGGTCACCGGCGGATTGCCGGCGAAACCGACTGGCTGCCCCGGGACGTTGGGAATTTGAAACTGGTTGGTGCTGCTCCCCCCGATGAAACTTAAGCGCGTCGTCGGGTCAACGAATGTCGACATATAGGCGAAGCCTTTTTCCTGCGTGGTAAAATCATGGATCGGAGAATAAGTTGGCAGCGGATTTTCGATGCCCTCGTGGGTCTGCAGGTACCGGCCTGTAAAATAATATTGGACGCCCGGGAAGCAATCTGCGCTTGGCAGAGTCCGCGTGCCGGGCGCCGGCGCGGTGGTGGGGCAAGTGTTGCCGAAGGTGCCGCCGTATTCGAAGTATGGGGTGAGCATACTCTGGCTGCCGCCGTAAACGCCGATGGTGCCGGAATTGTTGAAAATGTCCGCGCGTGTCGTGAGGTCGACCAAACCAACTGTGCGCATGCCGAATTCTGCGGGCAGCGCGCCGGTGATCAAAGCGATGCTGCCGATGTAGTTGGCATCAAAGAGACTGCCGAAGCCGGTGACGCCATCCGGCAGCATCACGCCGTTAATGCGGTATTGCACGTTGGCATGATCGTTACGCACGTGCAGGAGGCCGCTGGCCGCAGAATCCTGCGAAACGCCAGGGGCCTGGAGCAAGACTTTCTCGACCGGCGCGTTGGCGCCTTGCGGCAGCGCCTCGATCGTCGCGTGGCTGATTACGTCCGACGTCGTGCCGGTCGTCGTATAGAGATTGCTGCGCGCCTGATCGAAGGCGTTGGATTTGGCTTGCACCGCGCTGACAGGCGTGGCCGCTGGCGCTGAAGACGACGCGCCCCGTGCTGCTTTCGGCCGCGGCTTCGGCTTTTCCTTCGGCGCGCTGACGACAACTTCTGGAAGCTGCACTTGCGCCGCCGAAGGCGCGTTGAAAATTGCCAGCACCAGCAGCGCCGACGCGCAAGTGAATAATCCGCAACGCGGATCGCAGACGTCGATGGACATGACACTCCGCCCTAAAGGGAATCCAAGAGACCGGCCGGAACGGAGGTCGCGCTGATATGTGCGAGGCAGACGCGAGAAGGCCGCATTAGCAACCCGCCGCGTCGCGGCGCAGCGACGGCCGAAGATCAGCTACGACCGAAATCTTAGGCGGGCGGCGGAGCGCGAGACTGGAATGCCAATCGGCGCGGCGCAATGAAGACTCGCGCAGCGCGGCCGATATTTTCGACGGCGCTAGAAGCCGACGGCGGCCGCAGTACCGGCACTGCCGGCACGAAAGAGTTGGCCGTCAAATAGACGCTGGCACAAATCGGGCAGTAAGCATCAGCGTCGTCGCCGGAGCTCGGCGGCTGGCCGAGTAGCGATTGCGAAGTATGAGCGGCCGCACCCGAAGCCACTCGCGCCTGGTCGGTACGGGCAATTCCTTCGAGATGAACGTGCCCGAACGACACGACCATCTGAACGCCCAGCGCGAACAGCGCGAGCCAAGTGGCGAACCTTTGGTNAGACCGCGGTGATCCCATTGCAAGCATAATGTAACGTTATAACATCGCGCAGCACAAGCCTTCTGACGCCTGCAAAGCCGCGNTCCGCCCGTCAGAACATTCCCATGCGCTCGCTGGCCGTGTAGCCGGTAAGGAGCGCGACGCCGAAGGCGATGACGAGCACCGCGGCGCCGACCTCGACACCGCGCAACGCAAGCGAACCGTAGCCGGGCTTGGTGGCGGCAACTTTTTTCGCCGCCTCGCGGGCGGCAACCGCGAGCGTTGCGATGGCGGCAACGGTAATCGCGGTCCCAAGTCCCATCACGAATGTTGAAGCGACCCCGGCCAAGAACAAGCCCTGCGCCAAGGCGAAGACAAGAACAATGATCGCGCCCGAACACGGGCGCAATCCGACGGCGACGACAGCGGACAATCCGCGATGCCAGCCCCCGGAACCGGCCAATTCCTCCGGCTCGGGTCCATGAGCATGGCCCCAAGGAAGCACGTCTTCGTGTTCTTCGTCGTGGTGGTGGTGATGATCATGCGCGTGGCTGGCGCCATTTTGATGCGCATGGCCGTGCGTGTGGCTGGAATGATGCTGATGGGCATGGTCGCAGTCGTGACCGTGGACTTCCGCTGCATGCGTCTGCCGGGCCGAGCCGATGGCGCGCCAGGTGCGCAGGAAGCCCCTACCCTTGACCCAAAACAGTCGCGCTCCCAGCAGCACGATCAGCGCATAGCTTGCGATCTCGATAGCGCGCACCGTATCGCCCATCATCTTAGCCGTGGCGCCGAGCAGCGCGGCGGCAACACCGACAATGACAACGGCGGTGGCGGCTTGCAGCAGCGCGGAAGCAAACGACAACACAATACCGCGGCGCCAGGTTTCCTCGTTGGCGACGAGGTAAGACGAGATGACCGCTTTGCCGTGCCCAGGACCGGCCGCGTGAAAAATCCCATAAATGAACGAGATACCCATCAGCGCCCACAGCGCCGAACCGTCAGTCTTGGCGGCGCGGATGAGGCCCGACAGCGCGCGATAGAAGCGCGACTGTTCGGCGAGTATCCAACCGGTGATGCCGGTAGGTGCCGGCTGACGCATGCCGGCAAACGGATTGGCTTCGGCGAAGGCGGCGGTGTGGGCGCTTAGCGCGATCGCAAGCGTGACGATCACCAGAGCGAGCATCATCCGGCGGATGACGGTGCCGCGGTTAGCGGGACCGAGGAGCATTTCGCTGACTCCGCTCATTATTTCAGCTCAGCACGGTCAGGACGCCGGCGATGACAGTGACAATGGTGAGCGCGGCCGCGGTGATAATCGCGCCGGGTGCCGGGTCCGTCCAAAAGGTGACCGCCCACAACAGAACGGTAAGCGCAGCGCAGGCGAACCCAAGCATCTTTGTCGTGAATTCCATAGCGTTCCGCCGCTGAATAAAAATCGAATGATCGATCCGCAGGCGACCGCGCTGATGCGAAGCAATCGGCAATGGGGAAGCCGCCTCACGCTTCGCGCATCGCCGCTCCACGGCCGGCAATGCCGGAGATCAGCTGCGACCGGAGATCAGGCGAGCGGCGGCGCGCGTGATTGGAACGCCGGCCGGCGCGGCGCGACGAATGAAGCGGCGCCGTAGTCGATATGAGCAATCGCGCTTGAAAGCAGCAGCGGTACCGGCAGCGGCGGCGGCGATGGCACGAACGAATTGGCCGCCAGGTAGAGGCTGGCACAGATTGCGCAGTAATCGTCTTTCTCGCCGGGTTGCTGCGCCGGCAGCGATTGCGCGGTGTGCGCCGGCCGGCCAGCAGCGGCCGCTTTGGAACCAATTTGAGCACCGTCGACATGGACATGCCCAAACGAAACAGCAAGTTGAAAGGCCAGTGCAATGAGCGCCAGCCAACTGCCGAACCTGCCGCCGTAGCGAAATCTATGCATGGACGCGCTGAACCACCGCTGCATCGGCTCAAGTGCCGGGACAAAGGACTGTACCGATGGACCGACGACGAGCGCAAGGGCGATGCCGCATGCCAACCTGGAAGACTCTGGCCGCCTTGTATTTTCAGTTGCGGCCCATCGTCGTCGCACACGCCCACGCCTTCCGGCAGAAAACGCCGCGGGCCGGCTTAAGCCGAGCCCGCGGTGGAGTTGCTTCAGAAGCTTACTGCGACGGATCCTTCGGCGACCACAGCTTGATCGGCGAGGTCTTCTCGTAGGCCATGCCATTCGGATAGCTGATGGCTTCCAACTGCAGGCCCCAAGGCGTGAGGAAGTAGAAGATGCTCTGGCCGGCCGCCGGCCCCTGCTCGACCGGTAGGTTGAAGAAGGTCTTCACGCCCTTGCCGTCGAGGTAGTCTTTCGCCGCCTTGATGTCGTCGACATAGAAGGCGATGTGATATCCGCCGATGTCGCTGTTCTTCGGCGTCATGTTTTTCTGATCCGGCGAAGTGTACTGGAACAGCTCGATGTCGGAGCCGTAACCACAGCGCACCAGTGTTATTTGCTTGATCACCGCCCGCGGATTGACGTTAAGCAACTGGGCCATGAAATCGCCCTTCTCGTCGGCGAACGGGCCGAACGACATGGCTTCCTTGCAGCCGAGCACGCCGACGAAAAAGTCGGTCGCTTGTTTGATGTCAGGCACGGTGATGCCGGTATGATCGTGGCCGCGCAGGCCGGGCACTCCGTCGGCGCGGGCTCCAGTTGCGGCCGCAAGCAGTGCTGCGGCGGCCGCGGCGATGGCGAGATTACGGCTGAAGCGATACACAGTTACCTCCTGTCTGTCGGGACTGGTTTGAGCATCGCGCCGAAGCTGCCCCGGTGCCCGCGGCGCGATTTTTCGTCAACCGGGAACGGCGGCCTCCGCCGCCGCGCCGCGGGTAAGCCATCCCGGATCGACTGTCGGCAGCGGAATGGCGTCGATAAGCATGCGCGTGTAGTCGCTGGCCGGCGCCGTAAACACCCGTTCGCAAGGACCTTCCTCGACAACTTGGCCTTCGCGCATGACGACGACACGTTGGCAAATCGAGCGCACCACCGAAAGGTCGTGACTGATGAACGCGAGCGCGAGATGCATTTCGCTCGTCAGCTCTTTGAGCAGGCGGAGCACTTGCGCTTGCGTGGACACGTCGAGACCCGACACAATCTCGTCGGCAAGCACGAAATCGGGCTTGAGCACCACCGCGCGCGCAATACCGACGCGCTGGCGCTGTCCGCCGGAAAGCTCGAACGAATAGCGCTCGACCGTGTTCCGCGACAGCCCGACGCGATCGAGCACGCCGTGCACCAGCGAAAGCGCCGCTGCGCGGCTTTTGGCGAAGCCGTGAAGCACGAGCGGCTCGGTCAGGATGCGGCCGATGGTGTGCCGCGGATTAAGCGACGACATCGGATCCTGGAAAATCATCTGCATGCGGCGACGCAGCTGCCGCCGCGCCTTTTCATCAAGCGCGGTGATGTCGGCCCCGTCGAAAGTCACCGTACCCGCCGTAGGCTCGACCAGACCCAACAGCGCACGGCCGAGCGTGGTCTTGCCGGAACCGGATTCACCGACAATACCGACGGTTTCGCCGCGGCCGACGCGAATATCGACGCCGTGCAGAACCGGGACTTGCTTGCGGGAACTGAATAACTGCGCAGAACGGCGGCCATACGCCACCACCAGCCCGCGCGCGACCAGAAGGTCGTCAGCCATCACCCGCCTCCCCGACTGAGCGCGCCGGCGTCGAAGGCGGCGATTTCGGCGCGCAAAGCGGCCACCACTTCCGGCGGCGTCGGCTCCAATCCGGTGTCGGGCCGGTCGTAACGCGGGTTCGCCGCGAGCAAGGCCTGGGTGTAGGGGTGCTGCGGATTTTGCAGGATGTCGGCGGTGCCGCCCTGCTCAACCACCTTGCCCATATAGAGCACGCTCACCCGGTCACAGATTTGCGCGACGACGCCGAGATCGTGCGAAACGAACAGCACGCTGGTGCCGTGCCGTTCCTGCAACGCGCGAATGAGCCGAAGAATTTGCTTCTGCACAGTGACATCGAGTGCGGTCGTCGGCTCGTCGGCAATGACGAGCTTCGGCTCGAGCGCAAAGGCCGCGGCAATGAGCACGCGCTGGCGCATGCCGCCGGAAAGCTGGTGCGGATAACTCGACAGCACGCGCTCGGGGTCGCGTATCTGCACCTCCGCGAGCAAAGCGCGGGCGCGCAGTCTCGCCTCCTTCATCGACAGTCCGCGCTTTAATCGCAAACCGTCGGTCATCTGCGCATCGATCCGGCGCGACGGATTGAGCGCGGTTGAAGGGTCTTGTGGCACCAGGGTAATGTCGCGGCCGAGGATGGCGCGCAGCTCGCTCGCCGAGAGCGCAAGAAGATCGCGGCCCTCAAACACGATGCGGCCGCCGCTGATTCTCACCTGCGAGGGAACGATGCCGAGGATGGCTTTGGCGATGGTTGATTTCCCCGCACCGCTCTCGCCGACGAGCCCGTGCACTTCGCCGGTATCAACGGTCAGCGAAACGCCCCGCAGGATCGGCGCGCCACCGGCGCGCAACGAAATCNCGCCGAGCGCTTCAATGACGAGCCGCGGCGCGCTCATCGGCGCAGCACTGGATCGAGGCTGCGCGCCAAGCCGTCGCCGAGCTGATTAAAGGCGACCACGGTCGCGAACAAAGCCGCAAGCGGCACGGCAAGCACCCACCATGCCTCGTGCACAATCTGCCGTCCCTCGGCGATCATGCCGCCCCAAGTCGGCGTATCCGACGATACCGACAAGCCGACGAAGGAGAGGATGGCTTCGACCACCACCGCAATGCCCATTTCCAGCGTCAGAAGCGCAATGAGAACCGGAACAACGTTGGGCAGAACCTCGCGAAACAGCGTGGCGACGCGCGAGAAGCCGATAGCGCGCGCGGCGACGACATAATCCATCTGCGCCTGGTTCATGGTCTCGGTACGAACGACCCGGCAGAACCGCGTCCAGTCGATCACGACGATCGCGATGATGACCGAATGCAGCCCCGTGCCAAGGATGGCGACCAAAAGTATCGACAGCAGAACCGGCGGAAAGGCCATCCAGATATCGACCGCGCGTGAAATCAACGCGTCGACGAATTGGCCGAAAAAGCCGGCGAACAGTCCAAGCAGCGAGCCGATCAGACAAGCAAGCCCGGCCGCAACGAAGGCGACCGTCAGCGATACGCGGGTGCCGAAAATGACGCGCGAGAGCACGTCGCGGCCAAGCCCATCGGTGCCGAGCAAAAATCCGGGCTCGGCGTCCGGAAATCCGGCGGGCGGGAGCGTCGCATTGAGCAGGTTCTGCGCCAGCGGATCCTGCGGCGCGATCAGCGGCGCGCCGACGGCAAGGATGATCAAAAACCCGATAAAGCCACCGGCACAGACCACTTTGGGGTCGCCCAACAGCCGCGCGGCAACCGAAGGCGGCCGCGGTCCAGCGTCCGCTACTTGTGCCGTCGATGGTGTCCAATGTTCCAAGCGGCCGATCCTGCTCAGCCGTAGCGCAGCCGCGGATTAAGCGCCGCTACCGCAACATCGACACCGATATTGATCAAAATGAAGATTACCCCGAACAAAAGCACCAAGCCCTGGATCACCGGGAAATCGCGATTGATCACCGCGTCGATGGCGAGATTGCCGATCCCGGGATAGGCGAAAATGCGCTCGACAATCACCGTCCCACCGATCAGGAACGTGAACTGCACGCCGGTGAGCGCGAGCGCCGGCCCGATGGCGTTGCGCAACGCCTCCTGCAATACCAGCCGCAGCTCGCGAAAACCCTTGATCCGCGCCAGCAGCACGTAATCCTGCAGCATCGCTTCCTTCAGCGATTGTTTGAGGATGCGCACAATGACGGCGGCGAGCGGCAGCGCCAGTGCCAGCGCCGGCATGATCATGTGGCTCAAAATATTGCCGGCCACCGCAAAGCGGCCGGTCAGGATGCTTTCGATCAAATAGAACCGCGTAGCGAAGCCTTCGGCCAAATCCGGATCGATACGTCCGGTGAGCGGCAAGACCGGAAGCGCGACGCCGAACAACAGCACCAAGGCGAGTGCCCAAATGAAATCGGGCACCGCGAGGAGGATCGAGTTCACGCCGTCAATAACGGTTTCGCCGATGGTGCGTCGCATCAGCGTGCCGGCAATGGCGACTGTGCCGCCCATCGCGAGCGCGATAACGAGCGCGGCTATTGCCAACTCCAGAGTCGCCGGCAAGCGCGACGCCAGTACCTCGGTCACGTAACGATGCAGCGTGATCGAGGTGCCGAAATCGCCGGTGAGGATGCCGCCGGCCCAGATGCGGAACTGTTCCGGTATCGGCGCGTCCAGCCCATAACGCGCCTTCAACGCCACGATATCGGCGGCCGTCGCGCCCGGCGAGATCATCATCGCTACGGGATCGCCGGGCACGACGCGCAGCAACACGAATACAATCACCGCAACGCCCGCAAGCGTTATCAGCGCCATGACCGCGCGTCTGACGATGACGGCAAGCAACATGCACGGTCCTTAACCTGACGATGGGCCGCCGCGCCCCTAGTGGAGCGGATTTACATTCGCAACCGCCCAGCGGTGAACTCGCGAAGCGAATGTAAAATCCAAAGCTCCACTAGCACTCATATCCTCATAGTGGTCCTTTTGATTCTAACATTCACATGAGAGCCCGCCGAACACGGATGCGAATGTTAGAATCGGACCACTAGCCCGGCGCGGCGGCGGACCCGCATCGACGGAGTTACGCCTTCGATACCAGCGTCGCCGGCTGCAACGCGCCGGATGTGTTCGGCGTCACCTTGAGATCGGCCTTGTAGAGGATCGGCTGATAGTATTGCAGCAGCGGCAGCACGTAGGCCTGCTCCGCAATATAGCGATCGACCGCTTTCCAGCCCGCAATGCGCTTAGCCTCGTCCTTCTCGCCCCACAGCGGACCGATCTTGGCGTCGAGATCATCCGAATGCCACGCCGAGTGCGGCGATTTGGAGAACATGGCGTGACCGGTCGAGGTCGACGGATCGCCAATCGCATTGCCCCAGTTGTAAAACGCCGCCGGCGCGAGCTTGTGCGACATGCGCAGCTCGAAATGCTTGGCGATTTCGTAGACTTCGATATCGGCGTCGATACCGACGTTGCGCCACATACCGACGATCGCCTGGATCATTTCGTAATCCTTCGGCTTATAGCCGCGCGTCGTCTGGATGGTGAACTTGACCGGCTTGTCTTTGGAAAAGCCGCTCTTGGCGAGGAGTTCGGCCGCGAGCTTCGGATCGTACGGCACCTTGATCGAAGGATCGTAGGCTTCGTATTCCGGCGCCATGAGGGTATCGATGCGCGCGCCATAGCCGCGCATAAGCCGCTTGATGATGGCGTCCTTGTCGACGGCGTGACACATGGCGAGCCGCACGTTCTTGTCGTCCATCACGCCGCCATTGGTGATGAAGATCATGCCGATGTCGGAAATCGGCTTGCACTCGCCCTTCAGGCCGGCTTTGACGCGCAGGCGGTCGTATTCCTCGTACGGCACTTCCAGCGTGATGTCGGATGAGCCGCTTTCAATCTCGGCAACGCGGCTGGTCGCATCCGGAACGAATTTGAACACCACCGTTTCGAATGCGGGCTTGCCGCCCCAGTATTTCGGATTGGCCTTGAGCCGCAGGTAGGCGTTGCCCTCATAGGCGTCGACAATGTACGGGCCGGTACCGATCGGCTTTTTCTCGAAACCGTCCGGACCGACTTTTTCATAGTAATTCTTGGGCAGGACATAGCCGGAGAGGAATGCCATCCACTTGAACAAATCGGGCTCGTATTGAACGACGTCGGCGGTGATCCGCTGACCGTCGATCTTGTAATTGCCGATGCCCTGCCAGACGAACGAGACCATGTTCCCGTTCTTGGCATCAGCCTCGTGCTGGAGGCTCCAGACTATGTCCTCGGGGGTGAAAGGCGTGCCGTCATGCCAAACGACGTCCTTGCGTACATCCATCCAGACCTTGGACTTGTCGTCGTTCCAACCCCAAGCGGTCAGCAGCCCCGGTTCGAATTTCAGGCTCGGCTTTTGACCGATATACTGATCGAAGATCGAGCGATAAATCGCCTGGATGGTCGGATTGACCGATGACGGCCCCGCATCCGGATTGAATGACGGCAGATTGACGTTGTAGGCGATGTTGAGCGTGTTGCCCGCAGCCGCCATCGCGAAGCGCTGTGGTGCGAGCACCGATGCCAGGATGCCGCCGCTCGTCGCGAGCGCCTGACGACGCGTGAGATTGAACATTTGGACTCTCCCCATTTGAACCGCCGCNCGCGCCATGCCGTGCGCTCGGCACTCCCTGTGCACTTTAGCGGCCCATAACCGCCGGCGGCTGATACTTTAAGTCTAAANTAAAGGCCGGACAAGCTGAAGCCATGGGCTTTTTGCGCTATTTTAGGGCTGTTTGGAAGCTCAACCNGCNGGCGCTGGAANTTTGCTTAAGGCGCGATNGCAAGGCTGCTCGCCCGCAAGCGACCATGCGCCNCCGTTGCAAGAGCTACTAGAAACTCCCATAGATAAATCAGAGTCGGTCGGCCTCGTGTGGCGGTTCAGAAATCCGCGTCATTCTTGTCGGCCCGCTCTTCATGCGGATTTCTGAACCAAAGCCACACGAGATCAATAGCCTGCTAGTGTCCTTCGGTTCCGAAGTTCGCAAACTAGAGTGCCGCACAATGATACGAACTTCGGAATCGGGACACTAGCTGGATCGATGGTTCGACCCGGAGGCTTTTATGGCTGAACGTTCGTTTGCCCGCGAAGTGGAGGATCTCAAGCTTGGCGATGGCGACGAATTCCGTGGCGAGGGAATTCTCGCGATTACCAAGGCGCTGTTGCAATCGGGCGTGGCTTACGTCGGCGGCTACCAGGGCGCGCCGATTTCGCACCTGATGGACGTGCTTGCCGACGCCAAGGACGTGCTCGACGAGCTTGGGGTTCACTTTGAAAACTCGGCCTCGGAAGCGGCTGCCGCCGCGATGCTCGCCGCTTCGGTGAACTACCCGATCCGCGGTGCGGTCACCTTCAAGTCGCCGGTCGGCATCAACGTTGCGTCCGACGCCATCGCCAATCTCGCCTCGGGCGGCGTCACCGGCGGCGCTTTGATTATAATAGGCGAGGATTACGGCGAAGGCTCCTCGATCATGCAGGAGCGCTCGCATCCGTTCGCCATGAAGTCGCAGGTGTGGCTGCTTGATCCGCGCCCTAACCTGCCGTCGATCGTCAAGGCGGTCGAGGATGGCTTTGAATTGTCCGAGGTCTCGCACACTCCGGTAATGCTGGAAGTGCGGATTCGCGCCTGCCACGTCCATGGCCGCTTCGCCACCAAGACCAACAAGAAGCCGAGCTTCTCGCTGCGCGAGGCGCTGGAAAACCCGCGCCGCGACATCGAGCGCGTGGTGCTGCCGCCGGCGTCGTATCTTCACGAGCGCGAGAAAGTCGAGCAGCGCTGGCCGGCGGCGGTGAAATTCATCAAGGAGCGCAAGCTCAACGAATTCTTCGGCCCGCCAAACGCTGACGTCGGCATCGTCACCCAGGGCGGCATGTACAATTCGGTGATGCGCGCACTGCAGCAACTGGGCCTCGCTGACGTTTACGGCGAAACCTCGGTGCCGATTTACGCGCTCAACGTCACCTATCCGCTGATCGACGATGAGGTCGCCGCGTTCGCCGTCAACAAAAAAGCGATTCTCGTGGTCGAGGAGGGCCAGCCGGAATTCATCGAGCAAGCGATAAACACCATTCTGCGCCGCCGCGACATCCAGACCAAACTCTCCGGCAAGGATGTGCTGCCGATGGCCGGCGAATACACGCCGATGGTGGTCACCAAGGGGGTGCAGGCGTTTCTCGAACTCCATGCCAAGTCGCTTCTTGGCAATGCACCACCGCCGCCGAGTGCGAATGCGGTGCTGGCCGATCCGGTGGTCAAGCAGCTCGCCAAGACGGTGCCGCCGCGGCCGCCCGGCTTTTGCATCGGCTGTCCGGAACGGCCGATTTTCGCGGCGATGAAACTCGTGCAGCAGGAACTCGGGCCGCATCAGATCGCGGGCGACATCGGTTGCCACCTGTTCGCTTCGCTGCCGCCTTTCAACATCGGCGCCACCACCATGGGCTACGGCTTGGGCCCGGCTTCATCGTCGGCTTTCAATGTCGACGCCGCCAAGCGGCCGATCTCGATGATCGGTGACGGCGGGTTTTGGCACAACGGGCTCTCCACCAGCATCGGCAACGCCGTCTACAACAAACAGAACGGCGTCATCATGGTGGTCGACAACTTCTATTCGGCGGCGACCGGCGGCCAGGACATCATGTCGTCGCGCGCCGAGAACGCGGAGCGCTCCACCAACAACGGCATTGTCAACGCCGTAAAGGGCATCGGCGTCAAATGGGTGCGCCATCTCGACCGGACCTACGACGTGGCGCGGATGCGCGATTTTCTGCGCGACGCGCTGACGTCGAAAGAAGTTGGCCCGAAGGTGATTGTCGCTTCGTCGGAATGCATGCTCAACAAACAGCGCCGGGTGCGGCCGCTGTTCCAGAAGGCGGTGCGCGACGGCCAGCGCATGGTGCGGGAACGTTTCGGCGTCGATGAGGACGTTTGCACCGGCGATCATGCCTGCATCCGGCTGTCCGGCTGCCCGTCGCTCTCGGTCAAACCGACCGACGACCCGCTGAAGGACGATCCGGTCGCCTCGATCGACCAAAACTGCGTCGGCTGCGGCAATTGCGGCGAAGTCGCCGAGGCAGCCGTGCTATGTCCGTCGTTCTACCGCGCCGACATCATTCACAATCCGACGGGGTTCGATCGCTTCATGGCGGGGCTGCGCCGCGCGGTCATCGGCTTCCTGCAACGCCGCCGCGAAGCCCACCGTATAGCGTTCGCCGACTAAGCCGGACGCGCAATATGAACGACGCATCGCCGACTCCGTTTAGGTTCACCACCGAGCGGCCGATTTGCGTTGCGGTCATGGCGATGGGCGGCCAGGGTGGCGGCGTGCTCGCCGACTGGATTGTCGAACTCGCCGAGGCACAGGGCTGGCACGCGCAGTCGACCTCGGTCCCCGGCGTCGCGCAACGGACCGGCGCTACTCTTTATTATGTCGAGATGCTGCCGGCGAAGGACGGCCGCGCGCCGATCCTTTCGCTGATGCCGGCGCAGGGCGAAGTCGACATCGTGCTCGCGTCCGAATGGATGGAAGCCGGGCGCTCCATTCTGCGCGGCCTGGTGACACCGGACCGCACCACGCTGATCGCCTCGACCCACCGGCTCTACGCCACCGCGGAGAAGGAAAAGCCGGGCGACGCCATTGCCGATCCGGCCGTTGTCGTCGAAGCGGCGGGCGTGGCCGCGAAGCGCACCATCGCCTTCGACATGGAGAAGCTCGCAAACGACAACAACAGTCACATCTCCGCTTGTCTGTTCGGCACGCTGGCCGCGTCCGGTGTCTTGCCGTTCGGCCGCGAGACCTTCGAAGCCATTATCAAAGCCGGCGGCCGCGGCATCGAACCGAGCCTGAAAGCTTTTGGCGCGGCCTACGACCGAACCGCCGCGCCGCCTGCTGCCGCGGCGCCGCTCCCGGTCGTGCGCAAGCCGGCAAAGCGCTTTGCGCCGCTGCCGGAGTCCGCCGGCCGTTCCGATCTCGACACGCTCATCGCGCGCATCCGCGACTATCCGGCAACGCTGCACAACATGCTGTTCGCCGGCGTCAAACATCTTACCGACTTTCAGGATCCCCGCTATGCCGGCGAGTATCTCGATCGCGTGGCGAAGATTTTCGAGCTCGACCGCGCCCATGGCGGCGCCCATGGCGGCGCCGGCAAAAACTTCGCGTTGACCGCGGCGGCGGCGAAATACGTCGCCGTGGCGATGGCCTATGACGATGTCATCCGCGTCGCCGATCTAAAGACCCGCGCCACGCGCTACGACCGGGTGCTGCGCGAAAACGCTGTCGGCTCCGACCAACTCGTCTACACCACCGAATACATGCACCCTCGGCTGGAAGAAGCCGCCGGCACCCTGCCCGCTCCGCTCGGCCGTTTCCTCGAAGCGCATCCGAAATTGTTCGGCTTTATGTTCCGCAGCGGCCGGCGCGTGCGCTCGGGCACGATCCATTGGTTTTTGATGCTGTACGTGCTCGGCGCATTAAAGCCGATCCGGCGGACCACGCTGCGCTACCAGCGCGAAATGGCGCATCTGGAGAAGTGGCTGTCGGTTGCGACCGCCAACGTCGCGCAGAACTACGACGTCGCGGTCGAAATTCTCAACGCGCGCCGCCTCGTCAAGGGTTATTCCGACACGCATGCCCGCGGTGAATCGAAATTCGAGCGCGTGCTGAGCGCGGTCCCGGTGCTGGCCGCGCGCGACGACGGCGGCGAGTGGATGCGGCGGCTTCGCGATGCCGCCCTGATGGACGAAAACGGCATCGCGCTCGACGGTGCGCTCAAAACCATCGCCACGCTCTGAGTTCTGAGCGTCGCTCGCGTTAAGCTTTCAAGACGCCGCTACCGGGCGCGAGACGGCACCAACGATCGAGTCGATGCCGGTATCGCGTTTCGCGATCGGGGACAAACCAAGCGCGCATCAGAAATAGTAATGTCCGCTCAGCAATGCGCTGCCGTACAACGAGGCATTGGTCCAATAGGCATCCTCGATCACTGTGACAGAATCGGAGTTGGGATGGACGATGCCGTAGGCTTCCTGAGTATAGGGTCCATCGGCGGCCGGGATATCGTTCGTCCACATACCGATCGATTGCGCGGACGCGAGGCTTGCCGCCGCGCCGTTCGCATACGTCGCGCTGACATCGTGGAACGCAATGGGCGATCCGACAAAATCGCTCAACGGCGGTTGCGACACGGTATTGCCGCTGATCCATTCCGGCGTTTCGACGACAACTTCGGCGCTATTTCCCACCAGGCTGGTTCCTGTGGGCGCCGCTAGGCTGGTCTCGTAACTCTTGCCGGTTGTTTCGTCGTGGAAAATGAAGGTGGCCTCGGTCGCGTGCGCGCCTGCGGTTTCCACCGTGACACTGACCGTATCGCCCGGCTTCACGTGGAAGGATGCAGCAGGGATATTTTGGGAGACGGCCGGGTACCATTCGTCCCATGCCGAACAAGTGATCGTTTGCTGTCCGTTCGCGGATGTGTGCACGACTTCCATGACACCGGCCTGACAGACGTCCGCGGAATTGAAACCGTCGATCCCGACCCACTCGGAGATATCCGTGGTCTTGACGCTTTCGATCGGCACCTGCGTGACTTTCGGCACCACCCACTCCGCCGACACGGTACTGAAACTTTCGCCCGAGTGAGCCGTCATCACGGCGCCGGACCAGTTAGTCGACGCGAAGTTGGTCGCTCTTGTCACGGTATACTCCCCTGTGGGATTTGATCGTTGCGTCGGCTCCCTATTGCTTTTTGCCGTCGGAACGGCGGAGGGCCTGNACGCCGGTTTCCGTTGACCGCGAGGGTGACCACGTTGAGCGCCAACAAATTAACAGCGCATTAAAGCGCGCCTCGACCGGGATTTCCCCGGCAAGGGCGAACGTCTGTTAACCACAGCGATGTTCCCGCTTCCGGAATTGCACGGGACGGGCGGCGAGCGTGGCCGCTGTTACAAGTCAAAGCCCTCCATCGGCAGCTCGAAATAAGCCTGCGCAATCCGGCTGGCGACGAAGTCGGGCTGGTGCACCGGATTGTTGCGGAAGGTGGCAAGGTCGCGGAAGAAGCGCTGCATCGGCTCGCCGTCCCTGATGCTCGCTGTGCTTGACGCGCGGAACAGGTCGTAGCCCGCTTCCCAGGCGAGCCGCGACGCCTGATGTTGCATGCCCATGACCAGCAGGGTTTCGCGCGGACCAAACTGGCCGGTGCCTTCCATCCGCGCCTTGGCGTATTCGACATAGAGTTCGGCGGTGCGCAACAGCACCGCCTCGGCCGCGTTCGTCGTCGCCAGCGCCAGACCGAAAATACGCTGCCAGTCATAATGCTGGTATTTCATGATCGGTTCGTTGGACAGGAGCGGCTTGGTTGTACGGATGTGCTTTTCAAATTCCTCGAGCGCGGCCCAGGCGGCGCCGACCTGCGTACAGGCAAGCTCGCCGGCACCGAACGCCATGAAGATCCCGTTGTAGAGCGGATTTCCGTGCAATTGCGCGCCGGGCGTGAGTCCGGTGCCATCGTCGCCGATGATGGTCTGATCGACGAAGTCCTCCGGAATGAATGCATCGCGGATGACGACGCTGTTGGAGCCAGAGCCTTTTAATCCAAACATGCCGTGCCAGTCGTCGAGCATCTCGAATTGCTCGCGCGGCACCACGACGGTGACCATGGGGCGCGTCGGTCCGCCGGGATGCGAGCCTTTGAGCGGCGCCATGCCCATGAAGTGCGTCGCATAGGGCACGCCCGAAGCGTAACGCCATTTGCCTTTGACCCGGTAACCGCCGGGCACGGCGACGCATTCGGCGTCTGGCGACGGCCCGCTCGGCGAATACGGCGCGATGAAATGGCCGTCGGCGCCGTAGATTTTTGCTTGCGTNGCTTCGCCGAAATTGGTGGCGATTTGCAGTGCGTGACCGCAGGACAGCGTCAGGCACCAGCCGATGCCGGGATCGCCGCTGGCGATTTGCACCATCGCCTTGAAGAATGTGCGCATGTCGAATTCATAACCGCCGAAGCGTCGCGGCTGCAGGCAGCGGTAAAAACCCGCTTTGGTGAACTCGCGGTGCAGCGCTTCCGAATAATAGCCGCGCTGCTCGGCGGCCTCGGCCTCCTCCCGCACCTTCGGCCGCAGCGCCCGCGCGCGCGCAATCAGGTCTTCCGGCTTCAGATCAGGCTCCGGCACCGGCACGCGCGTGTTCGCCGCTACGTCCATGATAATTCCCTCCCTCCAACCGGCATTTGCCCGGCGTATCGAACTTGGGGGCAAAGATGTGCGATTTTACCGCGTCCGGGAAGGGCCGCGTTTGGCGCGCACTTGTCGCCTGCGGCAATGCCGCGTTGTAAGAAGGCACGCGAGGCGAGGCTTATGATGGCCTTGCGTTGCCGCTGACGCAAAAGAGAGGATGTGACGCGATGGGGAGCCGAACCGAGCCGCCAGTTTCGCCGACGCTCGTCCGCCCACTTGAAGGAAACGGCCGCTTCGACATCGCGGCGATTGCGGCGTCTTTGCCGTCGGCGTCAGAGACCTTGCTGGCGGATCACTATCTGACCGATCGGCCGGAAGCGAGCGCCCGGGTGTTTCGAGTTTACCGCCCGATACCGCCGCACTATCACGCGACCTGTGACGAGTTCCTTTATGCGTTCTCCGGCCGCGGCACCTTTTGGCTCGGCGATGAATCGACGGAAGCGGAGTTCGCGCCGGGTCAGCTCTTGTTCTTCTCCCGGAACACGGTCCACGCCGTGCCGAAATTGTTCGAGCATCCGGTGGTCTTTCTCTCGGTCGACACGCCGCGCCGCGACCCGCTGGATGTCATCTTCGTCAATCCGCAAGACGGCACGCCGCAGACTTTCATGGCGCGCAACGCCGCGAAGAAACCGGGAAGCTAAAAGAATGAACTCACCCAATTGCGCGCTTTTAACAGGCGAATTAAACCGCCGCCTGTGTCCCGATATAAGCGGCGATGACCGCGGGATTGTTCAAGACCTCGACGGCGGAGCCAACGCCGAGCGTGCGGCCGTAATCGAGCACATGGATGCGGTCGGCCAGATCGGCGACCATTTGCAGATCGTGCTCGATCCAGATCATCGGAAGCTTAAATTCGTCCTTGATGCGCAGAATGAGCCGCGCCAGGTCTTCACGCTCGGCGCGATTCAATCCGGCCGACGGCTCGTCGAGCAGCAGGAGCGCCGGTTCGAGCGCCAGCGCCCGGGCAAAGCCGACGAGTTTTTGAATGCCGAATGGCAGCGCGGCGACCGGCGCATGACGATAGCGAGCCAAACCGAAGAAGGTCAGCACCTGCTCGACCGCTTCGCGATGGTGCAGTTCTTGCTCGCGCACGGAAGGCAAAAACAACATCTCGCTCAGCACATTGGTTGAAATGCGCGAATGCCGGCCGGTCAACAGATTTTCGACCACCGTCATGTGAGGAAACACCTCGCCATGCTGGAAAGTGCGAGCCACGCCAAGGCGGGCGATGTCGTGCGGCGCGCGGCCGTTGATGTTTTGGCCGCGCAATCGGATGACGCCCTCGCCGCGATAGATGCCACTGATGCAGTTGAGAACGCTGGTCTTGCCGGCGCCGTTCGGCCCGATCAGCGCCAGCAATTCACCGGCTTCCACCGCAAGCGACACGTCGGTGAGCACGGCAAGGCCGCCGAAGCGCAGCGATAAATGCTCGACGGCAAGCTCACTCACGCGGCCGCTCCGTAATCGCGGGATCTTGGCGCAAGGCGCGATACGACCGCCGCTCCGCGCCGCTGGTCTGACCGAGATAGGCTTCCTGGACTTCGCGCCGGCCGCGCAACTCCGCGGCCGCGCCTTCGAGCACGACCCGCCCGCTCTCCAGGATGTAGCCGTAATCGGCGACCGCGAGCGCCACATTGGCGTTCTGCTCCACCAAAAGAACGGTGATGCCGAGTTCCTGGCGCAGCGCCGAGAGGCGCCGGATCAGGTCTTCGACCACGACCGGCGCCAGGCCGAGTGAAAGCTCGTCCACCAGCAGCAATTGCGGATTGCAGAGGACGGCGCTGCCGATCGCCAGCATCTGCCGCTCGCCGCCGGAGAGCAAGCCGGCGAGCCGCGACCGCAAGCTTGCCAGCGCCGGAAAGAACGCAAACACAATCGCTTCGAGGCGCCGGCGTCCGGCGCTGCTCACGCCCGCGGACGACGACACGGTCAAATTCTCGGCGACGGTCAAATTGGGAAAAACCTTGTCCCGTTCAGGGACGAGCACAATACCACGCGCAGCATTTGCGTGCGGCGGCCGGTTCTCGATCCGCTCGCCGGCAAAGCGGATGGAGCCGCCGACAACCGAAGCGTCATCGAGACCGATGAAGCCGGAAATGGCCCGCAGCGTCGTCGTCTTGCCGGCGCCGTTGTTGCCGAGAATGGCGACAATGGCCAGCGGCGCGACGGTGAGCGACACGCCATGCAGCGCAAGCGCGTTGCGGTGATACGCGACCTTGAGCCCCTCGACTACAAGAAGCGGCGCGGTCATTGCGGCGCCGTCGTGGATTTGGCGCCACTTTGGCGCGCGGCGAGCGAATTCTTGAGTCTGTGCCACAAGCCGAGCAGGCCTTCCGGCTCGAGCAACAAAAACAAGATCATCACCACGCCGAAGGCGGCGTAATCGAGCGCAAACACCATGTTGCCGAAGCGCGCCGGCAAGTAACCGGCGGCGGCTTCGATGGCGTAGGGAAAAAGAACGACAAAGCCCGCGCCGAGAATGGCGCCGGCCAGCGAGCCCATGCCGCCGATAATGATCATGGCAACATATTGCACCGTCAGATAAAGCGAGAACGCATCGATGGAGACGAAGTTGCGGAAATAAGCGAACAGCGCGCCGGCGGTTGCCGTCATTGCGGCGCTGATGACGAAGGCCAAGAGCTTAAAGCGCGTCACGTTGATGCCGAGCGCGGCGGCAACGACGTCGCGCTCGCGCAACGCCCGCCACGCCCGTCCGGTGCGCGTGCGCCGCAAGTTGACGCTGATCAGAAGCGCCAGCGCGGCGAAAGCGAGCAAGACGAAATACCACGCCCGGCCCGAGCTGACGGTAAAGCCGCCGATCGACGGCGAGTCGACCATGATGCCGGTCGACAGCGTCTGCCGCGCTTCGTATTCACCGCCGAGATAGACGACGACGAAATGCAGTCCGAGCGTGCTGATGGCGAGGTAAAGCCCGCGCAGGCGAAGCGACGGCAGGCCGAAGATCAAACCGAGAGCGGCGCCGACCGCGGCCGCGGCCGGCAGCGTGACCCAAAAGGGCGCGGCGATCTCGCGGAATAGCACGCCGACGGTAAAGGCGCCGGCGGCGAGCAGTCCCGCGGTGCCGAGCGAGATCAAGCCGGCAAAGCCGGTGAGCAACATCAGCGCCAGCGCACTGATTGATGCGAGCAGCACCTGGTTCAACAGATCGAGCTGAAATGGCGTCGCCAGGAACGGCAGCACCAGCAATACCGCGAACGCGAGCGCAAGGCGCAGGCGGCGGGCCGGCGTGCCGAACAAAGACAGTTCTTTCGCGAGCGCGCTTCGATCGCTCATCTCACACCCGGTCGAGCTGTTCGCGGCTGCCAAACAGCCCCCAAGGCCGGATGGCGAGAATGACGAGCAGCACAATGAACGGCACCACGTCGGACAACAGCGGATCGACATATTGAATGGCGGCGATCTCGGCCGCCGCCACGATCAGTGCGCCAAGCGCCGCGCCGGGCAAGCTGTCGAGCCCGCCGACCAGCGCCGCCGGAAAAGCNTTCAAGCCGATGGTCGCCATGTTCGAGTCCACACCGGCGTCGAGTGAGAGCAGCATCCCGGCGAGCGCAGCGGTGAAGGTCGAGAGGCCCCAGGCCAAGGCGTAGATACCGTGAAGGCGGATACCACGTTGTTCGGCGAGCAACGGATTTTGCCCGGCGGCGCGCATGCGCACGCCCCATCGCGTGAAGCGTAAAAAAATGAGCAGCCCGAGGTAAACGACGACGGTCAGGCAGACGAGCGCGGCGCTAGCAGAGGAAATCTGCACGCCGCGCGCCAAATGCACAGGCGGATTG